>TARA_B100001093_G_scaffold519721_1_pt1 | contig 11817 bp, 10 predicted proteins | sample TARA_B100001093 | Tara Oceans TARA_B100001093 (sample SAMEA2623116) | marine metagenome | biome: marine biome (ENVO:00000447); feature: surface water layer (ENVO:00002042); material: "saline water (ENVO:00002010), including plankton (ENVO:xxxxxxxx)" | depth 5 m
CGTATTTCAGAGTCTATTTTAGATTTTTAGTCTATCTCTTTTTTGATATCTAACACTATTCTTTTTTCTTTTTAGTCTTGCTTAACTTTATATACACTATATCTAATACATCTATTACATATAAATATTATCATATATATCATATGTGTTCCCAGAGAGGGAAATATTTTTAAAAAGTTATGTACAAATGGAACTATACTCTTTTGATGGATTACAAGAAATACTGAATATACCTGAAGAAAGGTCAGAGTTTTATGATAAGTGTAATTGGTTTATTACCTGTCTTATAAAAAGAACAATATTAGACGATAAACAAAAGGACAAACCCGATAATTACTTTGCTAACATATCAAGTACAGAGTTAAAGAAGTATCTAGGCACACGTGATTATAAACTTGTAGTGGATTTACTAATACAAAAAGATATTGTAAAAAGGAACGATAAGTACTCAAAGGGAAAGTTTTCAAAGTCTTATGCCTTTACAAATACAGCAATGAATATGAGCAAGGTAGAAGCGTCCATTAAGAGCAAATCCTTTGCCCAAAGATTAATTGATATTAATTATAAAGAGTACCAAGAAACAATTAAAAACCCTCTCTTTAAGCGCATTTTAGACAACACTATGAAATTAATAGTGGTAGAAGAACAAGACTACTACAAAAGCGAATTATCAGACCTAACGGAAGAGGAAATGGACAACGAAATAAATCCTGAAGAAAGGCTTAAAGAAAAATGGCATCAATACAATCGTTATACCTCATTTTATAACGAGTTTAAATCATTTAATAAAGTGTCAGAAACAAAACAGTTGGTTCAAAGTAAAATCTATCAAAAACCAATTGTAGCAGATTCAGGAAGAGTATACTATACCGTTTCTTCTATACCAAGACTTATAAGACAATCTATGAGAGCCTCTGACGGGCAGTATTTGTGGGAAGTGGATATGACTGCTGCTCAACCAACACTTATAATGTTAGAGTGGCTTAAAATAGCGGAAAATAGCGAAGAATCTACCCTTATTAAATGTCTTATACTAGAAGGAAAGATTTACAGTTACATACAACAAAACTCCACCTATTTTAAAACATTAAAGTATGGTCAATTAAAAAGAGAGGTTCTACAAAGTTTGTATGAAGAGTTTACAAATACAAAGAGAAATAAAGCACTAAAACTACTTTTTCCAAACTTAATAAATTGGGTTAATGAGAGTAAAAAAGAGAAGGGTTATAAGACCATAAGTTATACTGGTCAAAAACTAGAAGCAGACATATTTGTTGAGGTTTATAAAGAACTGCCACCCAATATGTTTTGTCTGATTATTCACGATAGTATTTTATGTTTAGAACAAGCCACAAGTCTTATAAGAGAGCGTCTAATAGAGAAAACAAGAGAAGTATTTCCAATTCTCATAGATGAAAACTTGGAGAAGTTATTTAAGGTTAGTCTGGTTTCTATAAAAGATGAAGACTTATTACAGGTAAAGAACGAAAGACTTTTGAGAGCGTTTTTAAATAAAGAAAACTTATAAACATTAGTCCTTAAAAAAAGCAGTCTTAATATTAAATTAACTAACAAATCAACCTATTGCTAGCGCGAGACGATTTGTGCACCCTTTTTCTTATCTAGTTCAGATATAATTTCTTTAATTTTTAGTTCTTCTAGCACGCTATCATAAGCACCCATAAGCTACATCACAGACTTTAGAAAGTGTATTAAAAATCAAGATTTATCAAGATTGAAGAAATAAGGGTTAAGATGTACTTAGACCCGGAAAATCACCTCTATATATGCAAGTGAAAAAAAGGGTGTAAAAGGTTAATCTAGGTAGGCAAAGTTAGCAATAACACCCAGCCCTGTTATGATTGAAAAACCTAAATATTTAACTTCGCCCCAATCGGAGTCTTTACAGGTATAACAAGCAAAATTATTGTCACCTACTTTAATCATTTTTACAAAGTCGCATTTTCTCTTTGCTTTTCTAAGTATTGTATCGTAATCATTAGCAACAACTCCTATCTCAGTAACTGCACCTGTATATAAGTTTGTGCTTTTGCCTGTTCTTACAAATTCAAAATAGAAAGTGCTTATAGATGGAGTATAACTTGCAAATTGAGATGATACTACTCCTCCATCTTTTATTATAGGATTTAAAGCATAGTGTAGAGATTCTATTCCAGAGGTATCAGATGTTTCATATGCAGAAAATTATTTATCAAACATTAGCTTTTCAAATGCTTGTTGATTTTTAATTTTCATTATGTCTTTGAACTTAATTTGACCGAAAGACAAAATAGGTGTCAGTAGTAATAAGACAAACAGTTTATTCATAACTCTAAGTTAAAAAAAATAGTGATTTATAAATCCACGTAAAGCAGTTTATAAATAGCCTTAAATAAACTTGATTTAATACCTTATGAAATAGACAACCTAGTAAAATAAAGCATCTCGGCTTATCGTTGGGCATAAAGCTTACCCAGACACTGTAATAAGTAGTCAGCCCTTAAGTGTTTTAATACTATCCTCTGGGCGTCTCTCAACTTCTTTTCTGACTCCTTAGCTTGTGTATCGTAATAATGCTTACTAATATCATTAATAGCGTGCCCTAGCAACTGCCTTCTTATGGTAAAATCTACACCTATGTTAGTAGCAACTGTCTCGTACAGTCTCCTTAGCCTTTTAAAGCCTACTGTCTTCCTAGAGAAGAAATATTCCTTAGCCTTGCTTAAGTCTATCGTGTTAAACAACTCTATACTTTCCTTAGCTACTAACATTAATACACCAGTCTTGCTCCTTGCGTGATAATCCTCTCCCTTAAATACTTTGGCATCTGTGTAGTAGAATCCTCCATTTAATAGACTGAATACGGCTAAAGCGTGGTAATGATAGTCTTCAGGCTTAGCGTCTTCTATACGTCTTACAACCTCACTAACAGTAGTAGCCCTATTTCGGACTGGTTTCTGGGTTATTTTAATTAAGTCGTATTCTATTCTCTCAGCGTGTCCTAGTCTCACTAAGTCCGTATGGACTGCCTTTACTACATTAACGTAACTCTTTACAGTTGCTGGGGACTGTTGACAACCCTTAATGAATTCATTCAATCCTTCGTTTGTTACCTCAACTGCTCCTACTATTGTCTTGTACTTATTGAAGGCACTAGAATAGACGTTAGGCTTCTCCTCTAGGTAAGCGTGTAGTACTTGCTCGTAACTTTTGTCTTGGCCTTTGGCTTTGTCTCTAAGTTGGGCATATGTTAGACGCTTAATCTCATATAAGGATACTAGCTCCCATAATCTAGCCTTCTCCTCATTTATCCATTTATTCAAATCTGAAGCATAAGAATGATTAATTACTCTCCCATTCCATTGTGAAGCTTTTAGCTTAATGTTGAGAGGTACTGAAATGCTTCGTCTGTCTAGTCTGATGCGTAAATAGAGGGTTATAAATCCTCCCTTAGTTGTCTTGCTTTTGTTAAGTGTAATGTTACTCATATTGACTTGTTTTTTGGGTTTAAACGTCTGAGTATTAATGCGTAAATTTGTGATGCAAAATGTATACATTCTAAAAGCAGAAGCATTTTAATTTAAATCATATGAAATTGATAAACACCCAAATTAAATCCATTGTACTTATTCTAATAATGAGCACTACCGCCTTGTTTGCGCAAGATTTTAAAACAGTGAAAGGTATTGTGAAATCAGCGGAGAGTAAACAGGTTCTTGAATTTGCATCAATTCAATTGATGGGAACCGAACTAAAAACGATTAGTAACACCGAAGGTACTTTTGAAATTAAAGTCCCTTTATCGGTCAAAAATGCCCAATTACGTATTTCTTTTTTGGGCTATGCTGATCGCGTTTTCAGTGTTGATCAATTTGACAACAAAGTAAAAGTCATTGAGTTGTTCAGTCAAGTTACGGAGCTAGAAGGCGTTGAACTTGAGCGCTTAACAGACCTTAAAAACCTTATTCAAATTTCCCTTGAGCGCAAAGAATCTTATGTTCAAGATGCACAGCGATTGACAACTTTTTACAGAGAGACTATCAAAAAAGGAAATAAAAATGCAGCTCTAGCCGAGGCAGTTAATTACGTCTACAAAGCGCCATACCAAAATAGTCAACTCGATAGAATTTCATTGATAAAATCGAGAAAACAAACGGACTATAATCGTTTAGATACTGTGGCGTTAAAATTGCAAGGAGGCCCATTCAATGCCTTGTTTATAGATTTAGTGAAATACCCCAGATATATTTTTGAAGGTGACTTAATCGATGCCTATAACTATACCTTGGTAGAGCAAAATTATCAAAATCAGGATCTGATTTACACTATAGCCTTTGAACCTATACAAGTAAATCGAGAATATATGTACAAGGGAACACTAAAAATCAACGCCTCGAAAGTGCAGATGCTTCAAGCTTCTTATGCATTAAACATTATTGATCCCGAAAGAGCTGCTCAACTTTTTGTTAGAAAAAAGCCATCGAACCTAAGAGTTTGGCCAAAACAGGTCAATTATTTCGTCAATTACGGATTATACAAAGAGAAGGGGATATACAATTACAGTAATGTCAATATGAGTTTTACAGTCAATTATAAGAGAAAGATTTTTAATAAAAACTTCACCTTAAAAGCGGAAATGGCCACAACGGACATCAAACCAGTTGAAAACACTAAAATTGAAAAAGACAGTCGCTTCAAAACCTCGATCATTTTAGTCGATCAAGCAGAAGGTTTTTCGGATCCCGACTTTTGGGGTGCTTTTAACATCATTGAGCCCGAGAAATCAATCGAGGTAGCCATTAGAAAAATTCAAAGGAAATTGAGACAACTAGAATAATCTAGCTTATTAGACTTCAACCTCTGCAAATGCATTAATACTTGAGGAAATAATCGATGTGCTTTCGATAAGTTCTTCTTTGGAAATGATAAGTGGTGGAGCAAATCGGATAATATTGCCGTGCGTGGGCTTAGCAATAAGCCCATTTTCTTTTAAGGTTAGACATATATTCCATGCCGTATCACTTTCTTCTGTATCGTTTATAAGAATAGCATTTAAAAGCCCTTTTCCCCGAATTCCTTTCACAAGAGGATTAGCAGCTACCAAAGGATGTAATTCTGATCTAAATAGCTCACCCAACTCAAAGGCATTTTTGGCTAGTTTTTCATCTTTAATCACGTTAAGTGCTTCCATCGCAACTGCTGCCGCTACGGGATTGCCACCAAATGTACTGCCGTGACTTCCTGGAGTAATCACATCCATAATGTTGTTGTTGGCCAATACCGCTGAAACAGGATAGGTTCCACCCGAGAGCGCTTTTCCTAAAACAAGGATATCTGGCTTGACCTCAGGCTCACCACTGCAATGTCTGTCACTGCATTCACAATTTCCACAGGTGGCCAGCAATTTTCCCGTACGAGCAATACCTGTTTGTACTTCATCTGCAATAAAAAGTACATTGTGTTTTTCACATAAGGCTTTTGCCTGTTTCAAATACTTATCTGATGGCACATAAACTCCAGCTTCTCCTTGTATAGGCTCTACAAGGAATGCAGCGATATTAGAATCTTTAATTAAAAGTTGTTCTAATGCCTTTAAGTCATCGTAGGCTATAACCTCAAAGCCTTCAGTGAAAGGACCGAATTGATTTTTTGCAGTTCGATCAGTTGAAAAAGAAATGATAGTCGTGGTTCTTCCGTGAAAATTATTTTCGCACACTACTATTTTGGCCATTCCTTCAGCGATACCCTTTTTTTGATAAGCCCATCTTCGAGCAATTTTTAGGGCTGTTTCAACGGCTTCAGCACCCGTATTCATTGGAAGAAGTTTGTCAAAATTGAAAGTTTCAGTGGCCATTTTTTCATAAGGCCCTAAAACATCGTTATAGAAAGCCCTCGAGGTCAAAGTCAAACGCTCAGACTGCGAAATAAGCGCCTTTAAGATACGCGGATGAGAGTGTCCTTGATTCACTGCTGAATAAGCAGACAAGAAATCAAAATACTTTCGTCCTTCTACATCATAAACATAGACTCCTTCACCCTTTGTTAAAACTACTGGTAGTGGATGATAATTGTGTGCGCCGTATTTACCTTCTAAAGCTATCGCCTTTTCAGAAGAATTTGCCCTTGTTACCATAGCATAAAATTTTGATAAAAATACATCAATTATTAGGCATTAACTTATTGAGTGAAGAAATAAAAGAGGTTAACTTTGTTGGCCATGGGGCGTAAGAAAAATATTGTTTTAGAGCATATTTCTATTAGCGGTACAGCGGCTAAGGGTAAAGCTTTGGCTAAGCACGAAGACGGAAGGGTTATTTTTATCAAAGAAGGAGTTCCTGGAGACCTTGTTGATCTAAGCGTTATCAAAAAGCGAAAAAATTATTTTGAGGCAGAGATTATAAAGCTGCACAAAAGCGCTCCACAAAGAATCACCCCTGTTTGTGCTCATTTTGGTATTTGTGGAGGATGTAAGTGGCAACACATGACTTATGCTATGCAGCTTGACCAGAAACAGCAAGAGGTCATTGATAACTTTGAACGTATCGCAAAAGTTAACGTTTCGCAATACCTGCCTATCAAAGCAGCTGAGGAGACCTTTTTCTACCGAAACAAAATGGAATACTCCTTTTCAGATTCGAGATGGCTCACTCAAGAAGAAATCAATACGGAAGAAACCTTAGAAAGAAATGCTCTAGGATTTCACGTTCCTGGAAAATGGGATAAAATTGTACAAATCGACAAATGCCACTTACAAGAAGACATAACTAATAAGATCAGAAACTTTTGTAAAAAAGAAGGCGAGCGTCAGGAACTTAATTTTTTTAACCCTAGACATCAAATTGGACACTTACGTACATTAATGATTCGCAATAGTAGTAAAGGGCATCTGATGGTACTCGTTCAATTTTTTAAAGCGAGTAAAAATGAAATTGATCCATACATGCAAGCAATTGCTGATGAGTTTCCACAAATCCAATCTTTACTATACACCGTCAACTCAAAAGCTAACGATACCATATACGATCAAGAAATTAGTTGTTATAAAGGTGAAGCTTTCATTTTTGAAGAAATGGAAGGGCTTGAATTTAGAATTGATGCCAAATCTTTTTATCAAACCAATTCAAAACAAGCCTATGAACTCTATAAAATCATCAGATCGTTTGCGGATTTAAATGGGAAAGAAGTCGTTTATGACTTATATACGGGTACGGGTACTATCGCCCTTTTTCTTGCGGCTCAAGCCAAACAAGTTGTTGGAGTGGAATCTGTGCCTCAAGCCATTTTAAATGCCAAATGGAATGCCGACCACAACAGGGTAGTAAACGTTTGTTTTGAAACTGGTGACATGAAAAAGGTATTCAATGACAGTTTCATTGACAGGCATGGTAAAGCAGATGTGGTCATTACAGACCCTCCTCGAGATGGTATGCATTCAGATGTTGTACATCAACTCATCAAACTATCTGCACCTAAAGTTGTTTATGTGAGTTGCAATTCAGCTACTCAGGCCAGAGATTTAGCCTTGTTAGAGCCCCATTATAAAATAGTAAAAAGTCAGGCAGTAGATATGTTTCCGCAGACACATCACATTGAAAATATCGTACTTTTGGAAAAACGAATGTAGTGAGTCAGCGTATCAAACTTTTACTTTCTTTAATGGGTTGTATTCTACTGACGCAGTGTGAAAAAGACGATGTCTGTGTAGAAGGAGATACTGCATTGCTTCACATCGCCTTTTACGACAAAGATGCTACTGACGAGCAGCCACAACCTAAAGCAGTGAATAAGCTAAGGGTCATTTCTGTAGATGAAGATTCCACCGTAAATACCTTTAATGATCGCAGTACTCAAGACGACATTTTAATTCCCTTGGACTCCAGAAAAAGTTTTGGAGATTTTGTTTTAATCTCTAATTCGGTTACAGAAGACAATTTAGAAACTGGACAAATAGAAGATCTCCGGATTACCTATACTCCTGAGGCCGTTTATATTTCTAGAGCCTGTGGTTTTGTAGGTCAATATGCTGACCTTGGAATTGAGCAAACTGGACTTACGAGTTGGATTAGTAGTATTGAAATTAACAACACAAAAATTGATAATAGTAACGAAATTCATGTATCCGTATTTCACTAAATCCTTTTGGATGCTAACGTTTTGTGCTGTTCCTTTAGTCGGATGGACACAGAGCCAGCCTGATTCTCTTCGAGAACCATCCCAAAAATATGGACTTCGGGTAGGTCTCGAGCTATCTAAACTGTTGAGAACATCTTTTGACGATGATTATACGGGTTTAGAATTAGTTGGGGATTACAGATTGGGCGAAAAATTATTCGTGGCCGTCGAACTGGGAAGCGAAAATAAAACCACCTTTGAGCGTATTGTTGACCTTCCACTCTATCGTTACAACTCAAGTGGCGCCTACCTCAAAGCAGGAGTCGACATCAACAATTACAAGAATTGGTTCGGAGAACAAAATCTCATTTTTTTCGGACTTCGATACGCCTTATCCACTTTTAATATGGAAGTATACGAAAGGTACTTATACGATTCCTACCGATATTACGAACCAGACGCATTTGTTTTGTTTTCTGATGACAAGCGAGAATACAATTCTCTTTCAGCAAGTTGGATAGAACTTGTTACAGGTTTCAAGGCAGAAGTGCTGCCAAATATCTATATGGGTATGTCTGCGCGAATCCATTTTTTGCTCTCTTACAATCAACCTGATAACTTTGACAGTCTTTGGATTCCCGGTTTTAATAAAAAAACGGATAATAGTCGCTTTGGACTGGGTTATAATTATAGTATAAGTTATTTTCTTCCCCTATATAAAAAGCCTAAGAAGAATCTAGAGGAGAAAACATCTTTTTAGAACCTTCATACATTTGGTAACAGACTAATCTCGATTCTAGAGAACCGTTAAACAATTTAATTTTTCTAGAGGTTCTGAGACCCACATGTTTGATTGCATCTAGATTTGAACTTATAAACCAAGTCTCACATCCTGAGTATTCTTTTTTGAGTGTATCTCCTATTTTTCCGTAAAAAATGTCATAATCAATAGGTAAACGCTCACCATACGGTGGATTAAATAATAAGTGCAATCGATTTTCGGTTGGTCGAGGGCTTCTAAAAAAATCAGCACGTGAAACCTGAATATAATCCGCTAGATTCGCTGCATTTATATTTTCTTGTGTTTTTCTCACTGCAGAAGGTGCCTTGTCCATTGCATAGATAGGCCTGTTATGTTCAATGGTTTTATTGAGAGAAGAATTTACAATGGTTTCGAATAAATCTTCATTATAATTATTCCAATTTTTAAAAGCAAAGCGGGTTCTATTGATATTTGCAGGAATGCGACAAGCAATCATTGCCGCCTCAATAGCTATTGTTCCACTGCCGCACATTGGATCTAAAAAATCGTGTAAGCCGTTCCAATGCGAATGGAGAAGTAATCCGGCGGCCAAAACTTCATTTATAGGTGCAATATTCGTGCTTTGTTTATACCCTCTTAAATGCAGAGACCTTCCTGAACTATCCATTGAAATTTGAAGAAAATCATCAACAAGATGAAGTTGAATACGAATGTCCGGATCTGTTGTATTTACATCGGGTCGCTTTTTAAACCGAAGTCTGAATTGATCAACAATCGCATCCTTTGCCTTTTGGGCAACAAAAAGTGAGTGTTCAAAAAGAGAGCCAAAAACAGTAGCTTGAATAGCGAAAGTTTGCTCAACACTGAAAATACTTGGCCAATCAACCTCTTGCATAGATCGATAAAGGTCCTCTTGATTTGAAATATTGGTTTTTTTAATTGGTACTAATATATTCAAGGCCGTTCGCAAACAAAGATTGGCCTTATATACAAATCCTAAATCACCCTTAAAGGTTACCACTCGATTACCTTCTTTGACATCGACAGCGCCAAGTTGTCTAAGTTCTTTGGCTAATATTGGCTCAAATCCATAAAGTGTTTTTGCTACGAGAGGTCTATTTTCATTTTTCATAGTTCTGGTAAAAATAGGCTAATTTCGCGAGCAAATAATTGCAAGATTCATGCTTGATATCACGCTTTCTTTTTTGGCCATCTTTATGGGAGTTGGCATTCATTACACTGGGTTTTCTAAATCAAAAAAGGCTACTCAGAGCTTGTTACTATTTAGTGGAGCCTTTTTGTTAGGAACTATTGTTCTAGAGGTATTACCCTACGTATTCCAATCTCAATCGAATGTAGGTGTATTTGTATTAGCTGGAATTCTGCTACAACTATTTTTAGAAACTTTGAGTAAAGGCGTCGAACATGGGCATTTTCATCTTAAAAATACTAAACCCATTATCGTGATGTTTGCACTTTCTGTTCATTCCTTTCTAGAAGGAATCCCTATAGGAAAATTTGATCACTATTTATTGGCAATCGTCTTACACAAAATTCCTGTCGGTATTGTTTTTTATCAATTTTTAAAAGCTATAAACCTACATTTGGTTCTTACTTGGCTACTCATCACAGGCTTTGCCTTTATGACTCCACTGGGCAGCTTAAGTGCTGACTACTTTTCATTGTTTCAAAATTTTGAGATTGAATTATACGCCTTTTCGGCAGGACTATTGATTCATATCGCCTCCATTATTCTGTTTGAATCTGACGATAATCACCAATTGAATTTAAGTAAGCTTATTGTCATACTTTTAGGTACAGGTTTAGCCTGTCTACTTTAACCCAAAAATACGGGTTCTATGATTTTCAAAAAGCGCTTTTTGTTCAAAGATTAAGAGGTACTGCTCTTCTAAAACTTTAAGATGTCCTCGATCTCTTGTGTTGGTTAAGATCAGTCCTTTTGGGTGATTTTTGACCCACTGCTTTAATTCTTCGTAATCCTTAACTACCTGATAAACACGTTGATAATTCACCGGAAAAGCAGCATCCATACGACTAAAAACAATCACATCTTCTTGATTGTGCAGTAAAGGTTTTGACATTTCAACAGGAGAATATGCCGTGAGTTGAGGATAAATATGCCCAAATAATATCAGATACATCAAAATCCATCCCATCGCGGTTATTTGAATGGCCTTAAAAGTGTTCTTCTTCAAATGAAGTGTAAATGCAACAATGGAAACAAACGTCAGCACACATAAATAAAAAGCGAGTGGTTTCAACTCACTCAAGGATTCTTCCTGAGCCAATGCAAAATATCCAATAAGAGGAAGTGCTGTGGAAAACAACATCAAAAACACAAAAACATAGGTCCAATTTCTAGGTTTGTTAAAAGCGTCCTTAGTATCCAAATACAAGGCAGAAATAACAGCCATAAACGGAATAGCCGGGAGTGTATAATTTGGAAGTTTTGTGCTCGAAAAGCTAAAAATAATGATGACAATCAGGGTACAGGATATAGAAAATCGAAGTAAATCATTTTTGCCACTCTGAATTTTTAAAAACCGAAAAGACTTGAATAAAACAAGTCCACCAGGAAACAGACCAAGTAAAGCAAATAACCAGGTAATGATAAACAATCCTCCATGCCCTTCTTTTTCTGAGCTAAATCGCGAAAGATTGTGATCTAAAAAAAATCCTTCAGTAAATGCGCCTTGGGTTACCTTATGAACTAAATAAAACCAAGGAAAGGCAATAAGCAAACTCCATAACACACCAACTAGGGGCTTAAAAAATCTAACAGTCTTCCAATTAAATCGTTTTGACCATATCAGATAAATACCCATGGCTCCAATAGGAATTAAAAGTGCGATAGGACCTTTGCATAGCACACCTAGTCCGGCAAGTGTATAAGCCGAAAATAACCATTTAGATTGGCGGGT
>TARA_B100001093_G_scaffold93349_2_pt1 | contig 11815 bp, 7 predicted proteins | sample TARA_B100001093 | Tara Oceans TARA_B100001093 (sample SAMEA2623116) | marine metagenome | biome: marine biome (ENVO:00000447); feature: surface water layer (ENVO:00002042); material: "saline water (ENVO:00002010), including plankton (ENVO:xxxxxxxx)" | depth 5 m
GCGATGCCACACTGCAACAGAACCTACAATCTTCAACGGGAATTGAAAGTTCAAATAATAGTGTCGCGTTGTTAGAGGTTGATCCCGATGCTGAGAGTGTTGTTGCTCAATGGAGTGGTTTTGAGGCTGTAAAAATGGAAATTGTCAAGCTTAAAAATGGCGCTAGATCTGTTGCCAATACACCCAAAAAAGACATTCGCCAGCTTTTTAAGTCTCTAAAAGATGGCATTCCAGTATCCCTTGACAAAAATAACATTCGTGTTCGCATCAATGTTTTAGAAACAAATTGCTACAAAAGCAATAGTAAAACCATCAATATTGTGGATTCCATTCAAATTTTAAATAAAACTTTTATTTCATATTCGAATCTTATCCATCAAATAAATAAGACACAAGAGAAATCTGTTCAATTTTATTCGGGTCTTAGACCAACCCAAGAACAATGACTCCACTACATGAATTAAACCAACTTAAAAACCAATTTAACCAATTAACCGATGAATCATTTTTTAAAATATTTTCTGCTCTTTTTTATTGCATTGGGCCACGCTCAGATTAATTACGATGCTCCATGGGTCAAACAACTTGGTATATCCTCCGACCCCAACCTAAAAATCAACTACAACCAAGTGGTTGCATCGGCAAATTCCTATTGGGAAACTCATGACAAAAACGCCAAAGGAAGTGGTTATAAATTGTTTAAGCGTTGGGAGGCTTACTGGCAAAATTATGTTGATGAATCAGGTTTTTTACCCACACAAAATGAACTTTCTGAAGTTTGGCAGAACAAAAATAGTTCCTCAAAAATGAGACTGGCAAACCAGTCAATGAATGACCAAAGCAACTGGATGTCTGTGGGCCCCACTGATTTTTTGAATCGGTCCACATCTTACCTCAACTTGGGAAGAATAAACTGTATAACCCCAGACCCAACAAACCCGGATATTTTGTACGCAGGAGCCCCCGCAGGTGGTATTTGGAAATCTACAGACGGCGGCCTAAGCTATGTGGCACTATCTGATGACCTGCCACAGATTGGCGTCTCTAGCATCGCTATTGACTATACCAATCCAAACATCATTTACATCGCCACTGGAGATGATGATGCTGGAGATTCCTACAGCGTTGGAGTCTGGAAATCTACCAACGCTGGTGCAAGCTGGATTCAAACAGGTTTGAATCCAGATAATTCCCCTTCAAGAATATACGAACTTGAAATACACAAAACCGATCCCAATATTTTATGGGCGGCCACCAATGGGGGATTGTTAAAAACCTCGGATGGAGGTAATTCTTGGACTCTATCTCAAAATGGTGCTTTTCAGGGAATAAAACAAAAACCTGGAGATTCTTCCACAGTTTACGCCATTACAACTTCAGGTTTTTATAAGTCAACGAACGAGGGAGACTCTTTTGTTTTAGAATCTTCTTTTGGAAGAAATTTTGTTTCATCAAGAATGGTTTTGGATGTAACTCCTGCAAATCCTGAACTTGTATACCTATTGGTGAGTGATAACAATTACGGATTTGAAGGGATCTACCGTTCTTCTGACAGTGGTAACACCTTTGCCAAAATGGACAATACAACAGATATTTACGAGAGCAATCAAGCTTGGTTTGATTTGGCATTCGCTGTATCAGACACCAATGAAAACGAATTGTATGTAGGAGTCCTAAATGTTTGGAAATCCACTGATGGGGGCGACAGCTTTGTCAAGCTTAACAACTGGTACCAAAGAAATGAAGCTTATACCCATGCCGACGTTCACTTTTTAAAATTTTACAACAATGAATTGTATGTTGGTTCGGATGGTGGTTTTTTTAAATCCTCTAATCAGGGAAGTACTTTTTCTGACATGACGGGCAATATGGCCATCGGTCAATTTTACAGGGTTTCTGTTTCCAAACAAACTTCGAATAAAATTGCTGGAGGGACCCAAGACAATGGGGGGTTTGGATATTTTAATCAATGGAATAATTATCACGGTGGAGATGGAATGGAAAGCGTAATAGACCCCAACAACGATAATTTATACTACGGCTTTATGCAGTCTGGACAGACGCTTTTTGTTAGTGAAAGTTCGGGGATGGGACAAACACAAGGCTACGGTGGGCCCACCAACGGAAATTGGATCACCCCACTTGCCATAAACAGTGCCAGTGAAGTTTTTGCCGGATACAACCGCCTATACCAATTCGAAGACGGAAGTTTTTCATCCGTTTCATCCAACTTCGGAAGTAATATCGATGTTTTAGAGCTAGACCCTATTGATACTGACATCATTTATGTGGCTGTCAATTCAACCCTATATAAAAGTGCAGATCACGGAATTAATTTTACAAGCCTTGGTGGTTTTCCAAATTATATAACCTCTATTGAAGTCAACAACAACAACAACAATATCGTTTATGTAACAACTCGGGGGAACGCTGGGAAAGTCTTCCAGTCTCTCGATCAAGGAAGTTCGTTTTCTGACATCTCGGGAAATCTACCGGCTGTTGTGAAAAATATTTTAAAACACCAGCTCGACACTCCGGAAAACGTATTGTACCTGGGAACGAGTTTAGGAGTCTATCGTTACGATGACAATACCAGTGAATGGTTTCCCTTTGAAATTAACCTTCCCAACACTTCTGTCACTGATTTAAGTATCAATATCCCTGAAAATCAAATCATTGCTTCAACTTATGGCCGTGGTATATGGCGCAGTGATATGGCGAGTACTTCAATGGCCGCCAATGATATCAAACTTTTGGCAATTGAAAACCCCTCTTCCACAAGCATTTCTTGCGGTTCTGTGACCCCGCAACTTTTGGTAAAAAACAATGGTCAGAATACCATTACAGAAGTTGTGATTTCTTACAGTATTGATAATCAGGCTGCATACACACAATCCTGGAGCGGCTCTATTGGCTCATTAGATCAGCAAGCCATTGAATTGCAGTCTTTAGATATAGCCTTTGGAACGCACGAACTTTCTGCAACCGTCACAATAGAAAATGACACTTATTCGACAAATAATACCGCCACTATTAACTTTAGAGTTAACAAAGCCGGTGAGACACAAACCGTCAATACTTTTGAGGTATCAGATGATGAATTATTAATTGCTGCAGACAATGGAGACAGCCTATGGCAAAGAGGGGTTCCAAACGGAGAACAACTAAATTCTGCAGCGTCAGGCACCCAAGTCTATGCCACAAACTTAAACGGAGACTACTCCAACAGTTCCAAAACTTACCTCTATTCTCCTTGTTATGATTTGACAAATATCACAGAACCCTTTCTTAAGTTTGATATGGCTTTCGATATTGAATTTGACTGGGATCTGCTGTATGTTCAGTATTCGACGGACCTTGGTCAAAACTGGGATCTTTTGGGCACTTCAGAAGATCCAAACTGGTACAACAGTTCAAGAATTGCAGGAGATGGTGTTAACAACGATTGCTACAATTGCGTCGGTGGCCAATGGACAGGTACCAATGTAGAAATGTCAGAATACTCATATGATTTACAGCCGCTTACAGACAGTGAAAACATCATATTTAGATTTGTTTTCCATACAGACGAATATGTCACAGAAGAAGGGGTTGTGCTTGATAATCTAGTTATTGAAGGGAACGAATCACTCAACACAACGGACTATGAATTACAGCAAATCGTAGTCTATCCAAATCCATCGTCAGATATCTTTAACATCAAAATGAGTACTATTTCTGATTTTGAGATTTCGGTCACCGATATTACTGGAAAACTTTTATTCAGAGACCTGAATCCCAACGGATCTTCAAATTATAGCCTCGATATGACTAATTTTTCTAGTGGAATATATTTTCTAAGAGTTGATGCAAACAATAGACAATTCGTGAAAAAGTTGATATTGAACTAATCTTTGTTGAGCCCCTCTTTTTGACTGACAATGGCATTTTTTGCGATTGTAGCCAGGTTAAAGTTTGGGGCTATACTTAAAGATTGTTCTAAAATTGCAATTACAGCCTCATGACTTGTTTCAGGATTCTCTCTAAATTTTGCGATGGCTTTAAGATACAAGAAACCAGCACTTAAAGGTACTTGATAAGGGGTTTGTGTTTCATAATAAGCTTTCATCATATCGCTGCTGGCATTGGCAATACCATAAGTGATATTGAGGTTGGCACCAATTAAGTCATTTATTTGAATTTTTAGATCTGCCAAATCGTAGGCTAAACTTGGAGAAGGCGATCTTTTAAAAAGCAATTCATATTGCTCCAAGGCGCGAACGGGCTCATTTAAAGACTTTAAACTGACTGCTTTAACTTCAAGTGACATGGTTGTATCAGTGCTGTCTTTTTCGATACCCAATAGGTTTAATGCCTGAACATATTTTCCTTCGTTCATATATAGAGCAGCCAATGTGTCTTGCCTGGCCACATGCGGTTCTAAAACCAATAGATGTGTCATGGCATTGATAATTCCTTGGATATCGCCCTGTTTTTGCATTTGTGAATAATACAATTTATAGTGGTCTGTAATATTTTTGTTGTTTTGTGCATCGCAGTACAAGGAGATGGAAAGTAAGTTAACACAGAGTAAGATAAATTTAATTTTCATTTTATTTTTTTAAAAATCAAATTTAAAAGATTTTTTTTAATTGGCACCATAAAAAAAGCACCCTTAATGGGTGCTTTTTCAAAATTAACCAATTTAACTTTTAAAAAAATGTAATAGAAATATTACTGAAGTAAAATTACATCTAAGTTAAAGTATAAACAAGCCTGGTGTAAGGAACGGCTGTTTTGTGTAACAGGCGGCAAACTGGTGTAATAAACGTAAAAAATTCGTCTCACTAATCGCGTTTTACCAAAGCGAAAAAGTCATTTTCAAGCGATAAATAGCCTTGGTCATACACAAAATAATAGGTGTTCCCAGCTTTTGTGGTGTAAATACTTGTGAAATAATTAAAATCAAAACCTAATAAAATCAGCTGCGAACGGGACTTTTTTGTTTTTTTTTGAGGATTGAGTTGTTCCAAAATCCGCCAATTTTTTCGCAACCTATTGTTGGTATTTCGAATTAAATTTTTATGGTCCTTATTCATTCGATTGTTGTGTGTATTTCTACAACCATCGCTACAAAACTTTTTGTCGGTTCTACCTATTATTTTATTTTCACATTCGGGGCATTTTTTCATTTTATGAATCTTTATAAAGCTACGAAACGATCGATTACAAATGACAACAAACGGTTTTAAATGAAAGTAAACAACAAACAACCGCATAAACTAAATTTCAGGACTATGTTTGTAGAGTCGAAGCGTTCGACAGAGTAAATATTCATCTAATAATATAAAATACAATGAACACACTTAGAAACAAAGTACAGTTAATTGGAAACTTGGGAAAGGATCCTGAAATTATAACTTTAGAAAACGGCAGTAAATTGGCTAAATTTTCGCTTGCAACCAATGAAAACTATAAAGATAAAAATGGAGAAAAGCAAAGCAAAACTGAATGGCATAATTTAATCGCTTGGAACAAAACTGCAGAACTTATAGAGAAATATGTAACAAAGGGAAAAGAGATTGCCATAGAGGGCAAGCTCAGTAACAAGAGTTATGAGGATAAGGAAGGTCAAAAACGTTACCTCACTGAAGTAATTGTAAATGAACTTTTACTTTTGTAAAATTTAAAACCCCACTGTTGTAGGGGTTCTTTTAATATTTTTAGGAAGATTTTCTTTGCGAAAGTGTAGAGTCAACAACCAGGGTTCTATCATTGTTTTCTTTTGACTCTAATTGCTCTAATAACATTTTAGCTGCCATTTTGCCAATTGTAAAACTGTGCTGATTAATCGTGGAGAGTTCAGGCGTTAGATAAGGAGCTATACGCTCACTCATATAGCCAATCACCGCAATGTCATTGGGAATGTTCTTTTTTAATTCACTAGCAACTTTATAGGCAGCAAAGGAGGCATCTGTATCCAAAGCTATTACAGCATCCAAAGAATTATTCACAACATAATTTTTTAAAACCTTCTCAATATCATTGCGATTGGCTTCAATAACAACCGGCTTTAGCTTTGCTTCTAACATCGCTTTTGAATAGCCTTTGGTTCTTTGCATACCGACATTAAGATTGTTGATTGCAGACACCAAAACGATTTGGTTTCGGTTTGATTTAATTAAATTATTTGTGGTTTCAGATATTGCTTTATAATCGTTGGTTATGACTTTGGTACAAGGAATTGAATCGATGACACGATCAAACATTACAATGTGCTTTTCGTCATTTAGTGCATCCTCAAAATGACTAAACTTTTTAAGTTTTTGGGTTTCTTCAGAAACTGCTACAATAAACCCATCTACCACACCATTGCTCAACAAATCAAAATTATCTACTTCCTTTTTATGGGATTCTTTGGTCAAGCATACAACAGTGCTGTATTGGGTGTCAGAAATGACAGACTCAATGCCATAAAGTGCTCTGGCAAAAAAGCTGTTTTGAACCGATGGGATGACGACGGCTATGGTATTGGTACTTCCAGATTTTAAACCCAATGCAATTTTATTGGGTCGGTAATTATACATCTCGGCAATCTCAACAATACGCCTTTTGGTTTTTTCACTGATTTCATGACTTCCATTCAAAGCTTTTGAAATCGTTGAAATTGATACTCCCAAAATGGATGCTAATTGTTTTAATGTTGTCCTCCCTTTAGCCATGAAAATTATTTAGAAATTCAAAAGTATTTAAAAATCATAAAAAGTGGTTAAAAAATGCTTCTAATTATAAATATTTATCAAATGAATAATATAAACGGTCAATGATTTTGACCCTAGCTAAAATAAAGTCTTAAAAATAAAAAAGTCTCAGTTTTAAAACTGAGACTTTTTTTTATGAAATAATCAAAACTAAACAAATAAATGTTTAATATTTTTAAGTATTTATTCTCTGGTTCTCTTTCCAGGATAGGCTAATGAACCGTGTTCTGAAACATCCAATCCTTCAAGCTCTTCAGCTTCAGTTACTCTCAGACCAATAGTATATTTAAGAATGCCAAAAACGACAAAGGAAAGAACAATCGCCCAAACCATATATGCAACTGCACCTTTCAATTGGGCTATAAGTTGTTCTGTTTCACCGGCATTAATTAAACCGATTGGAGTATCGCCATCTACACCCCAAAGACCGATTACAATCGTTCCCCAGAAACCAGCAACGCCATGAACAGAAGCTGCTCCTATAGCATCGTCTATTTTTAATTTTTTCTCAATAAGCTCAATGGAAAACACAACAATAATACCGCCAATCAAACCTGCAAGTACGGCACCTCCTTCGGTCATATTACCACAACCTGCAGTAATACTTACCAAACCGGCCAAAGCACCATTGAGGGTTTGCGCTAGGTTTGGTTTTCCATACCAAATCCATGTCGTTATAAGGGCTCCCATAGCACCTGCAGCAGCAGCTAAGTTAGTAACTACAACAACCGCTGAAGCACCAACGGCATTATCACCACCCCAAGCCAATTGAGATCCGCCGTTAAAGCCAAACCAACCTAACCAAAGGATAAATACCCCTAAAGTTGCCAAGATTTGGTTGTGCCCTGGCATTGGAACAACCTTGCCGTCGACATATTTCCCGATGCGAGGTCCTACCATAAAGGCAGCAACCAAAGCAGCAAAACCTCCAACACCGTGTACGATGGAAGAACCTGCAAAATCAATAAAACCTGCCTCAGTTAACCAACCAGTTCCAGCCCATTGCCATCCACCGGCAATTGGGTAAATGATGGCAGTCATCACAACTGTAAAAATCGCATAGGTTGAATATTTGGTGCGTCCTGCGATTGCTCCAGAGACAATAGTCGCAGCGGTTGCAGCAAACATTGTTTGGAAGAATAAGTCAGCACCATCACCTTGGAATAAACCTGACCAGAAAAACCAACCGTTAGATGTGTCGCCATACATGAGGGAATAACCAACAAACCAGTAGGTCAAAGATCCGACACAGATATCTAATAAGTTTTTCATCGCAATGTTGACAGCATTTTTTGAACGCGTCATACCGGACTCGACCAGTGTAAATCCAGCTTGCATAAAGAATACTAATATTCCTGATAGGAGCATCCACAACATACCCATATCTCCTTCGACAGAGGCTGTGTCTTGAATGATTAGGGGGATGTTTGAAAATAAAGAATTTAACATAATTATTTAATTATTTTTTAATAAAAGAAGAGTTTAAAAATCTACTTTTTGGTTAACAATAAAACAAATATATATTTATAAAAGACACTCCCATAAAATTGAGTGGTATTTTTTAAAAAATTATATAATTGACAATTAGACCCCCCAAAGTTTAAGGGGTTAAAAAAATAAAATTAATATAATGATAATTATTCATTTTTTTAATGGGAATATATAATATAGAACCGCCTTCGAGCCCGAAATCAATTCTAGGATGAATCCTAAATCTATTCAGACTTGGCAGCGGTTCCTATGAATTCTCTTACCATGGTATCTAGTCTTGTCCCGAGCTTTGATGCCACACCTTGTATAGTGCTGGCAGGAGAATTTTCATTACAACAATATAAAAATCCATTTAGACTGTAAGAAAGGCTATTAAAAACACCGAACCTTTCATTCCCTTAGCAGTTGCTTATATCAAAAAAAACCTATTCGCATTGTCATGTTTGCATTGAAATGCCAAAGAAAATTTTATATCCATAGGGATTTAAATGAATTTTTTATAAACTCAAATTAAAAAAAAGTATTGGGACCACGCAAGAGGCATGTAACAAGCTGCAAGATTAGCGTAATAAACGGTAAGCTTTCGGTCATAAACGGGAAATTACAGACTGAATTCTCAGGGCTTGTAAAACCATTTAGGAATTGGATGTCAGCTAACTTTCAAGCCTGAAACAGTGTTTTGGGCTGCGTCTGGCTGTACAAAAACCAAAGATCCGTCTTTAGACTTGGTCATTAAGATCATACCTTGACTCTCAACTCCGCGCAAGTTACGGGGTTTTAAATTGCACAAAACTGTGACTTTTTGGCCAATAATAGACTCTGGGTCATGATCCATTGCAATCCCTGAAACAATGCTGCGTATCTCATCTCCAACCTTAACTTTTAAAACCAATAATTTTTTAGTTTTCGGCATCTTCTCGGCAGCCATCACAACCCCTATGCGCATGTCCATTTTTAAAAAATCTTCAAACGAAATATTGGGCTTCAGAGGTTCCAAATCAAATACTTTAGAGGATTCATTTGCATTGGCCAGTTTAGTGGCTTGTAATTTGTCTAATTGGGCTTGAATTTGAGCATCTTCTATCTTGGCAAACAACAAAACAGGCTTCCCGATTTGGTGACCTGCTTTTAGCAGCTGTTGACCACCGCTAAGCTCTCCCCACTCAGGTTTATTTTTAAACTTTAGCATTGTTTGCAATTTTAGGGCTGTAAATGGTAGAAAAGGCTCGGAGAGTACCGATAAACCCGCAGCAATTTGCAAGGCAGTGTTCATTATAGATTTTACACGTTCAGGGTTGACTTTGATAACTTTCCAGGGCTCTTCATCCGCCAAGTATTTATTACCCAAACGAGCCAAATTCATCAATAATTGACTGGCCTCCCTAAAGCGAAAGCGATCCAGCGATGCAGCCAGCGCTTTAGGTGTATTTTTAAGTTGGTCTAAAACCGCATCGTCTTTGGTATTTGATCCCGTTATTTCGGGGATTTTACCATTGTAATATTTGTGAGTTAAAATCAAAACCCGATTTATAAAATTCCCATAAATAGCCACCAGTTCATTGTTGTTTCGCGCTTGAAAGTCTTTCCAAGTAAAATCATTGTCTTTGGTCTCTGGAGCGGTGGCAGTAAGCACATAACGTAGTACATCTTGTTGGCCAGGGAAATCTTTCAGGTAATCAGGCAACCATACCGCCCAATTTTTTGAGGTTGATAATTTCTGTCCTTCCAAATTTAAAAATTCATTGGCAGGTATATTTTGAGGTAAAATATAACTGCCTTCGGCTCTTAGCATTGAAGGAAAAATAATACAGTGAAACACAATATTGTCCTTTCCAATAAAGTGAAGTAATGTTGTGTCTTTGTCTTTCCAATAGGGCTCCCAATCTTTGCCTTGCGCAAGTGCCCATTCTTTGGTAGAAGAAATATAACCAATGGGAGCATCAAACCAAACATACAACACTTTGCCCTCTGCGCCTTTGACCGGAACTGGAATTCCCCAGTCCAAATCTCTAGTCACAGCTCGAGGCCGCAAGCCGTCGTTGATCCATGACAGACATTGACCATAGACATTTGGTTTCCAATCGTCTTTGTGCTGATCAACAATCCAAGACCTTAAAAATTCTTGGTGTTTATCTAGTGGTAAAAACCAATGCTTGGTGGTTTTTAGTTCTGGGGTTTTTCCTGTGAGGACTGATTTGGGAGCGATCAAATCCGTAGCGTTATGGGTGGTTCCACAAGCTTCACATTGATCGCCATAACTCTCAGTATAACCACATTTTGGACAAGTTCCAACCACAAAGCGGTCTGCTAAAAACTGCTGGGCCTCTGGGTCGTAAAACTGATCTGAAGTTTCTTCTATAAAGGCATTTTTATCGACCAATATCTTAAAAAAATCAGAGGCCGTCTGGTGGTGAATTACCGCTGAAGTTCGAGAGTAGTTGTCAAAAGAAATTCCAAATTCATCAAAAGAGTCTCCAATGATTTTATGATAGCGATCTACAACATCTTGAGGACTAATTCCTTCTTTTTTAGCTTTTAAAGTAATGGGGACCCCGTGTTCGTCACTGCCACAAATAAAAGCCACATCACAACCCTGCAATCGCAAATAGCGTGCATATATATCGGCTGGCACATAAACCCCTGCTAAATGACCTATATGTATGGGGCCGTTGGTGTAGGGTAAAGCTGCTGTAAGAGTGTAACGCTTTGACATTTTTCAGATTGTAAAAACAAAAATACACAAATAAAGCAGCAATCTAAACAGAACCCAAGAGAATTTTATATCTTTACATAAAGCCCTTTCAAATGCATTTTAAATATTTGTTTTGCTCATTACTTTTGGTGAGTTGCACTCTTGGTAAACCCTTAAAAATGTCTGTTAAAAATCCTCAATATACCCCCCCGCAAAAATACATCAGCCCAGCAAATCTTCAACTCGGTGACTCTGTGGCAATCCTAGCGCCTGCTGGACTTTTAAAAGGACGGCAACAAGCGATTGAATCAGCGCAAAACCTATTAAAGAGTTGGGGGCTAGTTCCTGTATTGGGGACGCATTTATTCAATAAAAATAATCATTTTGCGGGTACGGATGCGCAGCGGTTTAGAGATTTTCAACAGGCGCTTGATGCCCCAGAAATTAAGGCTATTTGGTGTGCCCGTGGTGGCTATGGCAGCATGCGAATTGCCGATAATTTAAATTTTGAGGGCTTTAAAAAATCTCCAAAATGGTTGATTGGATATTCCGATATCACAGTGCTTCACAACAAACTTAATAACTTAGGATATGAAACGCTGCATGCGATGATGGCTGTCAATATGGAACTAGACAACAAATCCATTAAAAATTCAATTGCTAGCCTAAAAGCGGCTTTGTTTGGAACCCTCCCGCCTTACAAACTCGCATCAAACAAAGACAACCAACTGGGAGACGCCAAAGGGATCTTGGTTGGAGGAAATCTCACACTTTTAACGGCTCAACTGGGCAGTGAAACACAACTAGACACGGGAGATAAAATTTTATTTATTGAAGAAATTGGAGAATACAAATACCATATTGATCGCATGATGCAAAGTTTAAAGCGGGC
>TARA_B100001093_G_scaffold288999_1_pt1 | contig 11812 bp, 9 predicted proteins | sample TARA_B100001093 | Tara Oceans TARA_B100001093 (sample SAMEA2623116) | marine metagenome | biome: marine biome (ENVO:00000447); feature: surface water layer (ENVO:00002042); material: "saline water (ENVO:00002010), including plankton (ENVO:xxxxxxxx)" | depth 5 m
ATAGAATTACAAACAGCCTCAGGCATCATAGCAGTCGCATGCAAAAGTTCTGATGGGGCCGCCGTCCAAATTGGACTTAGCGAACTTGGCGCAAAGCCAATTCAAATTCCCCCCGGCGAAGGCTCTCCAAGCGAAATGATTGCTAGTGCAAAATCAAAAGTTGCAGAATTAGAATCATCTATCACAAGTTGCGAAGACAAACTAGAGAGTTGGGGGAAATCCAATGGCAGAGATTTAGTAATCTTACTCGAACACCTAGAGAGGGAAGAATCCATCTACACAGCCCCAACTCTTCTTGCAGTAAGTAACCAAGCATTTGTCCTTGACGGATGGGTTCCTACAAGCGATAAAGATACTGTTCACAAAGCACTTAAAGCAAAGGCATCCCACGTTTCTATAGAAAAATATGAACCCCCGCATCATGGCCATGGGCATGATGAGGAAGGTGCACACGACTCTGAAGAGGTCCCTAAAGAATTAATCATGCTCTCTGATTATCTAACCGAGAAAAACATCTCAGTGTTCCAATTCTTTAGAAGTATGGACTTAGACGATTCGGGTGAGTTAGAGTTTAGAGAAATTGAATCTGCTATGAAAAAGGCCGACATCCCTGACATGCCGCCCCTAAACATGGCAAAATTCCTTGCTGCCATAGATTTGAACAGAGACGGCAAAATCAATCTTCCAGAATTAGATTTGGCAATTGGCACAATCAGAGTCGGAAAGCACCACTTAAGCGAACACCATGACGATACAGAGCCGCCAATCAAATTTGAAAATGGCGATATTTCAGAACCATTTGAATTGCTAGTAGACTTAGTTGGAAGGCCAAAATATGGCACATTTGATCCTACCTTGTTGATGACCGTCACATTCCCACTATTCTATGGTATGATACTAGGCGATTGGGGTTACGGTCTAGTATTGTGTGCCTTAGCAGCATACCTCGGCACCAAACCTTTCGCCGCAGATCCACTAGCTAAAAACGGCTTGACAATCCTCAGATGGATGGGTATTTGGTGTATTATATGGGGCTTAATTTTCGCTGAAGGATTTGGCTTTGTTTGGGATGATACAGGTCAGCTTGGTTCGTCATCACCATTTGCTGGAATATATGCTTGGACATATAGCAATATCCATGTTCCTGGGGCGCTAGCAGACCTGCTCGGTATGGGCGGACTACACGTCCCATTCCATAGAGCAACAGTTGGCGGTGGGCTGCAAGAATATGTGGTGCTGTCCGTATATGTAGGGGTCGCACACATCTTCTTAGGATTAGTAATTGGCTTGGTGACTGTGTTCAAAGCACACGGTGCAGCAGCAGCTTACTTCGAGAAAGGTTCGTGGATTCTTATCTTAACCGGTGGTACAATGCAGGCTAGGAATATGGTTATGGGTTACAATGACTTGTTTGAAATCCAAATTTGGTCATTCTTACTAATTATTGGACTAATTAGTCTAATCATCGGACTGGCTATTTTTGAGAAATTCGGCTGGGTGGGTGGCATTATCATGGGCCCAATAGAAACTTTCGGCCTGCTTGCCAATACGCTTTCTTATCTTAGAATAATGGGTGTCGGTGTGGCTGGTGTTAAGATTGCTGAAGTATCGATAACTATGGGTTGGGAGAAAATCGGTCCTGCAATTGAATCAGGCGATATACTGACCGTGGTATTGGGATTAGTAATGTTTGTACTAATCCAACTTTTTGCCATTGCTTTGGGTATATTATCTCCTACTATTCACGCCGTCCGTCTACACTTTGTAGAATGGATGGGCAAATTTTACGACGGAAGCGGGAAGGCATTCTCCCCACTTGGCGGTCGAACTCTTCACGTGGAGAGTGAATCATAGTCCATCGGACAAAATGGAGGTAGCAATAAATGAATAAGAATACCCTGAAAATGAGCCTAAGAACACTGATCGTATTGTTGGTAGTAACCCTGGTTGCCCAAGGTGTTGCAGCACAAGATGCAGCAGCAGCAGACGACAACGACATAAACGGAGATATCGGCATGATAGGTGTCGGTCTAGCACTTGGTCTTGCGGCCATTGGTGCCGGTTACTCACAAGCAGCAATCGGCAGTGCCGCTGTAGGCATGCTAGCGGAAGACGGAAGCAAATTTGGTGTCGCACTAATCTTCACCGCTTTGCCAGAATCTATCGTTATCTTGGGCGCATTGCCATTGTTCCTTCAGTGAACATTTAACTTTGACAGTCTAGATTACTGTTGGAGAAAATGGAGGAATAAGTATGACGCTCGAAACATTGGCCAAAGACATTGCTGCATCTGCTAAAGCAGATGTTGATGCGATACTGAAGGAAGCCAAGACTGAAGCAAAGCAGATTATCAATGATGCAGAAACCAAAGCCTCTGGAATTACTGACGAAGCTAACTCGCGTGCTGAACGTGAAGCATCTCAGATTTCTAGAGAAGTTGTTGCTAGCGCCAGACAAGCAAATCAAAAGGCCATATTAATCGCCAAAAGAGAAGCAATGGATAGCACACATGCAGCAATTAAGGAACAACTAGCCGATCCCGGTTTCAAGGGACGAGCAAGTATGCTGAAATCGTTGATGTCTAAAGCTAATAAATTAGCATCAGCAGACTTTGTAATTAGGCCTGTTGAAGTGGATAAAAAAGCGCTAAGTGACTTGAAAGGTAAAAGGAAAGTTGGCGAGTCTGTTGACGGACTTGGTGGTTTTATTCTTGAAGCTGCGGATGGTTCAGTATCCTATGACATGAGATTTGACACAATGCTAGATACAGCTTGGGCAGACTCTTTGTCTGAAGTTAACAAAATATTATTTGGATGAGGTGGAAATTTGGTTGCTAACACTGCATATGTCGCTTCGAGAGCAAAATCTCGAAGGAAGAAACTTGCAGATTTGGCGCGTATGCGTCAGTTAATCAATCAATCCACAGATCAGCTTACTTCATCAGTAAGTAACATGGGTTACTCTGATGAGGTGAATCTGTATGCAGGTAAATTAACTGGTGCAGATTTAGTTGAAGCCGCTCTTACCCACAATCTGGAATCTGAATTAGATAATATTCTATCTATGTGTAATGGTAAAATTCGTGGTGTAGTAGAAATTTACACATCAAGATTTGAATACCAAAACGCCAAGGTAGTTCTAAGGTCAGTGGTTAATGAGGTCTCCTTGGATAAGGTCTCTAATTCGATCTTACCAGACTTGAATGAAATTAACACCCCATGGCTAAAAATAATTGAAAACTCTGATGATTTGCGTTCTGCAGTATTGCAAATGCGCAGGAAATCATTCGGCTCTGATCTTAAATCACTGCCAGAAGATTCTAGATTGTCAGATTATGAAGATGCTTTAGACCGCCATTACTACAAATCAGCAATTAAGTCATTGAAGGCAAATAATCCAGCAACTAAATACTTGCGAGACTATCTCGCAATGGAAATAGATCACCGTAATATGCTGAACATACTCGAAGCTAATTCAATCGGTATAACTTCGGAAGAAACCGCAAGCATGCTTATTCCTGGCGGAAAAATATTGCCAACTAGGTCTTTTTCAACGATTGCTGCCGGAGGCCGCTCAGCGTTAATGGATGTCTTAAGAGCCTCTTCGAGATTCGACATGACACACTTTGAAACACTGCTTGAACAAGTTTCTAACTCAAGAAGCTTAGATTCAATCGTCACTTGGTTTAAGGAAAGGGAATATAAGTTCATGAAAAAGATGAGTTATCTCCACCCCATTTCCCCGTTACCAATTGTCTACTATGTTGCCATGAAGGTGCAAGAAGTAGCTGATTTGAGAATTATTGTAAGAGGAAGATTTGCCGGTTTACCGCCGGAAGTGCTCGAGGCGCACATACTGTGAGGTGTAATTATGGAATTTTCAGTAGTAGGTTCACAAGAATTCACTTTGGGATTCCAACTTGCCGGAATTTCAAACACTTTCAACCCAGAGACAGAGGATGAGATGATATCTCAACTAAAATCTCTGTTAAATTCAAAAGACGTAGGGATTATCGTGGTCGACTCCGCGATAATACCAACCCTACCTGAGAGATTGAGAAATCAACTCTCTACATCAGTAACCCCTACTGTTTTAGGAATTGGAACAGAAGAGGATACAACTTTGCGAGATACAATTCGTAAAGCAATAGGAGTCGATTTATGGAAATAAATTCCAACAAGGAGGAAAAAATATGAGTAATGAAGGAGTAATATATCGAATATCCGGTCCTGTAGTGACCGCTACTGGAATGAATGCAGCTATGTACGACGTGGTCAGAGTTGGCGATGAAGGTCTGATGGGTGAAGTTATCGAACTTCACGGCGATAAGGCTGTAATCCAAGTTTACGAAGACACGTCTGGAATACGCCCCGGCGAGCCAGTTTTGAATACTGAGGAAACACTCTCAGTATCTCTGGGACCCGGCCTTTTGACCCAAATTTATGATGGGATTCAAAGGCCATTGGCGACGCTTGAGGAAGTAATGGGAGTATTCATAACCAGAGGTGTTGATGCGGATGCTTTTGATTTGGAAAAGAAATGGACTTTTGAACCAGTTGTTGCCAAGGGTGACGATGTTGCTAGTGGTCAAGTAATCGGACACGTACAAGAGACTGAAACGATTGTACACAAAATCATGGTGCCTCCGGGTAAAAGTGGTAAGGTAAAATCAATCAAATCAGGTGACTTCAATGTCACTGAAACCGTTTGTACTCTTGATGATGGCTCGGACCTTCAAATGATGCAAAAGTGGCCGGTAAGGTCACCCAGACCATTCCGCCAAAAGTATGCACCAGATACTCCCCTGGTTACAGGCATGAGAATTCTTGATTTCTTATTCCCCTTAGCAAAAGGAGGAGCAGCTGGTATTCCTGGTCCATTTGGGTCTGGAAAGACAGTTACTCAACAATCACTTGCAAAGTATTCAGACGCCCAACTTGTTGTCTATATTGGATGTGGTGAAAGAGGAAATGAGATGACTGAAGTTCTTGACGAATTCCCGCATCTAATCGATCCAAACACCGGTAAACCATTGATGAACAGAACTGTTATGATTGCTAACACATCAAATATGCCTGTTGCTGCACGTGAAGCGTCAGTTTACACAGGAATTACCATTGCTGAGTACTTTAGAGACATGGGTTACGACGTTGCATTGATGGCAGACTCAACATCTCGTTGGGCTGAAGCAATGCGTGAAATTTCATCCCGTCTAGAAGAAATGCCTGGTGAAGAAGGATATCCTGCATACCTATCTTCTCGTATTGCAGAGTTCTATGAACGTGCAGGACGTGTTGAGACACTCAACGGCGACGATGGGTCTGTAACTGTAATTGGTGCTGTTTCTCCACCTGGTGGAGATATTTCGGAACCTGTATCACAAGGTACCCTAAGAATTGTCAAGGTTTTCTGGGGTCTAGATGCTGGATTAGCAAGACAACGGCACTTCCCTGCTATCAACTGGCTAAATTCCTATTCACTTTACCCACAAAGTTTAGATCAGTGGTTTAGAGACAACATTGCCCAAGACTTCCCAGAGATAAGGACTCAAATTAGCGGTTTATTGCAAATTGAATCTGAATTGCAAGAGATTGTTCAATTAGTTGGGTCTGATGCACTGCCAGTAGATCAACAACTAACCCTTGAAGTCGCTAGAATGATTAGAGAATTTTTCTTACAACAAAACGGATTCCACGAAGTTGATGCCTATTGTGACATCAATCTGCAATATAAAATGGCCAAAGCAATTCTCTCATTCCAAGAGGCTGCAAAGTCAGCAATGGCATCAGGTGCGCAACTAAATGATGTGGTCAATATTCCAGCAAGAACCGATTTGATGAGAGGTAGATTTGAGAAAGGCTACATCGACGAAATCGATACTATGGTAACTGCAATGACCGATGAAATTGCCAATACCGTGGAGGGTAACTAGGAGGAATTATCATGAGTGGAAAAGAATATAGAACAATTACCGACGTTAAAGGACCTCTGGTCTTCTTGAACAAAACCGAACCTGTAGCATTTGGCGAGATTGTAACAATAAGACTTGCAGATGGTTCAATGAAAAATGGCCAAGTACTGGATACTTCTGATGAGTTAGTTATCGTTCAAGTGTTTGAAGGGACAGCTAAAATTAACCGAGAATCTGGTGTAACTTTCATGGGTGACGTTTTCAAACTACCAGTTAGTACTGAACTAATCGGTAGAATTCTTGACGGTGCAGGTAGGCCAAGAGATGGCGGACCATCGATCGTCGCTGATGAAAACGCAGATATTATTGGTGCTGCTATTAATCCTTACAGTCGGCAAAGTCCTCACGACTTTATTCAAACTGGTATCTCTGCTATTGATTGTTGTACAACTCTGGTAAGAGGACAGAAGTTGCCAATTTTCTCAGCGTCTGGTTTGCCACACAATGACATTGCTCTGCAAATTGCTCGTCAAGCAAAGTTGAAGGGTTCAGATGAAGAATTTATTGTTGTGTTCTGTGCTATGGGAATCACCGCTGAAGAATACAATTTCTTCAGGTCTGACTTGGAGAGAACTGGAGCGCTAGAAAATGCGGTTTTGTTCGTTAACCTTGCAGACGACCCTGCAGTCGAGCGAATTATTACGCCTAGGTTGGCACTAACTGCTGCGGAATACCTCGCATTCGAGAAAGATTATCACGTACTTGTTATCTATACAGACATGACAAACTATTGTGATGCACTAAGACAAATTGGTGCTGCTCGAGAAGAAGTTCCTGGACGGCGTGGTTACCCTGGTTACATGTATACTGATTTGGCTATGCTATACGAGCGTGCTGGGATTGTTAAGGGCAAGAAGGGTTCCATTACCCAATTCCCAATTTTAACGATGCCTGGTGACGACATTACGCACCCTATTCCGGACCTTTCTGGATATATTACCGAAGGACAGATTGTTATTTCAAGAGAATTACATCAACAAGGTATCTATCCACCAATCAATGTTCTGCCATCACTTTCTAGATTGATGGGTTCATGTATTGGTGAAAAGACTACTAGGGAAGATCATAAATCAGTTTCTGACCAAATGTACGCTGCTTATGCTCAAGGTCGAGAGCTTAGAGGTTTAGTAGCAATTGTTGGTGAGGATGCACTAAATGAGAGAGACAAGCAATTGTTAGACTTTTCAGGAGTATTTGAAGATAAATTCCTGCGCCAAACAAGAGACGAAGACCGTTCGATTGAAGAAACACTTGATTTGTGTTGGAATTTAATGTCCTCTATTGACACCAAGTATCTTGTTAGGTTAGACCAAAAGTGGATTGAAAAGTATCACCCAGAAAATAAAGAGTGAAACAGGAGAGATATTCATGGCATTGGACATTAAACCAACCCGCAGTGAATTAATCAAACTTAAGTCTAGAATAAAGCAGACCAAAAATGGTTACAAACTGCTGAAAATGAAGCGAGATGGCCTGTTCCATGAATTTAGGCAACTCCTTTCTGAAATGATAAAAGCCAAACGCGAGTTGACAGATTCATACAGATTGGCTAAGCAGAGAATTGACTTGGCTAACGCAATTGATGGCGGACTAGCAGTTAGGGCTGCAGCAATTGCCAATAGCGCTCACCCAGAAGTTGAAGTTGAACGACGCAATATCATGGGTGTAGTTGTACCAAGCGTTAGTGGAACTAACTTGAAATCAACTTTCAAAGAGCGCGGTGTTGGTTATATTGGTTCGTCTCCATATATCGACGAAGCAAGTGAATCATTTAGCGAACTAATCGAGAAAATAGTTACTGCCAGTGAAATGGAAGCGACCTTAAAACGTCTACTAGAAGAGATTGAAGCAACCAAAAGAAGAGTAAATGCCTTAGAATTCAAAGTTATACCAGAACTCGAAGAAGCAAGAGTGTTTATCCAACTAAGACTTGAAGAGATGGAAAGAGAGGAAACTTTCAGACTCAAACGATTCAAGAACAAATGATGCTTACTAGCCAACGATGGTTAAAGTAGGAAAGAACCACACCCCTAAATGGGGAGATTCATTTATGGCCGGCGAAGTTGTTGAAGAACCCTCGTCATCTGATGACAAATTATCGAGATTACCAGCACACAGAGATGTTTGGAGCCAGAAAGAACTCTTTGAACGCATAATTTCTCGTCATTTCCAGATAATTGGGGAACTTGGCGGAACCAGATGGCCTGTTTGGAAGGTAGACCTCCTTGGCGATAGTGAGGTAAATGAGAGTTTAGATGAACTAAATTCACACTTAGTAGATCTTGGTTGGCTGGCTAAACTAGAAACAGGAGAGCCGTGGTTAGTACAGATAATCCCATCCCCTGAAAGGCAATTTCCTGCTTCAAAAACAACTCTTGGTTTTTGGTCGGTGTCAATTCTCACCGCAACTTTGGCTGGAATGTTTTGGATAGATGGTTCTAGGCCTGAAGATGGATGGCTTTTTGAATCATTATTCCTCGATGCATTTGTTGGCTATACATTGCCAGTTTTTGCAATAATTATGTTAGCGTCTTTTGCTCAGAAATATCATGCGCAAAAGCATGGTCTAAGAGTGGGTCACTTAACCCCAATACCAGAGCCATCTATCAGTTTATTTTCATTAGGGCTTATGTCAAAATCAATGTTAATTTGGCCGTTTGGTATTCTGATAATACCGACACTCCCAAGAATGGATGCTAGGCCATGGAAAGATCGTGAATTACTAGGTTGGAGCGCCCTTATTGTTCCAAGTATTTTGATAATTTCTGGTATGGCTTTATGGATATTAGGATTGTTACTTACTCCTGATTTAGTAGCAGTTACCTCTATGCAATACGTTGCAGAGATGCCTTTGTTAGTCAACTTATTGAGTCCAATAATCGCTGATGGTATTTCTGTAAAGATTGTTTGGGCTCACCCGTTATCTAAGGCTGGAGCAATGTTAAGTTTCTTTGGTTGGGTATCCTTATTGCCTATTCCAACATTCCCTGGCGGGCGGTTGTTAATAGCTAGGACTAGCATGAATGAAGCAAGAAATTCGACCAATCAACTATTTTTGTTTGCCGTAATACTTGCTTTTGCTTGGATGTTTAACGCATTTGGTAGCTTCAACATTTGGTTACCTGTTCTAGGGGTTGCATTTCCTCTCTTGTTATTTATGGGCTCAGACCGGAGGGTGCCAGTCATCCTCAATGAACCAAAAGGAATCGAGCTTGATAGTGTAAAAAAGATGGGTATGTATCTGTTTGTTATCTTTTTACTTGGCTTGCCAAGTCAAATACCATTTGCCATGGATCAAGATTGGGATGAGGATATTGAATATCAATTTGATGACGATATCACTATATTGGAAGGTAATCAAACATGGTATGGTAATTTAGTGATTGATATTGTTAACCCATCATCGATTTCTCAAGACTGGCAACTAGACCTGGCTAGGATAGATGATATTGTGTCACCTGATTGGAATTTCACTTGGCAATGTAGTGATGATGACAGACCATCACTGTCAGGACTAGGTTGTGGAGACGTCATAAAACCGGGTATGAAATCTTCTGTTATACTTAATGTGACATGGAATTCCGCCAGTTACTCTCCTCATTTAGATGAGGTTTATTTGATCACATATATTGGCGATGAAGAGTATGTTTCAATAATCGAACTAATACCAGACTTACCAATTTACCCCGGTGGTGATTGGTATCTAGATTATCGGTCAGATGAACTCAAGAGATGCATACAAGTATTTACTAACATAGATGGTTCTTACAACCTGACCTTCCCTAATTCGGCCAATGATTTTGATTTCCAAACCCGGATGTATTGGGTAGAAGGTAACCCTGGTTTATCAGCAGAAATCGACCATACCTCTGATGAAATTTGTATTAAGGGCCAAGATCCAGTGGTTCTGTTAAGATCGTATGTACTAGACGCTATATCACTAGACGATAATCTATTTTACCCCAATCAACCAGAATTAAATCTACAACTTATTACTCCAGAAAATGGTACGTTAATTGATTCAACAGATGTAAGAGGATGGGGTTCTGAAATTTCTCCAGGTACTATACTCTCAGTATCGGAGTCTAATTGTAAATTAGCTAGCAAAGTCAGCACGCCGACAAAACCAGGCGATTCATCCCAATGGATTTGGAATACTAATTACCGTAGTACTGCACTTATTCCATCGATACAAGATAATGATTCGATACTATTAGTAATCGAAGAAGGGAACAACATGACGATTTGCTCGGACCAGTTGTATCCAGAACCATCCCTAGAAGTATCAGTCGAGTATGGTCCAGAATTGATTCTAGAAAGAAATGGTAATTTCTATCGGTTATGGACTTCTATTTGGGCATCTGCAGTAAACGGTCAATTATCTGGTAATAATCTTTCAGAATTTGTATTTCATAATCCAACTAACGAAACAATTGGAGTAAATATTGTACAGACTACCTCTGGTAATGAATCTACAGATTGGGAAATAGTCAGTTCGACAAATTTACTTACACCAGGTGAAAACGAGTTTAAATTTACTCCACCAAACAGTGTCGTCTCTACATTATGGGTCGATTTTGAAGATGGAGAAGTTTACATCTATCTTGGTAGTTATTCGTGAGTGGTAATATGAAAATAGCAATTTTAGGTGCAGGTTCAATTGGTAGCCTAATTGCTGCGAAATTGGCAAGTTCTAAACTTGCCCAAGTACTTGTACATGCCCGGGGTGAACACGCTGCAAAGTTGGCGTTAGACGGGATTACGATAACTGGGCATCAAGAACTGAAAATTTCTCCAGATGCTTATGAAATATCTATTGCCGATGTGATGGTGAATGATATTTTTGACGGTGCAGCAGATTATGTTTTGATATGTAGTAAAGCCAACCAAGTTGAGAAGTTATTTGAAATCGCTAAGCGAATGTGCCACATAGACACAAAAGTTCTGGTGCTGAGTAATGGTCTTGGTCATGTTGAAAAATGTAAGGGCACTTTTGGACCACATCGTACCATCGCAGCCACTACTACACACGGCGCTTGGCGTCCTAGTCCAGGGGTAGTAAATTGGGCAGGAATTGGAGCCATTAATTTAGGAGAGTTGCCATTTGGGGCTAACTTGACAGAGATTCAGGATTTTGTAGATTTATTGGAACAGTCAGGTTTGAATCCAAATTTACAACCTGATGGTATGGCTATGATTTGGTCTAAAATATTGCTAAATATTGCGATTAATCCAATCGCTGCGATTACCGGACTTAGCAATGGTGCATTACTTGAGAATGAGATGTTTGAGACCTGTGTTGAAGTAATGTTAGAAGGCGCTAAAATCTCAAGATTAGAAGGCATTACAACACTTGATGATGCAACCTTGATTGATAATCTTAGAGTTGTTTTACAAGCAACATCAAACAATCAATGCAGTATGTTGCAGGATGTACGGCAAGGAAGAGACACTGAAATTCAATTTCTCAACCGACAGATTGTTGATAGGGCAGAGAAATATGGTGTTTCAACTCCGTTGAACCAATTATTGAGCCAATTGGTAGAATCGATAACATCATACTAACTCTGTGTTGTAGTGAAGGCCCCGGTTTTCCTTTCTGCCAATGGCATCATTGGTTACTAAAATGGCTACTTGGATTAAATTACGTAATTCAATTATCTCTCTAGATGGGAGTGATGATTTCCAGATCATGTCGATTTCTTGGTTTAGCAGATGTAATCTTCTTGATGCACGATTTAATCGCTTAAAATTCCTGACAATTCCGACTTCTGTTGACATTGTATCTCTTAGCATTGTTAAATCATTGATGATTGGTGCATGTTCCTTAAGCTCATTTAA
>TARA_B100001093_G_scaffold30266_4_pt1 | contig 11808 bp, 8 predicted proteins | sample TARA_B100001093 | Tara Oceans TARA_B100001093 (sample SAMEA2623116) | marine metagenome | biome: marine biome (ENVO:00000447); feature: surface water layer (ENVO:00002042); material: "saline water (ENVO:00002010), including plankton (ENVO:xxxxxxxx)" | depth 5 m
TCTAGGGTAGTCGATTGGATCAAGTACTGGGCTAATTACATGTAGATAAACTCTACCATCTACTACTACAGTATTAAGGTCATTACCAACCCTATCACCGGTGTTATAATTACTGCCGAACTCTATAGGAGTTTCACCTATTCCTGTAAGTTCTTTAGCTCTAAATTCAAATTCTATTATAGTTTCAGCTTCGTCTGTTCTTATCGGATACTGCCCTACACTTGCATCTAAACCTCCATAAGAAATCTGACCTACACTATCGGTATCAAAGAAGAGTTGCCAGGCATTAGGTAGATAGGGAGTAGAAGCTTCAATAAACTCTAAAACATCTATATCGTACTCTAATTCAAAATCAAAAGAGTGTACATCTAACCCTTCTGTATCTAATGTTAACTCAACATTAAAGTAATCTCCTACAGTTACTTTCTGATCCGGTAATTGAGCTACAATAGAAGTGTTAATCTCTGTAGTGTTCATTATAGAAGGCATTATCTTAGGTGAAACACTATTACCTCCTAAAGAAGTTAAATTTACATCTCCCATTACTACAACATAAAAATTTTCAGTAAGATCAGTAATACCGTTATATGCATTTAAGTCATAAGTCCAGTTAGTTTCTTGAGGTGAAAAGCCAAGAGGGCCGGTTCCTACACCAGAAACTACTGTAGTACTATCATCGTTTAAGTACTTTATGTCTTCTGGTTTTATAAACATTACATCTCTATATCCACCAGCACCGAAACTAGTCCAATTATTATAAGCTCCTGCGTTATAGCTATAGAGTACATATGAATCAGCAATAGTAGAGGTATGAGAGTGGTTAACGTCTGATGCTAGTCTTTGATAGGCATTTAAAGTTATTTGGTTGTTAGCATATAAAAGTACTTTATAAGAGTCAGCAGTAGAAATGGCAGCATCACTATCTATTGGTTCCGACTTAAATAAGAAATCAAAATCAGTCGAACTGTTATTTATAGTACCGTAAAAATGTTCGTAATAGACCATTTCATAGTACCCGGAGCTATTAGTAGTTGTTGCACTTCCACCCAATACCGTTGTTATTGCAGAATTATTTCTATACAATTGGTATTCTAAACCTGAAAGTCCTTTACTAGTACCGTATTCTAATATATTACCGCTAAACTTTCTATGAGGTATATCTACGGCTCCACCGTGAGAATGAGTTCCTATTGAGATATCAGTACCATTGGCATTAGAACCAGCCGCTGTATATCCGGCAAAAGTAAATGCTGTAATATTCTGTTCGTTAGAGTAAAGTAATTTTACTGGGACATGGTCAAATTTAAGAGTCACTATAGCAGTGTCCGGAAAAGTAGTAGTGGTAGAGCTACCAGAATATACTATACTTATAAGTACTTCATCATTTGATAAGTCTTCGTTATAAGTTAAGACATAATCATTTGATAGATTACTGGTAATTGTATATAGACTATCAAAAGTAACTCCGTCATAGTCTACTTTAAACTGTAGCGAGGTTACTTTTCCACTATAATTGCTTCCATCATAATAGACTGGTACTTCAGTAGTATCGTTAAAAGGAGAAGTTGGGTAGTCATCAGTTAGAACAACCCAAGGGGAACTTCCACCATTACCGGATGTTTGCGCAAATGCACTAAACGTACATAATAGTATCAAAGAAAATATATTAAGAAACGACTTCATTGTTATTTATAGAGTGTTGAGGTTTATGTAACCTTTGTTATAAATAGCAGTTGAAGTCTTAACTTAATATTAAGTCTCTAAATCAAAAAACTTGCGGGATATCTGTTTAGCAGTAGGAGTTAGGTGTTCGTTACTAATAATATCATCTCCGTCATATTCATTTGCTACTTCAATATGACCGTTATTAGTATCCATTTTAACATTATAAGTCATACCATCTTGACCGTAACGGTTCTTCATTATATGAAAACGTCCGGTACCGGTAACCTTATCTTCTTTCTGACGGGATAACGAAATACAAATATCTGCTACCATCATTTTATCATAAGAACCGGCTGCTTTATCTCCTTCTATAACAGAGTCTTTAGCACCCATACGGTTGACCTGGGATGGAGTAAGTACCGGAATTTGATATTCTTTGGCTAAACCTTTAGCTGCTATAAATACATCATCAATTTCATCTTTACGTTCTCCGTTTTTACGAACAGGACCTCGTAAGTAGTCAACGTAATCTATTACTACTAAGTCAGGTTTAACATCAGTATCAACACATTTCTGTATATGAGCTTTTATAGTACTAACAGAAGCAGTTTTAGGAGCGTACTCCTTAACGATAAGATTACCTTTTAATCCTTCTAGTACTCTCTGTACTTCTTCTCTATGGTTATTGATCTCGTCAATACTATGGCCTGTAAAGTAGCAATCAAATCGTTTACCTACATAAGCCTCTCCCAGTTCTAAGGTATAGTAGATAACATTATGTCCCATTTTTACGGCATGGGCTGCTATAGCTACCATCATCCAGGACTTACCGCCGCCTGGGTTTCCAAAGACGATTGATAGGTCTCCAGGACCCCATCCGCCTTGTATCATTTTATTTATAGCCGGCCACGGTGTTGGTATTGTAGGCCGGTAATCTTCTCTGTATCTATTTTCCAAATCTTTATTATATTCATGTCCTATATCTTTATCCATGCCCGCTCTTAAGGCATGCTCAATCTTCCCTCTGATACTTTCGAAGTCTCCAGACTTCATAAGATCAGCGCTCTCTAGTAGAGCAGATTTTAACTCTTGATTTTTACAAAAATTAGTAAACTCTTCTTGTACGTATTCTGTATCAGCTTGAGATGCTTCATAAGAATGTCTTAATTCTTCTTTTACAGCTACTTTAAGTACTTCATTTTCAATCTTCTTTAACTCTACTTTAAGTACCTCCATAGTAATATTTGTATGATACTTATCAAAATAACTAATAATAGTCTCTATAACCCATTTATGAGAGTCAGCATCAAAATAGTCTGGTCTGATCATATCTCTTATGTTCAGTATGAACTTTTTATCTGTTAATAGAGAACCTAAAACCTTAATTTGGAACGGCTTACCGTAATGTGTTAATTTTTCTAATGCTGCCATTTATAACTTTTATTGTGATATTGTTAGAGGTCGAAATATTTCAAGCCACGATTCGGTGTTCTTAGTTATTCCTCCCTCAATTGCGTCTTTATCTAAGTAGTATAAGAAGGTACCCGTATTTAATCCTGGGGTTTCTTCTTTCATTACATCCATGATATGAGTTTTTTCGTTCTCATCCAACTGTGTTTCTTCTAGATTCATTATTGTATAATTTGTCTCTACAAGATTCCAGTCATGTACCATTCGAGCAAATATTTTCTTAGTATCTAATTTTTCTTCTGCTCGATTGTATATAAAATCTAATTCTATTTTTTCAGAGGTAGTAAGTTCTGGGTATTCTTTTATTAGAGTTTTTATACCTAAACCTTTTATTCCTCTTAAATTATCAGAGTTATCTCCAAGTAACGCCTTAGTAAGTAAGTAGTTAGTAGGATGAACGCTTATCTCTTTTAATATATTCTCGTAAGTAATCGTACGTTTCTTTATAGGAGCGTAAACTTCTATATTAGGTTTAACGATTTGTAAGAAATCTTTATCAGAAGATACAATAGTTGCTTTCCTACCGGTACCTGCTAAACCTTGAGCTATAAAAGAAATAATATCATCTGCTTCCACTTTTTCTATAGATACTAAGCTAACTGGTAAGCACTCTAGGTAGTCAAACAGTCTTCCCATTTGAGCTGCCATTGAAGCTCTCTCTTCTTCTCTAGAGTCGTACATACCCCAATGGGTTACTTTAAGGTTATCCCTATTAGCTTTGTAGTTTGGATCCATATTTCGTCTGTTAGTAGATCCGCCCTTACCGTCAAATACGCAAATAACTCTTGTAGGTTCTATTGTCCTTACAAGAAATCCTAACGACTTCATAAAACCAATAAGGCCACCGATGTGATGGCCTTTTGGATTCATAGCTTTTACCATTGAAAAGCTTCGGATAAATGTGTTCATCGAGTCAACAATGAGCACATGGTCGTTTCTCTTTCTTGGAGGTTTTTTCTCTAATTTATCTAATAAGTCTTGGATATCCCCCATTAAATATCCATATCCTCTTCAAGATCACCTTCTTCTATAAGGTCGAAATCTACTGAACCTAATAGAGTCAGCCAGTGTTCTTTATATTGATCTTTGTACTTATCAATTGCTCTTTTCTCATCCGGTATAAACCCATGCTGGGTCATAACGATTCTACCTTTAGTAGTTACTCCGGAGATATGATTCTTCTCTACTTGTACGTTAGTACGTTTGGCAAACTCTACCTGCTTACCAGCTTTTACTGCTCGTATCTTACTGGTGCCAGGATTAGTAATATTACCAAAAGTTACTACCATAGTAGAGTCGTACCACATAGACATACCGCCTTTATTCTGTAGCTTGGGAGATCCCATCATAGATTCCGGTTTCATAGTCCAGACCTTATTGATAGCCACTAAAGTATTAGTATACTTAGAACTTTCCTTTCTAGATAAGAGTATTTTCTGATTTAGATTATTACCGAACTGTGTAGACATAGCCCCGGCATTCCATTCATTATTATTCTTATTAGAACGTACGGATAACTCACAAGGTACTGATCCTATACTATCCCAGAAGAAGCAGAGGTCATAAGGTAAATTACCTTTCTCTTGCTCGTTCATTAAGTCACTTATAAAGACAGCTACGTCTTCAATAGTGTTTAATGTACCCCTATCGGAATATATAAAGAAACCATCGTAATCAACGATCTCACCTGTATTTTCGTCTGTAACTTCATTGAACTCTAGTCCCATCTCACGGGCATGTTCCCAGGACCATTTCATCTCCGTTATAATAAACACAGGAAGAACGTTCATCTTCTGTGCATTTACGGCTGCTTCTATTAACGCAGTAGTTTTACCGGTATCAGAATGTCCTCGTAGTAGTGTTATGTGTCCGGTTGGTATACCGGGTACAGAAGTAATGTCTTGAAAAGCTTTCGAGAGTGGTATCCATCCTTGCTCCTTAAATTTCACAGAAGCAGAAGACAGACCTTTCTTATCTTTAAACTTTCCTAGACTAAAATTACTCTGTACGGCTTGCTTTGCTTTGCTTGCTGTACTTTTTTTAGCCATATTAATCGTCTAGGTCATCAAATAAATCGTCGTACTTATCTACAGTAGACTTTTTACCTTCAGATGCAGTTTCTAATGTAAACGTTGATTGAGTTGGTGCTGCTGGAGTAGTAGTTGTTTCTTCTCCTCCTTCTTCAGTTGAACCTGGTTCGATATACTCAAGTAATTGCTTCTTAATAAAGTTATAGTCGTACTGAGTATAAACTTCAGAAGGGTTAGGTTGAGTTTTTAACCACGATTCTACTAAATCGTTATTGTTAGATAACGGAGTCATTTTTGGTACAATACGTACAGAAGTTTCATTATAAGGATTACCTTGACGTACTTCTACGTTCATATCAAAACCGTTTACAGGATCTGTATAGTCTCCAATATCCTCATCTTCTGCCATAGAAAGCAGAGCCTTAAATATAGTTTGACTAAAACCCCATACACGTACTCCCATATCTTCTTCATCCCGTACAACTACGGGTGCAAAGAAACGAGAACGAGGAGTTAATTTACCAGCTAAAGACCAGTTATCTCGATCGTTAGTTTTTTTCAACTCTGCCACAAACTCTTCAACAGGATCTTGTTTACCAAAGTTTGACAAAGCTAGCATCGGGTACTTGCCTACATTATAGTGAAACTTTAGTTCACTAAAAGGCATTGTAGGATCGAACGCAGAAGGTACGATTCTAATTTTACTTTTACCCATCGGGGGTCTCCAGAAGACTTTTTCGTAGTCTATCTTTTCTCTGTTATTGTTAGACTTCTCTTCCATTGCAGAGAGTTTAGCCTTAATAGCATTTAAATCCATCTATATAACTAATTTTAGGTTTATAACTTATTTATTAGTCAATATAAGAAATATTTTTCTATACTTCAACTATATCGAATAATTTCGTTTTAAGGACCTGTAATTTGTAATCCTTAGTAAGTAGTACTGAGTTTCTATAATCATCCCAATCTACTATAAATCTCTTATCTAAATAACCGTTATTAAGCTCTTTTATAAGTTCGTTCAAAGCATTAATAGTATACAACGTATTTGTCTGTTTTTTTCTATGTACTAAGATCGTACTCTCTAAAAAATCACCTATATTATTAAAATCCACATTATAGGTACAAATATACTCATCTTGGTCCTCGCATTCTAAGACGAAAATCTTATCGTAGAGAATAATGTAATTGCCCTTAATCTTATCTAGTAGTTCGTTAAGATCTTCTCTGGCAGTAAATGTACAGAAGAGCTTATTACTCATGTCGGTGTTGTAACTGAAATCGTCAAAATCGTAGTGAAACGTGCTTAAACTTTTTAATGCTTCCATTTATAAATATTAATTTTATTTACAAAACTAAGTTATCACTTAATTTATAATGAACCGGATATTTTTCATCCAAGCTCATAATGCTTTTTAGCTCTGTAAGTAGTTGTTCTCCGTCTTCTTTATTATAGTCAAATAAAATTGCATCGTAAGTATAGAGTGCAATTGTAGTCTTTTTATCTTTTAAATACTTTAGTACATCTTTAAGTATAAGAATATTATTTGAGGTTTCCAAATTTTGCATAGTATAGTTCATTAACTTAGGAGGATTCATATCTTCTAAGTCTTCGGTATACTTTCTACCTGATATAGGACATCTAATAAACCCTATACCTTTAAATTCAATCCAAAGTCTATCTATGTACTCTTGTATCTTTTTAAATACTTCTAAATGCTTAACTTCATCTGGTATGTTGCCGTAAAGTGCTTGGAAGTTCATTTGCTTGGCTTGTTTATATTCTTCTTCCGTTATTTCATCTTTACCGAAGTATAAACGTGCCAGCTGTTTATGGGCACTCTCTTCTGTTAACTCATAGCCTATTTGGTTACAAAGTAACCGTAAATGGTAACCATCAAAGTCAAACTCTACGAATTTATCGTTTTTGGGTAAAATAGCCTGTCTATATTCGTCTTTGTGAGGAATAGCAGCATAATTAACGCTATTAAAGGCATTGGTAGGCCTAGAAGTAGTATTATAGAGGTTATAGTAAGTATACGTAATATTTTCAGATACATTGTAATCTGGGTTATTAGGTTTAAATAAATTTATAAAAGATTGATAAGTCACTTTAAGCCCGGACTGCTCTAATAAAAAGAATACCTTAGCTGCAGTACTATTATAAAAGTCAAATGACTCGTCTTTCTCAAAGTTCATAAACGGTCTTAAACTAACGTAGTTATTCTCACACCTTTCGTAAAGCTTGGTTAACGGAATCATTTTATTTACTTCCGGATGACCGGAGTACTTGTTATAGTAAAAGCTAAAAGTCTTAGGAGGATTAGGTAATTCTATTCGTTGATACTTCTCCAATGCTACTAAGAGCTGTATATCGGTGAGATTAGGTAAGACAAAGTGATAGAGAAACTCTTTCTTGTCCCATACGTAAAGCTCGGTGAACTTAGATAGAACCTTTTTAACTATATCTCTCTCTATTCCGAGTCCGTCGGGGTGCGAAATAGGAAGTATATAACCCTTACCCATCTCCAAAGGACGGAGATAAATGGCAAGACTATTAGTAAGGTTAGGATGAAAATTATAGTTACCAGGAATAACTTCGACATACATCGCCTCCTTTCTTAATTCCAAGAGTTTACGCAACTGATCTTTTGTCTCTACAATATAAAACATTTATTAAATATAACCGTGTTCTTATCTAATATAAGAACTATTTTCTATCGAACAAACTTTCCGTAATTTTTTATGAAGTTCTTTAGTCCTTTTAACTCCTTGTCTAATTCTAATACTCTTTCTCTATTTCTTTCAGCTGCTCCAATAAAAGGTACATCGTTTATAACTCTATTTTCTGCCGGGCCTTGTAAAATCCACTCTAACTTACCAACTTGAACGTAATTTAGATTACGTTTTTCTTTATACTGGTTGATACTGACTTCAACAATCTTACCGTCTCTTTTATCTCTGATGAAGTATCTAGTAAAGAAGCCGTTTTTATAATTGAATACTGTGGGACCATAGTAATCGTTGTAAGGACGAGCTATTTTCTTTATATCTACTTTTTCTACTCTAGTGAGTATTTCACCTGGATTGCTTAGACTGCCGCCTGAATATACAGTGCCGTCAGAGAGTTCAATATACTTACCTACAAAGTCTCTTCCTTTCCCGTCTTTAAATTCAGATCCGTAAGATGTCTTAATTCTATATCTATTCTTAGGTAAATACATTAGTAATTTCCTTCTACATTTACTTCTTGCGTTTCAATAGTCTTACCTAACATAAACGTCTGCCCTCTAACATTAGTATACCACTTACCGTTTTCTATAGTTGAATCTAATCCAGTTATTATGATAGCAGAAGCATCTTTATAGTTTTCAGGAAGGATACCATCACTGTCTTGTAACTTAAAAACTTGACCAATTTTTAGCCCTGATATGCCGTCGAGTTTAATTGCTATTTCAAAAGGTATAATATCTTGAGGAGAGATTTTTTCTTTTTTTAATTCTCCAAAATATGCTTGTCTAGTTCTTGAATATGCTTCTGTTTTAAATCTAGTAAATAATTTTTCTCTAAATACACCTTTTACAAGCCTCTGGTCTGTTTGAGTATTGTTAAAAACTGCGTAAGCTCGAAAAACATTAATAAAAAATTTCTCTCTTTTTTTATTTTTATCCGCTTGAGTTTCTTCTGAGGGTTCGGTTTTGGTCTTTTCAGAATTAGGATCTTCATCGTAATCTTTTTTAAATCTATCTCGTTTACCTTCATTATAGGCTACTAAACCGGCATTACTATTTGTATTATTATCTGCACCACCGGTCGAAGAAATTGAGATCATTGATGATAATTCGTTTGATATCTTTGACTGTAAAGATATGGAAGAAACAGTGCTAAAAGGTCCGGTAACAGGAAGTTTTTTTACTTCTTCAGATTTAAGTGCCCTGTTTAGTTCTTTTCTATCTACAACTGTTATTGTACCACCAGGCATGTCTTGAAAATGAACGTCTAGTTCATTAATGTTACCTAAAGTTTGATTAATGGTGTTAAGTACTGATCTAATAAAAGTTAGTAGGTCTGAACCTTCTATATTATCAGGAGTAAATACGCTGTCTAAGGATTGTTTAATTAGTTTAGTACTGATAAAAATATTTAATATATTAGTCTTTTGTTCTTCTGTAATGTCTTTTAGTATACTATCAGATACATTACCTTGCAGCACTTTTACATAACATTCACTACCGTCTTTAGTCACTTCATTTGACGTCGTACCTTTACGATCAGTTATAGTCTTTAACGTTTTTTTAGAAACATTTAGTTCCGGCTGTTCAGGTACTTTAGGTAAAATTACCAATGAGGGATCGAAAGAAAAGTGATTTTTAAAAGTAGCATAATTTTTATAATCTTCTTCCTTAATAGAAAAACTTGGAAGATTAGTATCTTTACTGCCGTTTAAAAAAGAAATATTTACTAGAGCTAAAAAAGTTTTTAACGAAATATACCTGAATGCAGTGCTTCCATCTCCCGAAGTTCTACCGTTAAATCCAAATACTCTAAAATCTTTTTCATGTAATTCTTCCTTCTTTAAAAAATCAACTATAGGATTTACTTCCTTGTTAATTATCCACCTACCGTTTTGAAGTGATTTAGATTTACCTTTTTCCTTATTAAAAGTTTCATTTATAAAATTAGTATACTCTATATATCCATCATCTAATCTAGAAATATCTATTTCCTCTACCTTTAAGCAAAAGAAATGAAGTAATGAAAGTCTTTGATTTAATTCTAAATCAGTATCGGCAGGAGTTAATCTATTTTTTATACCTTTAACACTATCGTCTAAAAGTTTCCTGAAAAATCCTGGTTCTTCTTCCTCTGCATCGCTTTCTTCGTCAGGAGTTTCTACCTTTTTTTTAGAAAAAAACTTTTCTTCAAATTGAGAAAATATTCCGCCTGTAGCTCTATTCTCCCCAGTAACGATTTTAAGAGATTCTAATATGCTACCTTGTGTAAGAGCGGTTATAGTACAATCATATCCTCCGTCCGGTCTCAAACTCCAAGAAAAATTGCTAATAAATCCTATGAAGGCATCGTAATTATAATCGCTTTCTTCTATATTTGAAGAAAGAAGTCCTAGTATATTAGTTATATTTTCCGTTGATGTAAAAAAAGAATTTGTACCAGGGGCATCCGTATTTTTTATATTTGGCTTATCTTCAAACCTACTGTCATTATCTACATATCCGGCATTACCCCACTCCACTATAACTGTGAAACCGGGTCTAAAAAATAAATTCTCAGCTCGAACTAAATCTTCTCTTTTCCATAAAGCAAATCCTATATTTGCCTCTCGAATAGTACCAAATCGTCCTCTATGTTTAATAGAAAAAGAAGTTAAACCGGATTCCGGACGTACCCCATAGCTATCGTTAAATCCATATCTACTATTGTCTCCAGCTTGAGTAGGATTAAATTTACTATTTTTTATAAATTCAGTCCCATTCCATTTTAATGCACCCCCCGATAAAACGAAATTTTTTGCATCGTCAGGCTCGCCGTCAACATCTACTCCGGAGATAACTCTTACCCAAGCGTTGTTACCGGACTGGTACTTTAGGTAATTATCAACATATAAAGGATCTCTACCTTTAAGTTTCTGACGGGTTTCAATTTGTTTTATTACTTCTTCGTCAATTGTTTCTCCTATAAACTTACTCATATTCCCTCCTATCTACTTAGATTTAGAGAGTCAAATAAGTTAATAGCTGCTTGCTTATTAGAAGGTATTCTTATTTGAGAACCGAGATTAGGCACCAAGCTAGCTCTATTAGAAGAAGAATTAGCTGTTGAAATAATCCACCACAGGGTGGGATCACCGTAGTAGGTATTAGCTAGGGTATCGTACCTATCACCTTCAGTAGCTATAATGTAAATATCTTCAGTACTTAAAGGAATTTCAGGGTAGATAGGGTTACGGCGGTATTTTCTACCATCACTATTAGCTGTAGTACCTATTTTTCTATATCTATTAGCCAACGGTAGCTCCTATGAAAGATTGATTGATAGCCGGGTTAAAGTTATGAACTGGTTGATATGTAGTAGAGACGTTAAGTACGGTAGGGTTACTAGGTGTGTCGCTTCCATCTCTTATTTGCCATGGATAACTCTTATCCCAAGATAGGCTAATACTTTTAAAAAAGCCAGGAACACTTTGTAAATAGTCACCAATAGTAACTTTTGAAAATACTCCTCTCATAAAAGTATTACCGTCATTATAAGAAGGTGCAGTACTGCCAACAAAGAAATTTAATTTTTCATATAGCGGGGTTAGTTCTTCCTCTGACATTGCGGCTATTTTAAAATCAAAACTTATTTCTCTTGAAAATCCGTTATAGACATAAAGTTCATCTGCTCTACCTATATACTTTGTACCTGCCCATTCACTGCTGAAATTATCATTAAAAGAATCTAAATAAGCTCTAAAATAAACGTATTGAGTTTGTCTACCCGGTACAAGTATTTGGAATTCAAAAGGTATAATATCAGCTAAATCATCAGTTAACTTTACTGTAGGTTCAAATATTAAATTTCTTTGATCTCCTGTAGATTCACCTAACTTAAAAGGAGAAGAGTTACCTCTGTTAGTCATTAC
>TARA_B100001093_G_scaffold509403_1_pt1 | contig 11804 bp, 12 predicted proteins | sample TARA_B100001093 | Tara Oceans TARA_B100001093 (sample SAMEA2623116) | marine metagenome | biome: marine biome (ENVO:00000447); feature: surface water layer (ENVO:00002042); material: "saline water (ENVO:00002010), including plankton (ENVO:xxxxxxxx)" | depth 5 m
GGTGAAGAAATATTTTCACCTGCAGTTAAAATTAATCCCGTAGATACTAATGGAGCTGGTGATATGTTTGCAGGTTCTTTTATGCATGCATATTTAAATGGATTTGATATTGAAACATGTGCTGAGTTTAGTAATTATGCCTCATCCAAAGTGGTAGAAACATTTGGGCCAAGATTAACCCCTGAAGGTTATGAAGAAGTTTCAAATAAATTAAGAAAAAACTAGCATATTTCTCTAGTATCTGATATTTTCTCCACCCTAAAAGTTTGTGAGATTACATGCCTGCTAAAAAAGCTATAAAAAAGAAAACAACAAAAACAAAAAAGCCTGTTTTAAAAAAAGTTTCGTCAAAAAAATCTTCAAGTAAGAAAAAAACGCAAGTAAGAAAAGTTGTCAAAAAGAAAGTTGTTGCAAAAATTGCTAACGACAAATCTAAAATTGCGCCATATAAACCAAAGAAGAATGAAAAATATATGAGCGCTGCTATGAAAAAACACTTTATTGCAGTTCTTCTTTTATGGAAAGAGCATCTTAAAGAGGAAATGCAAAAAACTTTTGCCCATTTAAAAACTAAGGGTGAGACATATGCTGATCCAATTGACAGAGCATCACAAGAAGAAGAATTTGCTTTTGAGCTTAGAACAAGAGATAGAGAAAGAAAGCTAATTAACAAAATAGCTATTTCAATAGAAAAGATCAAACAAGATGATTATGGATGGTGCGACTCTTGTGGCGATGAGATTGGTATAAAAAGACTTGAAGCAAGGCCAACTGCAACTCATTGTATCGATTGCAAAACATTGGATGAAATTAAAGAGAAGCAATTAAATGGGTAATGTTTCTTAAATAAGATAATTTGATAAAAAATAAAAAAATAAGCAAATTTGCAATATCAATTGTAGAAGAACTCCAAAAAAATAAATTCCAAGCATACTTAGTAGGCGGATGCGTTAGAGATCTTATGTGTGGAATAACTCCAAAAGATTTCGATATTGCTACAAATGCAACTCCTAATGAGATAAGAAAGATTTTTAAAGCATCAAGAATAATTGGCAAAAGGTTTAAATTAGTTCATATCTTTAATAGGTCTGAGCTAATTGAAGTGGCTACATTTAGATCAGGTGTCGATGAGGCAAACGAAGGAAATTTAGTTACTGACCATTCTGGAAAGATATTAAGAGACAACATTTGGGGTACATTAGAACAAGATACATTTCGAAGAGATTTTACGATTAATGCTCTTTACTACTGCCCTATCTCGAGAAAGATTGAAGATTACAATTCAGGTATTAATCATATTCATAAGAAAAAAATAGTTTCTATAGGAGATCCAATGAAACGATTTTCTGAGGACCCTGTAAGAAGCCTAAGAGCTATTAGATTCAGTAATAAGTTAGACTTTAAAATTGATAAAGATATTAAAAACGCAATATATAAGAAAGGCCACCTGCTAGAAAATATTTCTAATGCAAGGTTGTTCGATGAGTTTTGTAAAATTTTTCTTGGCGGTATAGCTGAAAAAAACTTTAATAAGATTGTATCTTTTAATTTAAGTGGGTGTTTGATTTTAACTGATTCAAATTCCTCTGATTTTTCTCAGAAATTAATAAAAGAAGCTCTTAAGAATACTGACAAAAGAGTTGAAAATAATCAGTCTGTAACACCTGGCTTCTTGATTGCTGCAATGCTTTGGCCTGAACTCTTAAGGAAATCTAGGAGCAACAAGGAAATCAACTTAAGAAAATTCTTTAGATCTATGGACCAAATTCTAAGAGAACAACAAAAAATTACTGCCATTCCAAGAAAATTTCATAGCTACATCAAAGATATTTGGGTGCTTCAACTTAAGCTTCATAGCAGAATCGGGAAACAGCCCTATAAAACACTTAAACATCCTAGATTTAGAGCTGCATATGATTTTCTTCTTATTCGAGAGAGAGCATCAAGTTGTTATAGTGATTTGGGTGAGTGGTGGACAAAATTTCAGAAAAATAATTCTGCATCTCAAAAACAACAGATATTGAATCTGAAAGATATTAGTGAAGAAAATTCTTTTAAAAAATTTGGTTTCCAAGAAGAGTTAATATAATCTATTAAGAATACTAGATTATGAAACCAGCTTTAAACGAAGTTCCATTACCAAAATATATTGCCATTGAGGGTCCTATTGGTGTTGGTAAAACAACCCTTGCAAACAAAGTAGCAAAAACATTTAATTATGATGCTTTTTTAGAGCAGCCAGCAGAGAATCCATTTCTAAAAAACTTTTACAGAAATCCTGAACAATCAGCCCTTGCAACTCAGTTATTTTTTTTATTTCAAAGAATGCAACAAATCCAGGATTTAAAACAAAGGAGTCTCTTTGAGAATGTTCGTGTTGCAGATTTTTTGATTGAAAAAGATAGATTATTTGCTGAAGTTACTCTTTCAACTGAAGAATTAGGTCTATATAACAAAGTATATGAGCATATAACCCTAGATGCGCCATCACCAGACTTAGTGATATACCTTCAAGCACCTATAGAAATTCTCAAAGAACGAATAACTAAACGAGGAAATATTAATGAGCAATATTTAACTTTGGAATACTTAGAAAAGTTGAATGATGCTTACTCTAGATTCTTTTTAGACTATAAATCTGCACCTCTTTTAATAATAAATGCTGCGGATATAGATCTCGAATCGAATGAGTCTGATTATGAAAATCTTGTAACAATGATAATGTCAGATCCTAAAGGTATTAAATTTGTTAATCCCCAACCTTCAATAATTTAAATTATATAAGCGCTATAGTGATTAAGCCTCAGTCAGAAAATCCACATATAAAAGATTTAGAGGAATATAAAGATTTATATAGAAAATCTATTGAGAATCCAGATATTTTTTTTAAAGATCTTGCAAAAGAAAATATTTCATGGATTAAAGATTTTGATATCACTCATAACAATGAGTTTTCTGATACAAAATGGTTTGAAGGCGGTAAAACGAATGTCAGTTTAAATTGTATTGATCGTCATTTACCAGATTCTGCAAATAAAATTGCTCTTATTTGGGAAGGTGATAATTCTGATGAAACAAAACAATTTACATTTCAAGAGTTGTTTGATGAGGTATGTAAATTTTCAAATGTTCTAAAGTCTTTAGGTATTAAGAAAGGATCTAAAGTTTGTATTTATATGCCTATGATTCCTGAAGCAGCTTTTGCTATGCTTGCTTGTACACGAATTGGAGCAATCCATTCAGTTGTTTTTGGAGGCTTCTCGCCTGAGTCATTAAAAGATCGTATATTAGATGCTAGCTGTGAAATAGTGATTACTGCTGATGAAGGCCTAAGGGGAGGTAAAAAAATACCTCTTAAGGCCAATGTCGATGAAGCTCTAAAAAAATGTCCTGATGTTAAAAAAACATTAGTTGTAAAGAGAACAAATGGTGATATTAATTGGGATGCAACTAGAGATATTTGGTATGAAGAGATTAAACACAATGTCTCAAGTATTTGTGAGCCTGAAGCTATGGATTCAGAGGACCCTTTATTCATTTTATATACATCAGGCTCGACTGGAAAACCTAAGGGCGTTCTTCATACTACAGCTGGATACCTTCTTGGAGCGCATATAAGTTTCAAGTATTTATTTGGCATTAAAGATTCTGATATTTATTGGTGCACTGCGGACGTTGGTTGGATTACTGGCCATACTTATATCCTATACGGCCCTCTATCAAATGGTACTACGACAATTATGTTTGAGGGTGTTCCAAACTATCCAAATTCTTCAAGATGTTGGGAAATATGTGATAAATATAATGTAAGTATTTTTTATACTGCTCCAACCGCGATTAGAGCTCTAATGGCTCAAGGCGACGAACCAGTTCTTAAGACTAGACGAACTAGTTTAAGAATCTTAGGCACAGTGGGAGAGCCAATCAATCCAGAGGCATGGCAATGGTATTATGATATTGTAGGAAATTCTTCATGTGATGTTATCGACACATGGTGGCAAACTGAAACAGGCTCTGTTTTAATTTCTCCTATCGCTGGTGTTACTCCATCAAAACCTGGTTCTGCAACTCTCCCCTTTTTTGGCGTTAAGCCTGCATTATTTGATGAAAAAGGTGAGAAATTAGATGGAAAGAATGCAGGTAATTTAGTTATAGAACAATCTTGGCCGAGTCAAATAAGAACCGTTTATCGTGATCATCAAAGGATGATATCTACTTATTTTGAGACATACTCAGAAATATACTTCACTGGAGATGGTGCAAAAAGAGATGAAGATGGTTATTTTTGGATTACTGGTCGTGTTGACGATGTTTTAAATGTTTCAGGACATAGGCTTGGAACAGCAGAAATTGAGAGCGCTCTTGTGCTTCATAATAAAGTTGCTGAAGCTGCAGTTGTAGGAATAGAACACCCTATAAAAGGACAGGGAATATATGCATACGTCACATTAATGACAGGAGAAAATTTTAATGAAAATTTAAGCAATGAGTTAGTTCAGTTTGTTTCAAAGGAAATAGGCCCTATTGCAAAACCAGATTTATTGCAGAATGCTCCTGCTCTTCCAAAAACGCGCTCTGGTAAAATTATGAGAAGAATCTTAAGAAATATAGCTGAAGGAGATTTTGAAAATCTTGGAGATACTTCAACATTAGCAGAGCCATCTATAGTAGATGATTTAATTATTAATAAGCAAAGTTTATGAAAAACATTATCTTAATTTTAACAACTTGCATGTTAGTTAGCTGCAAAGTAACTCCTAAAGATGGTGCATATGAGAAAATAGTAGCTAATGACCCGGTCGTAGGAAGAGCCTCTATAACCTGCCTTCAAAAACCAGTTCACTATCAACCCACTCCTGTAAGGTTAGACAAAAGAGATAGACGAACACATGAAGTTGCCGATCAGAATGATTGTATGGAGTCAGAATTAAGGAAAGTTGCAGTGAAAAGAGCTGAAAAAAAAGACAGCATAAAAATTAACTTAAAAGAAAAAGATAATGATGAAGTTGTTTTTATTAAGTCTAAAAAATCGGATGAGTTTGATCTTAAGAAACTAGAAAAACTCATTAAGAAAAAGGATTAAGATAAAGAATAAATTTCATTCTCAATCGTTACATTTTTATCTTCAATTAATTTTTCAAGATGAGCTAGAAGACTCATCTTAGCAATTGGTAGCAAAATCTCATTAACGTCAGAGTATATATGTTTTAAAAGAACATCTATTTTTTGACTTCCGTGAATTTTTAAATTTTTTAATACTTTGGCTTCTCTTGCTAACCTATGCCTTGTAATTGAATCAATAGTTTTTTCTGGATTATCCATAAAATTACCATGCCCAGGAGCAAAGCTATCTATATCGTATTTTTTAAGCAATTGAAGAGAATCTAAATAGTCTTTCATATTACCGTCAGGAGGAGCTATGACAACAGTGGAACCATCCATTATATGATCTCCTGTCAATAAGCACTTTTGTTTTTGTAGATAAAAGCATAGATGATTGCTAGCGTGTCCTGGTGTATGAATTACTTCAATTGAATATTCTTTAGTTTCTATGAGGTCTCCATGATTAAGAATTTTATCGGGCTTAAAAGTTTCGTCTTCCCAATCTGATTTACCATCAACAAGCCTGCCATACATAGGTACTCCTAATTCTATGGATAACGGCAGGGCGCCTGGTGAGTGATCAGTGTGAGTGTGTGTAACCAAGATTTGTTTGATTTTACCATTACCAATTTCAATAATATTTTTAATGTGTTCTGGAATATTAGGTCCTGGGTCTACTACTGTGATTTCATCATTTCCAATTAAATAAGTATTAGTGCCCTTTCCAGTAAAGACCCCACCATTAGGAGCTGTTATTTTTTTTAGTATATTAGTCATTAGTGGTCATCATATCCTTCGTCACCTGGAAGAAGGCCAACCCAATTCCCATTTTCTTTAAAAAATTTTGGTAGTATTGGTGGTATATCCTCTTTTTTTAATTTGATTTGATGACTAAGCATATCCTTAGCATTAATAAAATCTACGCAAGATTCTAGATTTTTGATAGTTGGCATAATCATTGACATTTCTCCAGAAAATGCTTTCTCAAGTGCAGTTTTTGGATTAACCCACAAACTATTAGTTATTTCCTGTCCATCATGACTTACAGTCTGATTCTCAGGTAAATATGCTATAAAAAACCTAGTATCAAATCGCTTTGCCTCTATATTTGGTGTTATCCAATGTGATAATGGGGCAATATTATCTGTTGTTAAAATTAGGTCTTCTTTTGCACAAATCTCAGATAAGTTAATCTCATTATTAATTAATTTTTGTCTGTAAGAATTAAACTTGTTTTTGTCATCTCCATTAAGATTTAAGTATTCTCCAGATTTCTTTTTTGCCATAAGAATGCCAACCTCTTCAAAGCATTCTCTTATACATGCTATCCAATAACTTAACCCTCCATCTTTTAAGCCAAGTTTTTCTGATGCTGATATATCATCTAAACCATAAGAATAAATGTCATAATCACTAGAATGATCATGGTCATCAATTTTCCCTCCTGGGAATACATACAAGTTTCCAAAAGGCGGTCTTTTAGATCTCTTGACCATCAAAACCTCCATCACGTCTTTGGAATCTCTGAGGACTAAAACTGTAGCAGCTGGTATTAAAATATTATTCATAAATCTTACTGATATAGCTTAGAATACTGCTTATGACAATTACTGACAATCTTAATAATGACATATCAGATGCACCAACTTGGTTCAAAGAATCAATTAGTATTAAGGGTACCGAATTATCTATAGATATGAAAGATGGGAAAATAACTTACTCCAAATGGGATTCAAAAACTGAATCAGATAATCTTTTAATTTTTATTCACGGTACTGGTGCTCACAAGAAATGGTGGGATCCAATTGCTCCTCAATTTTTAAATGATTCAAATGTAATAGCTGTTGATCTCCCTGGCATGGGGGATTCAGACTTTAGAGAAACCTATAGCATCACAGACTTTGGTAGGTGTATCTTTGAAATTATCGAAAAAGAGAAGAAAGAGATAAACATAGAAAATATTTATATTGTAGGTCATTCTCTTGGTGGTCAAGTTGCTGCATATGTTGCGTCAGAAAATAAAAATTTAGTTACAAGTCTCATAATGATAGATACTTTTATAAGGCCGCCGGACTATGACCCATCTCAACACGAAGGCGGGCCGTTAAGGAAAATAAAACATTATGCTGACAAAATCACTATCCTTGAACGTTTTAGATTAATGCCTAAACAAGAATGTAATAACACATGGTTTCTAAGATATATTGCAGAATACTCCGTGAAAGAAACATCAGACGGGTGGCGCTGGAAATTTGATGATCTAATGTTCAACAGCCTTGAAAGACTCTTTGGTTATAAATTTTCTTTTAAATGTCCGGCTTTATTTATATATGGTGCTGAAAGTCTACTAATGAGTGGAAATATATTATCGAATATAAAAACTATGTACTCAGATGTAATGGATTTTGAAAAAGTTAATAATGCTGCTCACCATGTGCCTTTAGATAAGCCTTTGGAGATTGTTGATATAATCAAAAAACGTTTATTTTAGGGCTTATATGAATTATTTTTATTTTTTCTTTTTTTTAATGCTATCAGTATTGATTCTTATCAAGCCTTTAATGAATATTATTAAAAATTGGGTATTAGGCTCAAGTGATTTAAAGAAAATAGGTGTCTTTACTTTTTTAATTGGCTGTATTTGTATTTATTTTGGTACCTCAAGCGAATACTGGAATGAAAGGGTTTGGACAATAACTACCTTTGCCCTTGGCATACTATTAGTAATAAGAGGTTTTTTTATTATATTTTTTCTTGATTTTGTAAAGAAAGGTGTAACTTTCTATATGAACAACTATTACAAAATATCTATTCCTGTTTCATTATTTTTTATTTGTTTGTCATTTTCAATAGTGTTGTCAGATTATATCGGTCCACAAAAAGATATTAGTTCCTGCAAACCCGATATTGAAATGCAACTAGTTTGTGGTTTTAAAAATCCCGAGGATATTGTTATCACTCCAGATGAAAATTACCTGCTAATGTCTGAAATGGGCGGTGTGGGGCCTTATGTAGAAATAGAACCTGGTTTTTTTGCCTTAATGGACTTGAAAACAAATAAAAGAATAATCCCAGAAATTTCTATTGAAGAAAATCAATGGGGTGATTCAAAATGTGAAAGAACTATTTCAGATGAGTATGGTCCGCATGGAATTGATCTTGTAAAAAGAAATGATGGCAGATATCAGCTTGGTGTAATTAGCCACTATCCCAATGAAACGGTAGAGATGTTTGAATTGCAAAAGGAAAATAATGCATGGAAATTATTTTGGAGAGGTTGTATAGATGTTCCAGAAAATTTATATTTTAATGATATTAGCCTTCAACAAGATGGCAGTTTTTATGCAACTCATATGTACGAAAGAGGCATAACAATGAGTAAATGGCTTATGACATCTTTGCTCAAAAGCAACTCTGGGTATTTAGTTAAATGGCAAGCAAACTCTTTTTCAATAGTGCCTAACTCTGAGGGAAGCGGGCCAAATGGAATCGCTTTAGAGGAAAGCAAAAATATTATATACATCAGCTATAACCAAGGAGATAGTCTGACTGCTTTTGATCTTGAGACAAATACTAAAATTAATAGTATTTTTATTCAATCGCCTGACAATCCATTTATTAAAGATGAATCGGTTTGGATTACTGCATTGGACTTTCAACCAAAAGATGCTGGAGACTGTGCTGATAGAATAGCTTGTTCTCTACCCTTTTCAATACATGAATTAGATAAAAAAACTTTGCAATCGAAAAGTGTTTATTCTTATAGTAAGACTGTCTTTGGTTTACCAACGGTTGCTGTGCCCATTGATGAAAATATCTATATTGGGTCATTCCATTCAGATAGATTGGGAGTAATAAAGCAAAAATAACTCTGATATGCATGAATTTAATTTTGATTCAATCGATATTAGGATTCCTAGGAGGAGTAAAGATTCTCATAAAGGTAATTTTGGTAGATTACTAATTGTTGGAGGTTCTAAAGGCATGGGTGGTGCTGCGATTCTCTCATCTGAAGCAGCTCTTTACACTGGTACTGGATTAATAAATCTTCAAATGCATTGTTCAAATATACAAGCAAGTTTAGAAAGAAATCCTGAAGTAATGGCGTCAGAAGTTGATGCTGATTTATCAATTCAAAATATTGATACGCTCCTTTTTGGTCCAGGTCTAAAAAATGATGAATGGGCCCAAGATATTTTTAATAATTGTTTAAAAAAAACTAGGTTTAAAAATATAATTTTAGATGCTGGGGTGCTTAATTTTTTTGAAAATTTTTATACTTACAACCCTGATATATTTGAAACTTTAGTATTAACTCCTCACCCTGGAGAGGCAGGTAGACTCCTTAACATTTCAGCGGAAGAAGTTCAGAATGACCGTATCAGTGCTGTAAAAAAAATCTCAAAAAAATATAATGCTTATGTAATCTTAAAAGGTAATAAAACTTTGATAGCTTCAAGTAATGACGATGATGGAATATTTATTTGTTCGGAGGGTGGCCCCGAACTTGCTTCAGGAGGGACTGGAGATGTTCTTGCTGGTATTGTTTCATCATTGATTGCTCAAGGCATGGAAGTGCTTAATAGTTGTATTCTTGCAGTAGCCGTTCATTCTAGGGCTGGCAAAATATTTAAAACTAATACCGGTGAGATAGGTTTAAATGCTTCATCCTTGATACCTATATCTAGAGAGCTTTTAAATGAATGAATTATTATTACAAGATGAATTAGCTACAAATGACCTTGGTAAAAGAATTGCAAATATTTTATTAGAATCTGATTTTAGTTCTGTTGAAATTCATCTAAATGGAAATCTTGGAACTGGGAAAACATTTCTTGTTCAGTCAATCTTAAGAAATTCAGGATGGAGTAATAGCGTTAAAAGTCCAACTTATACTTTATGTGAAGAATATGAATTCAATAACATGTTATTCCTTCATATAGATTTATACCGAACAAATGAAGCTGAGGATATATTAATTTTTGATTTAGATCGTAAAGCAAGTGGAAAGAAAATTATAATTATTGAGTGGCCAGAAAGATTAAGAGAGCCTAGATTTTTTGATATGAAAATAAACTTAGAACATCAAGAAGAATCGAGAATAGTGAGTTTCGATGTTAAAAATAATTTATTTTTAAGTTTGGTTGCTAGCAATGTCTAGATTGTCTTTAATAAGTTTATTATTTGTTTCTTTGATTCATTCAAATGAAATAGTCTTCAACGAAATCTTAGAAAGAGATGATAAAAGTGTTGAAATATCTTTTTTATTAGAAAGAGTTTCTTTAATTAAGTCATATTCTTTAAATAATCCGTCCAGGCTTGTATTTGATATATTTGATAGTGAGCTGAAAGAAGAGATAGATGTGTCATATAACTATCCAATTAAAAAGATAAGATCAGCATCCGAAGATAATATTACTCGAATTATTATTGACCTTTACGAAAATGTTTTTTGGGAAAAACCTACTCAAATTCAAACTGAAGATGGAGTAGTTTTAACTTTAGTTACAAAAAGATTAAAGAACTTAGAAAATAGTATTAGAGATATTGTTATTGCTATTGATGCTGGGCATGGAGGCAAATATCCAGGAGCAGTAGGCCCTAACAATATACTTGAAAAAGATGTAACCCTATTAATTGCAAAAGAGCTTGAAAGAACTCTTAGAGATACTTCAGGATATCGCCCTGTAATGATTAGGATGAATGATGAAACTATAGATTTAAATAACAGGTACCAAGAAGCTAGAAAAAAAGGAGCGGATGCATTGATTTCAATTCATGCTGATGGTTTTAGGCTAGAGTCTGTAAAAGGAGCGTCTGTTTTTATATGGTCTGATGAGGCATCCAGTTCTATTGCAAGAAATCTATCTGAAAAACAAAGAAGGCGAATACAAGCTGATATTAAAAATATAAAAGATAATGATTTTGATGAAGACAAAGCAAGGAGTATTTACCCAGAGATGTACAAAAATAAAATTGATAAAAGCAAAATCTTAGGCTCAAAGATATTGGAGCAGCTAAAGAGAGACCCATATACTAAAATTCATAAAAAAAATGTTGAGTATGCAGATTTTCGGGTCTTAAAATCTGTTGATATTCCTTCTGTACTTGTAGAGTCAGGTTTTATAACAAATCCAGAAGATGCAGCAAGATTGAAGGGAAAAGCAGGCAGGAGAATGATATCAAGGTCTATCTTTTTAGGTATTCATAATTACTTTAGGCAAGAGCCAATATCTGATACAACTATAAGCATGAATCCTGATACGTTATTATATGAAATTCAAAAGGGAGACGTTCTCTCAGAAATATCAATTAGGTTTGGTGTCACAGCAGATTCAATTATTAAATTAAATAATCTCAATGAACAACCTATTTATCCTGGTCAGATTTTAAAAATTAACATCTAAGACATATCATGAGGGTCTATATCGAATGACCATTTAATTTTTTTTGCCTCAGGCCAATTTTCAAACTCGTTTATTAAGAACTTTAAAACTCTATTTAAGTATGTCTTAGTTGATGATTGAAGAATTAAATGAAATCTTGAATTTCCTTTTACTTTTGATGGAATTGAAGGAAGAGGCCCAATAGTATCTAATTTATTTTTGCTCTTTAGAATTTGATGAGCTCTATTAAGAAAATTTAGGCAGTTATTTGAATTTGGTGAAGTGCATCTTAATAAGCAAATGCTTGTATATGGT
>TARA_B100001093_G_scaffold105234_2_pt1 | contig 11796 bp, 6 predicted proteins | sample TARA_B100001093 | Tara Oceans TARA_B100001093 (sample SAMEA2623116) | marine metagenome | biome: marine biome (ENVO:00000447); feature: surface water layer (ENVO:00002042); material: "saline water (ENVO:00002010), including plankton (ENVO:xxxxxxxx)" | depth 5 m
TATGCACAAGTGGTCGAGGAGCCGGAGGACAATTGATATTGATCTTTCCTCAGTTAGAACTTATACTCGTCACGACTGCTCACAATAAGGGAATGGGTCAAATGCTCAAATTAGCTGGGCAAAGAGTAATCCCTGCCTTGTTTGGAAAAATCTAAGAACAAAAAAATTGATTTTTGGATTTGAAAAATGAGGTTTAAATATCCAATTCTTTTTTAAGTTGGTCAATTTTGTGAATGAGCCGAACTTTAACTTTGTTAACATACTTATAAATTGTAACTTCTTTTACCTGTAGAGCCTCTGAGATTTCTTTGACTGATTTCCCGGAGGCTTTCATATGAAAAGCCTGCATTGCTTGTTCCGTAAATTGCTTTTCAATGGCTGCGAACGCTTCATTCATGATGAAGGTCCTCCACTCCCTTTCAGCAATCTCATCAATATCCGTAACCTGCTGATCATTCATATACTCTCGGTCCGGTTCATTTTTAAAGTTATCTATTCGGCTGGATTGGCTTTTTGACTTTCTTAAGAAAGAATAAACTTCATTCTTGGTGATTCTAGCCACCCAAAATCGAAAGCCATTCTTGCCCTCCTCATACTGAAATTCAGGCAATACCTTCCAAAGCTTTACAATTACCATCTGAAGGATGTCCTCCGCATCAGAATTACCGATATTTACCGATTTTATAATCGCAAATATATACTTCTTGTAGTAATCAATAAACTCAACCCAAGCGGAGTCATCTTTTTGATCTTTAGCCCTCGTTAGTAGGGTTAGACGAGTAGCATATTCATTTTTTGGGGAAGTATTCATACGAAGGTATTGGGATTAATATGAATTGAACGGGACAATTTGTAAAGGCGTATCAGAATTAATTGCGATTTTTAAAGAATCCTTTTAGGTTATCCAAAATGTTCGTTCACTCCGATTTCACTCCTTAAGAAATGTCTGAATCAAAAACTGAAAAGTTCAAAGTCGATTATGATATCACTGATTTTTATGATAAAGAATTAAAAGACATTTCAGAACTGGAACTGGAACATGCATTCCCCATCCAGTTCGAACTAAAAAACTCTGAGGCTCGTTATTCGGATTTTACCTGGATCGGGGAAGGAGGCATGAAACAAATCTACAAGGTTCACGACAAGAATACTGGTAGATCTTTAGCCATGGCCCTGTTAAAAGAAAATTCAAAACCTGAAGAAGTGGAGCGTTTTCTTTGTGAGGCCCGGTTGACCTCACTCCTAGAACACCCAAACATAATTTCCATTTATGACACGGGTATCAACGAGAAAAAACAACCGTTCTTTACGATGGAATTGCTCCAAGGTAGAAATCTAAGTTCCATTCTAAAGGATTTAAGCCATGGTGACCCAAAGACACTTGAAGAATTCAATCGAACATCATTGCTACACATATTTACTACCATCTGTGACGCAATCAGTTATGCCCATTCAAAAGGGGTTTTGCATCTAGATATAAAACCTGAAAATATTCAAATTGGAAATTATGGTGAGGTGACCGTATGTGATTGGGGCTTAGGGAAACTTCTCTATCAAGATCCTGATGCTGAAATTACTCTAGATACACCAGATCCAAATATAATCAATGATATGACTTTGGCAGGTTATATCAAAGGGACTCCTGGCTTCATGGCTCCAGAGCAATGCGTGGGAAACCATGATAAAAAAGAAAGAACAGATATTTACTCCTTAGGGGCCCTTCTGTACACGATGCTTACACAAAATAAATGTGTCCCTGGAGACTGTCATGAAGATTTGATAAAAAACACTCTGGATGCCAAAATCATCCCTATGGGATCATCCATCAGCAATCGTCTCCAAGCTCCTGTTATGAAAGCCATTTCCAAAGATCCAGAGGACCGATATGCAACTGCCCAAGATTTTAAAAATGAAATCAACAATTATTTACACGGTTTTGCGACTTTAGCAGAGGAAGCTAGTTTTTTTACCCAAATTCAATTACTGATTCAGCGAAACAAAGTTATCTCTAAAATTTTATTAGCGAGCTTCATACTCATTCTTTCTCTAAGCACCCTTTATGTTTCGAATTTATCCAAAAGTAGAAATGATGCCATTGCTGCTAAAAACAATGCTGAAATTGCAAAATACAATACAAAAAAAGCATTGGTAAAATTACAAGATGAGATTCGATTGAATGAAAGCTTGAACCAACAATTGAGACAAGTGCTTCATCAAATAGCAATCGACAATGATTACTCCTACCCAGATTTAAAAATCTCTCTAATGGAAGTTGGATTGCAACAGACCAATAAAACATCTGAAAAAGAGAAATTATTAAAAAAGAAGGGTCTGCTATGCTTTATTACCCAACAATTTGACCGCGCTTACTCTACTTACAGTCAATTGGATTCTTTGATTAAAAGGGAGCAAAATATAATGGATCTTTCTGAAAAATACAGGACTTACAAAAAGGATTCAGATCTACTCCCAGCGGGAACTCTTTCTGAAATTTTATTCAACTTGGGAGTCTACAATCGCACTCTGTCTATAGCTGCCTACAACTATTACTTAGAAAAAAGAAAATCCGAAAAGCAAAATCCTGCTGGGGATTTTGAACTGCTTAAAAGCATCTTGTTTTGCATCAACAGGGTCCACCTAGTGGATTTGAAGAATAGAAAATTGATTTCTACAAAAAGTGGATATTCCATTGATTTATCCAATATCCCTCTCAACACATTTCAACTCCCTTACTTTTATAAATACAGAACTCTTCTCAAAAATTTCCGATTGGAAACACTCGACCTTAGCAATACCAATTTTAAAGATTCAGGATCCCTCTACGGAACCCATATAAAGGTCTTAAACATAAGCGGAACTCCGGTAAAGTATTTTACTAAAACTATGATGGAACGATTGCACAAAAATGGACTTCGAACGATCTATTTGACGGAGGAAAATTTCAGTGCCAAAACAATCCAAGATTTTAAAAGATATTTCCTACTGAATCCATAAACAAACCAAACTATTTGATCTCGTAATTAGGATCGTGATAGGGTTCCGGTTTTCCAAAAGATGGATTTTTGTAGCCAAGAGCTTTGCTCCATCCCCATTTTTGCGGAGCCAAAGTTTTTTCCCATTCCAATTGGCGTTCAATCAAAGCTGCCAATTTTTCTGGAAACAATGAAGCGATATTTTCTTTTTCGCCCACATCCTGAGACAGATCATAAAGCTGATAAACTTTACCCCCATTGACAGTAACAGCCTTATAATCACCCTCTCTGATTGCCTTTTTTTGACCATTCCCCCAAACCCAATACAAAACTTCATGAGGACGAGATTCCTTTTCCTCCAAAATAAATGGCAATAAATTCACTCCATCCAAGCCCCAATCCGGATCCACCTTCCCACCAGCAGCTTCAATGAAAGTTGGCATAACATCCAGAGAACTCACAGGTGCCTTATAAACCTTACCGGCTGGAATCACACCCTCCCATCGAGCACAAAAAGGAACCCGAAGCCCACCCTCCCAAAAGGTTCCCTTTTTTCCATTTAGAGGGAAGCAAGGAGATGCTTGGTGTCCTCCATTGTCGGAAATAAAAACAATCAAGGTGTTTTTCATCAAATCATTTTTTTCTAAACATCCGAGAACCTCCCCAATATTGTCATCCATAGATTCGAGCATAGCACAAACGATACGTCTCTCCATGTCCTCAATATGAGAATAACTGTCAACCATCTCCTTAGGAGCTTGGAAGGGCCCATGTACCGCGTTGAATGGGATATAGCATAGGAATGGATTTTCTTTATTCTCCTCAATAAAACGAACTGCCATTTCTCCTAATTTATCGGTCAAATATTCCTCTCTGTCAATTTGAAGAATTCCATTCTTATTCACGGAAGAGGAAGAGATCCCTTTGGATTTATAAGTTTCAGAAACAATTTTCTTATTATGAAAAATAGGATTGTGGGTTCGATTCAATCCTGCCAAAAAATTAGAAGCTCCATTGTTAAAACCATAAAACTCATCCCAACGATTGAAAGGCATAATCTCTTCCGCTTTACCATCATGAGTCTTGCCAAACAATCCAGTCACATATCCAAGAGGCTTCAATCGCTCAGAGAGAATGGGTAGGTCTTTAGGAATTCCTTGAACAATCTCCTTACTCAGTTGATAAGGACCTGTATTGTCCCAAAAACCAAATTTTTGTTGGTATTTTCCAGTCAGAAACCCAGCTCTAGAGGGTGCACAAACAGGAGCGGTCACATAACCATCTGTAAAAACAACTCCATTCTTGGCAATCGAGTCAATATGAGGAGTTTCTAAATCTCCCCCTTGGTAACTGGCATCTCCATAGCCAAGATCATCCGCTACAATAAATAAGAAATTAGGAAGTTTTGCTTCCAAGCTCATTCCAAATGAAATGAAAAAGAAAGCTAAAAAACGACACCCAGTAAAAAGTGTGGGGGGAACAAAAAAACAATGTAAACTTTTAAATTTCATAAAAAAATCTCCTATTAAATTTTGGATCTATACAATGAATACGCAAACGGAGGAAATTATTTTATGTATATTTTCATTTTCTCATCCGCAGCGATTAGAGCACAAGCTCTTTTGGCCTCTCTTGATTTCATAAATAAATTCCAGAACAAGCCACTTCTGTAGTTCTCAATCATAGGAGCGATTGGACCCAATTCGATCCCAATATATTTCTTTCCAACCCAATTGTCAGTCGGATTGATTGCATTGTAAAATCCGTAGCAACCCCAAAGTTCATGCCCATAGTCTAGATACATGGTATCCATTGAATCCAAAATCTCCTCCGGTAAATAAGGCATACTAGACAAAGATGCTGTTGTAGCAATCGTGCCATCGTCGTTTTTGCCAGGATGATTTGCACGGTAGCCATTCGGACTCAAACTTGCAGCCAATCCCCACAGTTTATCATATCCTTTAAACTCCGAAGCTCTACTTTCCGCATACAATTTATGGATTCGAACCGCATCTGTAAAATGATCAAAGTAAGTTTTCTCTTTAAAAATCAACTTCTTCGGATCAAACCCAATATGAGAATAATGAGCGAAAAACAAAGGCCAGCCAATTCCTCTGCCTAAACTATGTTTGATTCCAAAGTGCTCCAAATCAGGACCAAATGAACGTCCCCCATTCATCCATCCACTCAAAAAAGACTCAACAGGTATAGGATATCTCTCTGAAGCTAGGCCTAAGATATAAGGCATCATCGCCTCATGGAACCCGTTTATAGGCAAATCACTAAAGCCAAGATCTGGGTGCCAATGCCAAACCAAATGAGGACCATTTTTACCATCCACCAAAAAGTGATTCCATTGCATTGAATCACTTAAATAATCCGCATAAGTTCGAATAGAGGACTCTACTGCGTTGTCTCGGTCAAAGTATTCCCTAGAAATGATAGCCGCTTGTAAAATAAAACTAGTTTCTACAATGTCTACGGAGTTTTTAGGACCCCCAAAATTCTTAGTCAAACCACTCTCGCCATCAATCCAATGACCAAAAGCACCTTTGTGGGATTCTGCTTTCTCGACGAGGAATTTTAAAATATTACAAACTAAAAATGCGCTCTTCTTTCTAGATATAAATTGTCGTTCAGAACCTACGATCAAGGTTGTAATACCCATACCAGAGGATCCAATTGCACACACATTCCCCCAGCCAGGTTTCCCTTCTGGCGCCAATGAGGACATCGGGTGAGCTTCCTCCACAAAAAAACGAACCGCTGCCTCTTGAACATCATCCAGCAAAGAACTTCTATCATACTCCAAACTTGTAGCACTCACTACCTCGGACCATTTTCCAGACTTTATGATCTTATTTTTTTTGAGATTGGATCCACGAACACGATAAAAAAAAGTTTTCCCTGATTCGCCAATATAATCACTAAAAAGATGAAAAGAACTCGTTGGATTCTCCATTAGATCCCAAGGTCCATCCATCGATTGGGAGCGTTGCACCTCAAAATGATTCCAATTCTCCCGCAGCCAAATCAAATCAATTCGCAGAGACTTAGCTGAAGCCTTAATTTTCTCTCCAGATTTTAACTCATATTTTTGACCCATTCCTCGCTCACTCCATGAATTAAAATAATTTTGATCTTGCATAGTAAAGCGAGATTTTAGCAGTGAAAAAACTTTCCCATCAAATCCTCTTTCGATTGTCACTTGATTTTTGGCCACTTGTATCAAGCGTCCAGATAGAGTTCGGCCATCTTTGGACGTAAATTCATAGCCAAGACCCATTCTAAAAGAAAGAAGGCAAATGAAGAGCCAAAAAAAGGGTTTTTTGTAATTAAAACTCACAGGGATTAAAATAGTTTAAAATTCTAGTAAGATTGAATTTTAAATTTATGATCGTTCTGACCAAATAATTTAAATTCATTTAGGATAAAAATCATAATTCTAAGTAATTAGAATCTTTGTTCCCCTCACTGTTCTGATTTTTGTCATTGAGTCATCAAAGGTCGCGACCAGTCGCTCGTAGATTTAGGCAAATCTTTTGCAGGCTTACCAATCATCACCTCCTCGGCATCCATTTCAAACAAAGGCCAATCATCCGTTCGAAATGGAGATGCGGGAATCCCTTCCTTGTTATAAAGCAAATTCCTTTTAGAGGGATTCATTGCCCACGCATACCTGACTGCAACTGGTTTATTTACCTCAGGAGAACTTACAACAACCTTGTTTCCTTGAATTTTTCCACTCGCCCAATGCCAAACTTTGTCTTCACCTGCTAAGGCAAATGAATCGATCAAATCACCCTTGTCTCCCATGATGCCAGAGCCAATTGATGAGAATTCAATTTCAGCTAGGTTCTCATTGACTCGGAATTTTTCATAACGAGGTCCATAATCTACCAAATCAAAATTATACACTTGCTTCAGTGCCAAGTAGGCGTGTCGGATACCAATTGGTTTCTTATTTTTAGGATGCAAAGAAACTGCGTCCCCAGTATCAATAGAAACAGCCATTCCAGTTTTTGGAACCTGCTGTGTGACATGCCGCATCATCTCTCGATTGACAACCCAAGGAGATTCCAAACCCTCAACAGGTTTTTTTTGTTCAGCATGCCAGCTTGGTAATTGGGTAAAAAAGAAAGGGAAATCTTTTTCCATATTGCCCTCAGAATTCTCAAACCAAGAAGATCTGTAATATTCAATCAGCAAAGCCAACTGATTTTTATAATTAGAAGCCTGTTGGACTGTTTTCGAATTACGCTCTCCCTGATACCAGATCATACCGCGAATACCAAAGGGTCGAATAGGATGAATCATAGCGTTGTAAATATGCTGAGGATACTGATGTCCGAGATTTGCTGGTTTAGTAATGATTGGAGGAGAAAGAACTCTTAATTTACTCTTCATGGTCTCTCCTTTATCAATTCTTTGATTGTAAAGAGAAAGTTCTTTCTCAAACTTAGCCATAGATTTCTCCAAGGACTCCCTGCCTCTCTCAGCAAGCCGTTGGCTCAAGTCGTCCAATTCTTTTTTATGAACAACAGTCCTTGGATCCTCATTTTGAATTTCCCAAGGCATCCAACCTTCAATGGGGGTTCCTGCAAACGCCTGAACAATAATTCCTATTGGAATCCCCAACTCTTGATGTAATTTCTTTCCAAAATAGTAAGAAACAGCAGAAGTTTTGGATGCAGTCTCAGCATTGCATTTTTTCCAGCTTGCCAATCGATCTCTAGATTCCTCTAAGGGTTCATGCCAATGTTCCCTCTGTGATTTAAAGATTCTGTAATTGGGATGCTCACTCTTTTGGGCTTCCTCATCCCCAAGAAAAGTTTGGCCCAATGACCAACCCATATTCGACTGCCCAGCACAAAGCCACACCTCACCAATTAAAACATCTTTTATTTGGATTTCGGTCTTTTCACCTTGAATAGAAAGTGTGTAAGGACCTCCATGAGAAGGGGTTTGAAGAAACAACTTCCACCTTCCGTCCTCATCTACCGAGCCTTCACTTGTTTTCCCCCATGACCCAAGGACACTTACCCTCTGATTGGCAGTCCCCGTTCCCCATACAGCCACTTTCATTTCTTGCTGAAGAACCATATGATCACAAAATAATTTGTTCACTCGGATCTCAGCAATGAGTGGATTTATTATAAAAATGGATAATAAACAGAAAATAAGGATACGAGTCATTTGCATAAATTTAGTTGTCATTAATAAAGATTAGAATTTAAAAGGAATCGAACATCAGAAAATACATTTTTTGAGTTCATAACAGTATGGATCTATTGAAATCCATAGGATCCATCATAAAATCACTTCCACGAGGTTGTCCTCATTCTTAAAATAGCTGAGAAATTTATCTTTAGGAATCTTTGCACCTCCAGATCTGTAAGGATTTGCATCCAAGGAAAACTCTTTAACTGGAGCTCCATTGACAAGAACCTTACTGGGGGAAAAACCTTTTGATTCCACCTTATAAACGAACTGTGTGGGATAAGCACAAAAATTAATAGACAAATTCAATCCATCCATTGATTTTGGAATCACAGGATCTAATATGAAGTGATCCCAAGACCAACGAATTCCTAATAGCCTTGTAATTACCTGATTGATATACAATCCAGGACCACTAGAATACAAACGCCATCCGCCCTTCACGGATCGTTCTCCAGTTTTCAATTCGTCAAACTTTTCATAAGATTCATAGCGATTTGCAAAATCTCCATCCGAACTGCTAAAATAAAGATTGGCTTGTCGAAGCTCAGCATTTTTAACTGCCTCTTTAATATTGATAGGGTTGATCGTATACAGAGCTGTCAACAGTTCATCCGGTTTTCCTAATTTTGCCATCGCTTCAGCATACCTGATATGTGCATGCACATACTGCAAACCAATTTCTCTGCCAAAATTACATGCGGACTCTGCTCTTTTAAAATAAGTTTCCACACCTCCCTGATACTTGGGCGGTTTATTCATTAGATGAGCCCCATCCGGGAATAACAAATGTTCTTCAATCAGATTTAAGTGATGTTCTGCTTGTTTTGGGTCAAAGATCTCTGAGATCATTCCTCGTGTCATGGGAAGCAATCGGTAGTGAATTCCAGTTTTTGTATCCTTTGGATGAAGCATAGGCTCACAATCCGTAAAACTTTCGTCAAAGAGTGAAAAACCGCTCACAACATTTTCCTGAATCAGGTAATGATTAAAATCCTTCTTAATTTTCCCACAAAGCTCATCGAGTTCAAGGGCTTGATTCTCATCTCCTGACTTCTTACAAACTTCCTGAAAAGATGAAAAAGTTTGATAGACCAATTCCACTGTCCAACTACTGACAAGTCGTTTCTTTAAGGTTTTATTGGCGGGTTGTAAGGAATCATTCCAATCCCCTTCTCCATAAGAGATCAAATGGGTATCCCCGACAAATCGATCCACAATTTCATCCACCACTGATTTACAATGATGAGCGATTGTGAACTTCTCTTCGGTCAACTCTAGAAGTTCGTCCTCCAGATAAGGCACTTTTTCTTGAAGAAACTCTAGATCTCCGGTAGCAATTATATAGTCAGAAAGAGCTTTTAGTGGCCAAACAACCACATCCCCATGGGAATGAAGTTGCAAGAATTTAACATTCCCCGGGCTGAACCACTGCGGCCAATCTCGACGATTCAACAACTGTCTTGAAAAAACAATTTTCAAAACTTCTTTAACGAGAGCCTGTTGGCCAGTAGCCAGTAAAAGTTCCACGGATCCTTGACTCACGTCTCGAACTCCCCACGCCCCTCCTTTATACTGTTCAATTCCATGAGGGGAAATAAAATGGATCAATGCATTGTGAAGATACCATGGCATAATCTCATTAAATTTATCCACAGATTTATCCTGATGGCTTATCTCGAAGTCCAGTAAATTTTTTTGATAAAATGAATTCACCGAGCTCTGACAAACTTCAGAAGATTCAAGGGCTTCGTCGCTTTTAAAAGCTTCGCCCGAGAAGCCCATTTCAAAGGATTCGACAGACTCCGTTTCGATCACGAGAAAAGGATAGTTCGAGTTTTTATCACCAAACCAAGTAGCATCTGAAATACGAGCCACTTTATCAGGGTGATATACTTTAAGAAAATAATCAGGATGATTTCTTCCTTTTTCTTGAAAGCAAATTTGATCTTGATTCAAACTAATGGTTCCACATGCATCCATTTCATTTCCACCAAAAGCAACTTGATGAGAAATCGCAAAAGCTCTTGGCTCTCCATGGCAAAGAATCTTCATGTAAACGGACGCTTCTTTCATTTTCGCATACGATTTCACCTCGATGATTCCATCTTCAAATTTATAAAGCCATGTCGAATGATTCAAGCCGCACTCATAAAGACTTGGCATTCCCAATAAGTGCCATCCTCCTTTTGACTGAACGAAAATTCTTTGTCCCGAGGAAGGAAGAATGTCATAAGGGTTTCGAACAAAAGAAAGCATAGCAGGAGGTCTCTTCGTTCCACAAGTGATTTGGGCATTGAAGAGGCCGTAGATATAATTTGTGGAACACATGGCACTCTCGTTTGGCATCATCTCCTCCCCAAATGTTGCCAGCATATTTGCATGAGGACGATCCACAATCACCTCTTTTCTGGGCAAAACGATGTGTCGGCTGTCACGATAAAAGAATGAAAGAAGTCCTTGATTGTTCCTCTCCTCTTGCTTCCAATCTAAAGGATAAAGATCCCTGACTTCAGAATCCGTAAGTTCCATTCCATTTAGAAACTCTGAAGTTTGATAAGCATTTTTTGCGAAATCGACTCTTCCAACCACAGAGGCAGGGACAAAGTCTTTTATAATTTTCTTCACTTCTCCCACATAATGAAGGTCTTTACTACTAGAGGGTTGATCGTGATCCTCTACAAAATAGGTGAAAAAATGGAACTGCTCCTTCTGATCAGGCGCTAAAAGAACGGGTTTGTTCTGGATTCCTGCCATCGCCATCTCGTATTGCAAAACCCGGTTCGTCAAGGACTCTTGCTCAAGTGCCATCGGCTTTCTATCCATCCGAAATTCATTGCCGTAAAAATCTCTTCCGTCCGTGCAGTAAGAGGAAGCCCCTTCTAGGCATCCAGTCAGTGCCCATGGAAAAGAACCCTCCCCCTGCGCTTGAGTTTGCCTCGAGCAAACCAACCAGCCAAGGTCAGAGTCCTCAAGTGCAAAATGATCCAAATAATGGCTAGTATAAGCTTCGTTGGTTCGAACCGCTCCCTGATGCGCGAGGCCAAAATCTTGAGCTAAAAACAAATCTAGTTCTGCCTGTTTGCTAGAGACATTTTTTACTTCAATGGCCCATTTCCAAAAATTTTCAGTCTCCGAAAGATGAAGAGAACAAACAAATTCAACTTCCTTAAAATTTCCAGACCATTCGACTCCATTTTCGGTTCTTGCAAATTCTACGGCTCCTGGACTCTGGTTTAATAAAGAGGATTGCCCTCCTTTTAGATCCCGAAGGTAAAGACGAGTCAAGCTTCCAGCCAGAGGACACCCCAAGGATTGATTGATTAATAGATCCCCTTTCTTTATGCAGAATAAATTCCCGTTTGGATGAAAATGAAACGCCAATCCATTCTTATTTTCGATTTTCACCAATGGGATTTTTTCACTGTCTAAAAAGTGAAAGGTTTTTTCTAAATCTTTTTTTTCTAAAATTGTTTCCATCATCTCGATTAATAATTTTTGTATTTGTTGAAAGTTTTAATTTTTAAGTAAATTCTATTTACGATCTCGGTCCATTTTGTTGAGTATTTTTACTGCCTTTTGAATCTCTGGAGCTTTCATAAAA
>TARA_B100001093_G_scaffold514929_1_pt1 | contig 11781 bp, 9 predicted proteins | sample TARA_B100001093 | Tara Oceans TARA_B100001093 (sample SAMEA2623116) | marine metagenome | biome: marine biome (ENVO:00000447); feature: surface water layer (ENVO:00002042); material: "saline water (ENVO:00002010), including plankton (ENVO:xxxxxxxx)" | depth 5 m
TCTCATTAAAATTTGTGTTCTCTGGATCAGGAGGGAATTGGTTGTATTTAGACAACTTTGTAGTATGTGAAACAAGCCAGTTATCTTTAAATAGCGACTCTTTTTCTGATTTAAATATTTTCCCTAACCCATCAAAAGGGGACGCAACTATAGAATTCAGTTTATATAAAGACTCTGAAATTGAAATTGCTTTAAGTAACCTTTATGGGGCTGTTCTTGCTCAAGAGCGCATGGATTTAAAAGCTGAATTAAACAGCATTCAATTGAAAGGCTTATACTCAAGTTTAAAGGCTGGAGTTTACTTAATTAAGATTACACAAAATGGTATAAGCGCAACAAAGAAAGTTGTGATTTCCGAGTAATTGTTTTGGACTAAGTATAAAAAAAGCGAACTCTTTTGAGTTCGCTTTTTTTGATTTATAAATATGATTAATATTTTATGAGCTTCTCAACAAAGCCATTATCATAAATGTAAAATAAAAGCTGGCCTTTTTGATGAAAGCTTTGTTCTCTACCTAAAACATCAAGCATCTTAATCAGTTTAGACTCTGATTCTTTTTCTATTTGGGTTAATCCTACGTACTGCCACATTACAGGATAAGAACAAACTACATTAGGCTCACCTGCAAAAAGGCCTTCCACCACACATAATTCTCCTGTAAAAGGAAAGACCAACTCATTTACAAGAAGTAATACACGTTCTTCAAACATGTTAGAACCAATTCCATAAACATTACCTGCCGTAGACATCGTCTCCATTGCAATAGTATCTCCCATCTCATTTATGAGCATGAGTCCTGCGTATGGAATAGAATAATTGCTGAAGTACGTTTGAATATTTACCACTAAAACACTGTCATCCCAAACGCCAGCTAGAGGTAAAATTGGATTTAAGCTTATGGAATCACAATAAGAATTATCATACGGTACACATTCCGAACAACACTGACCTTCTACTTCCACCCACTGGCCATCACAAGGCATACCCATCTCTTCCTCGCAGTCAATAATGATTTGAATAAAATCTCCAGTGGAAGTACATTCACCCATTTCACATGGGTCATTAGGGTTAACCCAGAGATCAGGCAAAAATATCTCAATTCCTGATGTGGATGTACATAAAGCAACAGGGCTACCACCACAATCCCAATTTAATACCGTTTCAATACCTGATTGATCAGTCCATGAAGATACACCTGAAGCCTGTGCAACGCAAGAATTACTGTATTCTATTCCGTCACAACCAGTAACAGGATCCCAAATCATACCACACATAGCATTTGGATTTATCCATACAGGATTGATACAGCAATTATCTCCAGACTGAGCGCATAAAGCAGCCTCACATTCTGCTAAAGATTCAAAAGGCACAACGCCACCGCATCCACCCCATGTGAAATCTTCACATTGCTGAGTTTCTTGATTGAAAAAATACTTTTGTATGGCAGCCATACACATACCAGGATCTGGGATTAAAGTACAAGCATCTATAGTGGACGCACAATCTGGCATACCCTGCCCAGGTGAGCTTATAGTCCCAGGTATTTCAATACCATATTCATCTACACACCAGCATTCTCCTGTACTTCCATAGCACTGTGTTGAGGCATAAGAACCATCATCTTCACATTGTGGAACAAATTCTCCTATTAAGCCAGTTGCATTAGCTTGTGACTGTTCACAAGGTGTTAAAACATCTATTTGTGGCTCATATAATAATTCACAAGTATAGTCTCCTGGGTTTTCTCCTGTTAAATTCGAGTATGTAAAGTGTATCGATAAGGGGTAATTCAAAGTTGATTCCGACAATGAATCCATCACATAACTTATACTTTGGTTAGTGTAATAATAAGAAGAAGATGTTCCAGATTGAGTAACATACCAACTCATTTGACCTTTTTGTATTGTATCCCCATTAGAATCTAATGTATAAGAAACATATGGATAATGTGTATCCATTGTATCAGCATTAAATATTTCGAAAGTGATTGAGTCATTTTGAATAATAACATCTGTTACTGATAGTAAAGAACAATCAACTTGACCCTGACCAAACAAACATAGAGGAAGCATTAGAAGTATATAACGTATCCTTTTCATAATATAATTTTTAGTTCATCAAATTTATAACAAAAATAAAGCCAGCTCTTCAAATGGCTCTTTTTAAAAGAATTAACCCCTTTAGTTAAGAATGGGCACATTTTGTCTTTTGTACCCTCGTGAAAAAGTAAGATTGTGAGATTTGTCTCCAAATTCCACTAAGACGATGTTAGATTGGTCTGGAAGGATGTCGGTAAAAATACTGTTTTCTATAAGCAAAGATTCAATCTTACCATTTTGGTTGCATTCGAGCACTTCGAAATAGATATAAAGATTGTGTAAGTCTTGACTGACTTCTTTACCAACCCACTGATAATTTGTTAAACGGTTGTTTGGAGCAAGCGTAAGGCGTTGGCGAAAATAAGCTTCGATGAGCTGGTCTACCGATTCAGTTTCAGCATTGGTGCCAATGTTTATTTTTTTAGCTGTTTGATCTTCCAATGCACGCTCAAGATCTTCTATGGCTACATTTACGGTAATTTCTAGAGCCTCCTTATCGGCATTGTAATAAATGGTGGTATGCGTGACATGAAAATCATGAAACGAAACAAACAAAGACCATATAATTACAATTAATGAATGCTGCATGAGTTATTCGTCTTACTCAGAATCCATTGAGCTGCTTTTTTCTTTGGCTCTACGGTCTCTTTGCATTGGATTTTCTCTGCTATTTCGGTCTTTAAACAATTGGAATCTGGTTGGTTCTACCCTTGCTGGCCAGTAATTGTTATTTCGATCTACGTCGGCTGTTTCTAAAAATGGGTCTAATGTAACGCGTGCTAATTCATTATCAAAAACAAAGACTTTACTTACCTGTTCGTTATTTGATTTCCATAGTTCCGCCGGAATTCTTACCACCTCTTTTGTGCCATCAACATATTCAAACTCTAAGATGACAGGCATGACTAAACCACCTGAGTTTGAAAACTGAAGTTCATAATAGTTTTTATCAGCATTTAAAATTTCTAATTCAGCTTCTCCAAGGTTTTCAATGTTATTTAAGTAGTCTTCCTTGTCTAGAATACTCGTTAGAAAAGGATCATATGTGGTATAAAAATCTATTGAGGCTGGGTCAGACTCATCTAATGTTTCGGGAATCAAAGTTTGATTTCTTGTATCTCCAATAAACATGTTGTTTTTTTCCTGCTGTGCCTTCGCAATAGGATTTTCAATTTCTGGATTACCAGTATTGACCTTAAACCAATTGACCTGGTCTAAAGAAATATCTACATGATCTGTGGTATAGAACCAACCGCGCCAAAACCAATCGAGATCTACAGCGCTGGCATCTTCCATGGTTCTGAAAAAGTCTGCTGGAGTAGGATGTTTAAAAGCCCATCGTTCGCTGTAAGTTTTAAAGGCGTAATCAAAAAGCTCACGACCCATAACGGTTTCTCTTAATATGTTTAAAGCTGTAGCCGGCTTTCCATAGGCGTTATTTCCAAACTGAAGTATCGATTCTGAATTGGTCATAATCGGTACAATACCACTCTTATCACCCTTCATATAATCTACAATATTTTGAGCTGGTCCTCTTCTTGATGGATAATTTCTCTCAAATTCTTGTTCGGTAAGGTATTGCACAAATGTGTTCAATCCTTCATCCATCCAAGTCCACTGACGCTCATCAGAATTAATAATCATTGGGAAGAAGTTGTGACCAACTTCATGAATAATAACCCCAATCATTCCATACTTGGTTCTTTTTGAATAAGTCCCATCTTTTTCTGGTCTACCAAAATTAAAACAGATCATTGGATACTCCATTCCAATAGATTTGGCATGCACTGAAGTTGCTTGTGGGTAGATATAATCTATAGTATACTTTGAGTAGGTTTTAAGTGTTTGTGCTACTGCTCTTGTAGAGTATTGCTCCCAAAGCGGGTTACCCTCTTTAGGATAATAACTGTAGGCCATCACGCGCTTGCCAGCAATATCAACAGCCATGGCATCCCAAATAAACTTTCGTGAACTCGCCCATCCAAAATCACGTACATTTTTCGCTTCAAAACGCCAGGTCTTTAAAGATTCGCTTTTATCTTTTTCGTTTTCTGTAGCCTCATCTTGAGTCACAATAATAACTGGCTCTTTGTAATTCTTTTTGGCCTTTTCCCAACGCTTTATTTGTGTTTTTGTTAATACTGATGACGCATTTTTCAGCTCTCCTGTTGCAGAAACAATATGATCGGCAGGGACAGTTATATTGACTTTATAATCGCCAAAAGGAAGCGTGAATTCACCTCTACCTAAGAACTGTTTGTTTTGCCAGCCTTCAACTTCATTGTAAACTGCCATTCTAGGGAAAAATTGAGCAATGGTGTAAATTGAGTTTCCTTCGTCTTCAAAATATTCATAACCACTTCTTCCACCAATTTTCATACGATCGTTAATATTGTACGAGTACTTAATTTTAAAGGAAAATGATTGCCCTTTTTTTAAGGGCTTTGGTGGCTCAATTCTCATCATTGTTTCATTAACTGTAAAAGGTAGGTCATTGCCATTAACATCAGTAATGAGTTCAAGCTTAAAACCGCCATCAAAATTCATTTTATCATGCATTCTCTTAAGCGACCAAAAGCTCATGTTATCAACCATACTTCCAGATGAAGTCAGTTGGCTGGCAGAGTTTTTTGCGCGCACATTTTGATCCAACTGAATCCATAAATAATTTAAGACATCAGGAGAGTTGTTCGTGTAAGTGATGGTTTCGTCTCCGGTAATCACATGATTTTTCTCATCCAATTGAACGTTAATCACATAATCCGCTTTTTGCTGGTAGTATTCATGACCAGGCGCCCCACTTGCAGTTCGATACACGTTTGGTGTTGGAAGTATTTCGGATAGTTGCTTGAATTTACTTGTATTAATGTTCTCTTGAGCTGAAGCAAAAAAACTAAATATGAGCATGCTACTTATTAGAGAAAGTATCTGGGATTTTTTCATGATGAAGAATTTTAATAATTGGCACAAATTAAGTGTGCAAATATACAAAATGATAAAAGCCCACATCAGTAGGCTTTTAATTATTTTAAAATCGGGCGCTTCAGGGCATGCGTTAAATAGGTAAAGGGTTAAAAAGCGCGAATAACACGAACCCGCGCGGTAAGATACTTGTCTGTATTGAAAGTAAAACCATAACCAAAATTTACACCCCATGCTGTCAAATCTTCATTCTCTGAAGACGACCAATAGAACTCATTTATAAAACCTCCAATGTTTCCGTTTGAAGAACCCTGACCTATAGTCATATAAATCTCTAAGAGTTCTTCTTTAGAAGGTAAATACCAGTCATTGTAACTTTCTGATTCATAGGCTAAAGCCTCTTGTGCTGAAGTTGTTCCGCCATTTTCAGTTGAACATTGGGTTGCTATATCTAAAGTGTTCTGATAACCAGTTGAAATAGATGTTCCATTTGCACCATCAGTATTTTCTCCGAAACATCCCCACTCATATCCAATCCATCCGAATCCATATGGGTCAGTAGCTCCATCTGTTAAATCATTTGTAGCAGCTACAAGTCCTGAACCATTTTCGTTAATTTGAAAAACGATTCCACCTGCAAATATATCTCCTATTTGAATTTGATCATCAGTAATTTCTTGTTCTTGAGATGAAATCATTACTAAAGCTTCATCTAGCTGAAGCTGAAGTTCCTCTATTTGTTCTTGACCAGAAACTTGCGTAACGCTTGGTGTTGGACAAAATTGGAAACCTTCTACTGTTTGATACATTTTTATTTGATAGCCCCTGGCAAACTCTAAACTCCCAATGCCATTAAAATCCCATTCTGGCAAGTACGCATTACCTAAATAATCTTTAAGAATAATTATATCTGCTGTAATACTTGAGAAAGCGTCTATCACATTTTGAGGCTCCAGACAAGTGTATCCAAACATTCCCCATCCAACGTTTAATTCAATTGGTATGTTTTGAACAGTACAATCTGTTTCTGGTTCAACCTCTATACATACCGAACAGCACTGACCTTGAACATTTTCAAGATAGTTAGGCGCTTCACAAATTGGGTATTGACAAATTTCAGTCACGCATGCGATTTCTCCATTATCACAACTACAAAGTGTACAGGGGTCTGTACTCCATTGAACACCATGGTCATAGCTGATGCCATCTTCATCTTCACAACCTTGTGGGTCTAGACAGGATTCGTTGTCAAAATTATAGAACATACAGTTTAATATCTGATCACACTGCCCATTGTAAAAATATCCATCAATGTCCCAAATGGTCATTAAATCGTTATTACAGTCAAAGACGCAATCTCCTCCATCCCAATTATAATCTTCACAATACAAATTGCTATGGCATACACTATCTTCAACCAGAATATTTAATGAGGTATAACTTAAGCCACCATCACAATCCAACCATTCACAAGAGCCATCGTCTTCTATTGCATAAGAGACATAATTAGAGGCACTTTCATCGGTACATCCGTAACTGCAATCTTGCTCTGTACATGCCCAAAAGCCATTTGCGTTTGGATTAAAACCTGCTTCACAAAAACAAGAGTTGCACTCTTGCTGAATTGATGTTCCAAATTGGTACAATACTCCCTCATATTCACAACCATAAGAAGGTTCTAAACAGGGTTCACTGCTGCCTATTTGAAGATTATTTACTTGGTAGTTACCATCATTTAATGTGCCACTAAACAGCACTGCTTCATCGGTAGATATTGTAATAACTGACCCTGCCCATCCGTCGCCACCACCATCATACATGGTAAAGGTCCAACAGCCATCTTGAATACAACTGCTAATCTCCCCAACATCACCTGAGAGTATTGCCCAGCCATTGCTTTGGGCAATGTTCCAGCCTATTTCATCGTCCTGAGCACCAGGGCTAACTTCAACATATACTTGGGTGCAATCTTGAGCATAAGTCATTATACTCAAAGAGAAGAAAAGGGCGGAAAATAGGGCTTTCATTTTTTGGGGGGGTTAATTAAATTGATTTTAAATATACAAAAAACAGGCCAATTGTATTCTGATCCATGATTTTAGATCCAGAGGTTTAAAAAAGTTAAAGGCATAAAAAAAGCCCCCTTCCCAAGTGACTTTTCTAATTAATTTCCCCCGAGACTACGAAAAACTTTAAAATATATAAAGACCATAATCATGCCAAGTTATTAGTCGGAATCCTTTAATAACAAAACATTAACAAAAAAACAACCCAGATATGTTGTAATAAATTTACAATTCGATAGAGTTTATGAGCGAATTTTTTGCGTTTAAAACTTCCTCCATAGATAAAAAAGTTTCTGTTCGTTGGATTCCATCTATAGATTGGATCTTTCTTAAAACTTCTCTAGCAGATTCAGAATCTCTAGAACGAATTTTACAAAAAACACTAAAGGGCCCTGTTGTAAAGTCGATAACTGTAATTTGTGGAATTAATTTTAATTCTGACATGACTTCTTCATATACATTAGAATTATCTAAAAAAACACCCAGATACCCAGTAAAAGTAAAACCGAGCATACTATAATCGATGTTAATTGTAAAATTTTTTATGATTCCTGCATCTTCCATTTTTTTTACTCTAACATGAACTGTACTAGGTGAAACTAGGATTTTTGAAGCCAAATCAGTAAAAGAAATTTTCGCATTTGAAGACAAATTCTTTAAAATGTCTAAATCAATTTTATCAATTTCGTATTTCATAAGTTTTATTTTAATAGAAAAAACATGATTCACAAAAATATACATTAAAAATAATGAATTTCATTTAAATAAAGCTATTATATAATTTATTATTTGTCTTTTAGTCATAATTACGAACTTTACACAGTTAAACAATCTGTGTTATGAAGAAAGTGTCAGTATTTTTTCTGGTAACAATTATCACAACATGTGTTATTGCTGTATTTTTTGGTGAAGAACTAATTTTAGACGATTTTCAAAAGGAGAATGCTGCAGATATAGCATGGATAATTACTGCTACCTGCCTTGTGTTTCTTATGACTCCTGGATTATCGTTTTTTTATGGTGGGATGGTTAGTCAAAAAAACATTTTATCAACAATGCTCCAAAGTTTTATGGCATTAGGTTTAATTAGCCTAATTTGGGTTTTTGTTGGATTTAGTTTATCGTTTGGAGACAGCTTTCTTGGTTTAATTGGCAACCCATTTCAACATTTTTTATTTAATAACATCACCCTTAGTCATTCTAAATTATCTTTAGAAATACCTCTTCTTTTGTTTGCTCTTTTTCAAATGAAATTTGCAATAATTGCCCCCGCAATTACGACAGGTAGTTTTACAGAACGTATCAATTTTAATGCTTTTTTATTGTTTATGAGCTTGTTTTGCTTGTTTATTTATTGCCCTCTAGCGCATTGGACATGGCACCCAGATGGTTTTTTGAACAAATGGGGGGTACTAGATTTTGCGGGTGGCGCAGTGGTTCATATATCAGCAGGGTTTGCATCCTTAGCTGGTGCAATTTATCTGGGTAAACGAAAATATAAGCATTTAAAGTCTTACAATACTAGTTATGTTTTGCTTGGTACTGGAATGTTATGGTTTGGTTGGTTTGGATTTAACTCTGGATCTGCACTAGGTGCTAATGAAGATGCCATCTTGGCATTTGCAACAACGAATACAGCATCAGCAATATGTATGATTACATGGTTAGTGATGGAAGGGATTAAAGGACATAAAATCAAAGTCATTGATGCATGTATTGGTGCAGTGGTAGGTTTGGTAATTATTACACCAGCGGCAGGCTTTGTAAACATAAGCCAAAGTATGTTTATGGGTGCTATAGGTGCCGTTTTATGTAATTTATTTCTTGACTTCTTTAAACGTTTTGACATTGATGATTCTCTAGATGTGTTTGCATGTCATGGCATGGGGGGTATTGTAGGCTTGTTGTTCACAGGTGTTTTTGCAAAAGACGTTGGCTTATTTTATGGAGAAACAACAACCTTCACTAATCATATTTACGCACTAATAATCATAAGTACTTTTACGTTTTTTGGCTCTCTATTAATTTATAAAACCACTGCGATTATTATTCCAATAAGGGTAAGTAATGAGATAGAAGAAAAAGGACTTGACCACTCTATTCACGGAGAAACTTTAAAATGAAAGTAAATACCGCTGTTTTATAAATTCAGAGTTAATTAAAAAAGGGTTTAGATTAAAACTATAACTATAAAACAGCGGTATTATTTAAAATTAAATTAATATGAAAGGAAAACTGATACACACGGAACATAGAAGTTCAGATATTTCTGAATACTATTTTAACATCTCGACAAAATTAATTACAGAAGTAAAAAATTTGCGATTTAATAAAACTAAGGAATACAAGTATTCTATAGAACAATTTTCGAAATCCAATCAGGGAAGTAAAATAGAAACGTTAATAATTAACAAAGCAAGTACTATAATAAGCTAACTTATAAAAGGGAGGGGTACACCACACAATTGTTTGGGGAAATGATAAAAACACTAAAACTTTTTGTAATTACAATATTATGTCTGATAAGATAATCCGAGGGGGGAAAACCGAAGAACAAAAAATATCTGAATTAAAAGAACAGAATAAAATGCTTGCTGGTAAGTCCCCTAAAGACATAATTTGTTGGACATTATCTATAGCAAAGAAGCCTATAATTACCTCTAACTTTGGCCCATTATCCGCTTCATTACTACATGCAGTGACGATCCAATCGCCGAAAATTAATGTAATATGGGTAGACACAGGATATAACACCTCTCAAACTTATAAATATGCATTAGGTTTAATTAAACAATTAAAACTAAACATCAACATTTACGTCCCAAAAGAATCAGTAGCATATAGAGATATAACATTAGGCATACCATCTATTGATGATCCAAAGCATGCTATATTTACAGAACAAGTGAAGTTAGAACCATTCAGGCGGGCCATGAACATTCATAAACCCGACTTATGGTTTACAAACATTCGTAAAGGTCAGACAGCTCACAGAAATAACCTAGACGTGTTGTCATTGTCTAAAGATGGTATTTTAAAAGTAAGTCCTTTTTACAATTATTCAGATAATGACCTAGAAGAATATCTGCAGACACATCAACTTCCTAATGAAACCAAGTATTATGACCCAACAAAACAACTCGCAAACAGAGAGTGTGGAATTCAATATTAAATGTTAAAAGCCACATAATAAGGTGGCTTTTAACATTATACTATTTGAGTAGTTTAATTACCGACGATAACTTTAAAATAAATTTAATCATTTTATTTCCTGATAAATCAGAGGTTTTTGAAACCATAAAAAGGACAACTCAATAAAAATATTAAGTTGTCCTATAAAGCTGCACTTATTGGTTCTAGTTCGAAGCGTTTTTTAGAAAGATTTGGAGAACTTTAAGGGAGAAATTTCTTATCTACTTTACCATTATCATAGATGTAAAATAAAAGTGATCCTTTCTGGTGCTCATGTTGTTCTCTTCCTAATATATCAATCATTTTAATGAGTGTAGAAGTATTCTCGTTTAACTCTAAATCTTCATTGATATTCACTGATTCGCATGACTGTTGATAGTTTATTCGTGATGAAACCTGTAAGGAGTCATTAAAGTCAATTAATGCATATTCGTTATTATACAATGTATAATCTAGCCATAAATTTAAAAAGTCGAAAGTCACATCATGCTGCTCATCTCTTGAAATATTAAGCCCCGAATTACAAGAAGACTCACCAAAATCACATGCGAAATTGTCATTTGCAAAATAACAATGTCCACCATTTTTTATATTTACAAGAGTTTTACAACTTGAATTTGTTGCATCATACATAGGAATTTGATTTGATATAGGTGGCGTTACACAATCCTCTTCACCAGCAAAAATAAGTGTAGGTATGTTAACATCTAGGGCAGCTGAAATTGCTGAGGGCGAAGTTTCAGCTGCTGCAAAATTGATTAGTGTAGTTATTGATGTACTGTTAATTGAACTCAAAAATGAAGCGCCACCTCCCATTGAGTGACCCATTATGGCTGTTTTAGGCATAATAGAATTAAAGAAAATTGAGTTAATTTCATTTTCTAATTCTAGCATTTCGTCAGCTACAAATTTTAAGTCTTGTCCAAACTCCTCATGATTGGGGTTAAAACTCATTTCAGTAGTTGGGAAACATAAAACATATCCTTTTGGAACCAATTTTAACCAAAAATTAGAATATGTTTCCCAGCCAATAAGAAATCCGTGACCAAAAACTATAATCGGGAAGGTTGAATTTGATATTGCTACATTTTCACCATTTGGATCCGAAGGATAGTAAACTTGAGTTGGTATAATTCTATCCCTTGTTTCATCATAAAACTCTAATGTTGTATGACCTATATTATAGTCTTGAGCAGAAATTATAAATGGAAATAGTAGTAAAAAGCAGTGTGAAATTTTCATTTTATGAAATTTTAGTGTCAAATATATAATAATAAAAGTCCCCTTATTGGTTCTCGTTCGAAACGCTTTTGGTAAGATTTAAAGAAGTTTAAAGAATGAAAATACGACTTTCATTAGTGTTGCTTAATTAAAGTGCTTCAAATCATACAAAAAGCATAGTTAGAATAAGCATTAAAATAATAATTAAAACAATATATTTGAAGTAAAAAACTGTTCTTATGAATAATAAAATACCTCCTCCGATTGTAACATTAATATC
>TARA_B100001093_G_scaffold311057_1_pt1 | contig 11771 bp, 12 predicted proteins | sample TARA_B100001093 | Tara Oceans TARA_B100001093 (sample SAMEA2623116) | marine metagenome | biome: marine biome (ENVO:00000447); feature: surface water layer (ENVO:00002042); material: "saline water (ENVO:00002010), including plankton (ENVO:xxxxxxxx)" | depth 5 m
ACCGATTCAAACACTCCCAAACCACCTGGAGCGGCAGGAACCACCAGACCAGCTGTCCAGGCCAGAGAGAATGCTGCGAGCCAAAGGCCTAAGGGCTGAACAGCTCCCAGTCCAAACGTCTGCAAGCAGCACCAAAATCCAGCGAATCGACAGAGAACAAAGAGCAGCTCAGAGATAAGTGGCCACCATGGATAAGAAGCCCTACCACTTCCAAGCTCACCTTCATCAATGGTTGCTGTAGAGCCTGGATCAACTCGATTGAGTTGGCGTAACTTGCTTGTCTCCAGCCGATGCAATAAGGGTTCTCTCCAACGCGGAATCAGAAGCGCAGCAGGAAGAACACTCAGCAATGCCAAACCGTCTTGCACCCCACCGAATGGAACGCAAAGCAAGGCAGCAACAGCCATCACCATCGGCTCAAGCAAAACCGATACCAAGGCCTTTCCACCGCCGAGTTCAGGTCGCAGAGCGCGAAAACGCTCAAGAAAGTGCCAGATACCTCCAGGGAGATATTTGAGCAAGTTGCTTCGTAGATAAAGCGGTATCAAGGCCAAGCGTTCTGGTTGATGACCGAGCCAATGGATCAATACTTTCCAAGCCACGGCGTTGACCACCAGGCTGAGCCAACTCAAACCAAGCCCAAACACCAACCACCACCATCCTTGGCGAGTAATCGTGAGTGCACGCAAGCCTGAGGCATGGCTTATGAGAGCTACCCCCACAAACGCCAATGTGAGCAGGGTTATCCACAGGCGTAAACCTCCAGGCAAAGAAAGCCTTTTCAGCATCGCCAGTCCTCCTCGGGAACAAACGAATGGGCTTCAAGAAAAAGGCGCTCACGCAATTCCGCAACGGTCAAACCAGACTCGGAAGACAAACGCTGGAGCTCATCTTGCTCCCACTTCAAAGTGAAAGTCCCATCAGGACGTCGGGTCTGCTTGGCCCGAACTAAACCCCAAGGAGTCGAGCTTGTTCCAGAGCGACGGGGCAGCACCCATCTTCCCTGCTCTCTTTCCCTCAAGCCGATTGTTGGACTATGGCGCCACCACACATGCCTCAAAGCAGCGGCTTGTTGAGGCGTTGTCAAGGCAATAACAGCAGTACCAGGCCGTTGTTTTTTCATCAGCACGGCCCCATGGACAACATCTAAAGCACCAGCCCTGCGCAACTGTTCAGCAAGGCTGGCCAACTCTTCGGCGGTTGCATCATCTATCCAAGCCTCCTGTATCACTAGCTCTTGCCAGCCAGCCTCGACCTTGCTGGCTTCGTGGATGCGGATCAAACGCAAGAGGTTGGGACGATCTAAAAGACGATGACCGAGTCCGACACCAATACCTTCAACCTCCATCGTTGAGGGTCGATGAAACTGATTCGCCAAAACAGCCATCAGCGCGATTCCTGTTGGAGTGGTCAACTCAACGGCAGGAAGATCTTCACCGGTACGAATCGGAACCTGATGACGTTTCGCCAATTCGAGTACCGCTGGAACCGGAACAGGAAGCACCCCATGAGCCGTCTTCACAAGACCATGGCCTACTGCAGGTGCATTGCAGTAGATCTTTCCAGGAGAAAGGCTCTCAACGGCAGCACAAACGCCGATGACATCGACCAAGCTGTCGATTGCACCAATCTCATGGAAGTGCACTTGATCGGGAGAACAGCCGTGAACTGTTGCTTCCGCTTCAGCCAGAGTGCAAAAGACATTCAAAACGTTGGCCTTGAGGGAACTGGATAGAGAAGCTTCTGAGATCAACTTGCGCAGATCGACCCAGCGTCGATGTGGTGGGTTTTGTTCCTGATTACTAACCGTGAGGCGAATCCCGCGTAATCCACCACTATCTGATTGCTCAACCTTGAAGAGATAAGCGTTCCCCAGGCCAAGGGACTGCATGGGCTCATGGACAACCGACTCGGGCACTCCTAAATCAAGGAACGCAGACAGCAACATGTCCCCGGCCAAACCGGTTGGACAATCAATCACAAGTGCACTCATGCCGCCTCTGGAGGCATTCCTTCCAGCAGCCTGTCAGCAATGGTTGCAATTTCCGTCCGTCGTGAGCGCAAAAACTGCTCAACTTCCCGACGTGCCCTCCGCTGCTCTCGCTGAGCTGTTTCCACATCTTGTCCAGAAACACCCCAAATTCGCCCCAACAACGCCCTGTCATCTTCGCCACCTTGAGGGGGGCCATCAAGAAGCGTCTCTGCAGCCATTCCAGCTTGAAGAACCCTGCTCCAACGGCGTAAGTCTTCAAGCGATAGCTGAGCACGATCAGGAAGAGCAAATTCGGTCACTCCGTTACAACGCAATCCCGCCTGAAGACATCCACGCGTGCCAACCAGCACTCTCTTGACCTCTAAGTGTTCCTCCTGCGCCACCAACCAGTGACCAGCCTCGTGAAACGCAACTCGACGGAGCCTCTTTCGCCCACCAGGAAGAGATTCAGCCAAAAGATGCCCTCCCATCCCATTCAATTGAGCGGCATCAACGGTGAGGCCCAGCAGTGCGCCTCCTAAACCAAGCGCAATCCATGCAGTCGACAGTCCGATCAAGGGGCCAAACACAGCTAAACCCGTTGCACTGGCTACCGCGACACCGGCGGTTGTATTGAATGCTGGAGAAGAAGGCATCAGGTTTTGGCAGCTCGCGGGCGAGCACCTCCCCTACGGGCTCCATCTCGACCTTTCCCTCCCCGAGTAGGAATTGGCGCAATCACTTCAACGGTCTCAACAGTCAGGAGCTGACCTTGTCGACGGACATCCAAGCTGACGAAATGTCGGAGATGCTCAAGAGGAAGTTCCCCAGAGAGCTGAACTTTGAACGGCAAAGGACGAAATCCATCGGCCCTGGGCAACTGCCGCACTTTCACAACAAGCTCTTTGATTTCTGGCTTCGTGAAGATCAATTCGCCACGAATCGAGAAGAAGTCATCCCCCTCAGGCAGTTGATCCGCGGAGTCATCGCTGGAGGCAAGGGTACTGGGCTCCCAGATCCCCGCAATTTGAAGATGCAATTGCTCTTTCTCACGGCATCGGGGATACACCACCCATAAGTGGGGCTTCGTCATATCGAGATGACGGCGCATCAGAGTAAGCATCCTGCCAAGAACGACAGCCTCTAATTCGACGCCATCAGAGTCGATCAAGACTCCACGGGTCAGCTGGTCGTCGGATTCAGGTCGATAAATACCCCTAACAACACCGATCGCCCGGTACTGGAGGGGTTCTGTCACCGGAGAAATCGGATGGTCGCGCATTGGTATCAGTGGCTTCCATTTGCCTTCGAAGACTCTAGCCAGCTCGAGGGAATCACTTCAAAGTGGTAATAGCACTCCCAAAGCAGATTGCCAGGCTCTGTCCGACCACAAGTGGTCCGAAAACGATGGTTGATGGGGTTGGGGGTTCCACTAGCCATGATCACAGGCTGGTTTCTGGCTCAATTCATCAATGCAGATCCACAGGCCAACTCGTTGAAAAGCTCGTTGAAGGCAAAGGCTCTGAATCAAGTCAGGCGCGATCAAAGATTGGCTCAACTTGCTCGCGCCAATCCACGCGACTTGCATTGGCGCTTGCTCTTGGCTCGCGAGAAGTTCCAGGAAAATGACCTCGAAGCAGCTAATCGTGAGCTCATCACCCTTCAAGCTTTATGGCCTAATCACCCTGAAGTTCAGGACCTAAAACTTTTGCTGGATGTAGGAACAGAACGACAAGCCTCCGCGTTGAAGCAGGCACTTAAGCGGTTCAATCAGCAACCAAACGGCCAAAGGCTCACTTTTGGATTGCGCTTGGCTGACCTGCAACGGCTCACCCAAAAAGACGACGCAGCGATAGCCACCTACCAAGTGATTGCGGCAGAAACCCCTAACGACATCAGACCATTGCTCGCCCTCGCACTGCTCTACAGGGATAAAGGTCAGATTCAGCAATCACAACAACTATTAGTCAGCGTGCGAAATCGGGTTTCTATTAGCAAAAAAGACAAACTGGCTTTGGATCAGCTTGCTGTGCGTTGGGCACTCGAGGCAGCTCGCAAAACTGAAGTGAGTGAAACAGAACTACAAGCAACAGAATTTGGTCAGCGTGTCAAGGAGCAGGTTGGGGAGACTCAAGAGCCTTAAGCGCAGCATCGATAGCGTCAGATGGAGGCGTGGCATCATTCATTGCATTTGCCCTTCGCAACCGGTTCATCAGCTCCATTGGGTTGGTGGCGTCAAGCACCGAATTTTTATCTTTTTGTCCAGGCTCCGTCTGGAACACATCACGCTCTTGGGGGGACTGATAGCCACTAGTTAATGGGCTTTGCTGAGCTAGCACATCACCAGCTGTTGTCAGTGATAAGAGGCTGACGATCCCGAGAAGATGAAGCCTCAAACAGGCAAGCGACGACACCATCTCAACTCCCACTTATTGAGTCGATGATAAGAGTCAATTTCAACCACCGTCCTCGCCGTGCAAATCGCCAGCTGGAATGTCAATTCAGTGCGAACGCGTCTGACTCATGTTCTGAATTGGCTCGATCAAAAAAAACCTGACCTGCTGGCACTGCAAGAAACCAAGGTTGATGATCCCCAATTCCCGTTAGAGCCTTTCCTCCAAAAGGGCTATCAAGTTCAGATACACGGACAAAAGGCCTACAACGGCGTTGCGTTGATCAGTCGCACCCCCCTTGAAGATGTGCGCATGGGCTTTATCGGGGAACTCATAGGCGACCCAGACGCCGAGGAGCTGGGTGCTCAGAAGCGCGTTATCAGTGCTCTCGTTGATGGCATCCGAGTGGTCAATCTCTACGTGCCCAATGGTTCAAGCCTTAGCTCCGATAAGTACAACTACAAGCTGGCTTGGCTGTCCTGCCTGGAGCGCTACATCGGAGCCATCCAAACAAGAGACGAACCTCTATGCGTGGTGGGAGATTTCAACATCGGACTTGAAGCGCGAGACCTCCCGGATCCTGATCGCTTGTCAGGAGGAATCATGGCCTCAGATCGCGAAAGAGCCGCCTTACTGGTGGCATTGGGTTCTGATCTTCAAGATGCTTTCCGACTGTTTGAGCCGAACAGCGGGCACTGGAGCTGGTGGGATTACCGCAGTGGCGCTTGGGACCGCGACCGTGGCTGGCGTATCGATCACATCTACCTCAATGAAACGCTACGCGAGCTAGCTCGAAGCTGTTCGATTGATAAAGAGGAACGGGGGCGAATCCAACCCAGTGATCATGCACCCGTTTGTGTTGATCTTGCTTGGGAATTGGAGGACGACGGAGACAGAGAGGATGCATATGACACTTAGACCCGTTCCCTAAAATAAGAGATTCAACTCAGTACACAATCGCTTCCTGCGGAAGCGATTGTCCTTCAGCCTGAAGTTGAACAGAACGTCTTAACGACTCGCCGCAACTTTGTGGTGTAGGGAAGATTTTTCCAGGATTAGCTCTTCCAAGCGGATCAAAAGCGAGGCGAACCCACTGCATCGTGATCAGGTCTTCAGCACTAAACATCTGATTGAGGTAACAGCGCTTATCACTTCCAACACCATGTTCACCGCTAATACTTCCGCCGACTTCCAGACAAAGATTCATGATCGCGCCGCCCAGGGCTTTTACACGTTCGTTAACTCCCTGCTCTGAAGCGCGATACAAAATTAATGGATGCAGATTGCCGTCGCCTGCATGGAAAACATTCGCGACAACAAGGCCATGGTCTGCACTGAGCTGATCGATGGCCTCAAGCACTCTTGGCAGAGCCGTGCGAGGCACAACGCCATCTTGAAGGTAATAGCTGGGGCATTGCCTGCCGAGTGCTGAGATAGCGCTTTTTCGGCCTTTCCAGAGACGAGCGCGATCTTCTTCACTCCAGGCTTCGCGAATATCGCCAGCACCAGCGTCGAGACAAAGGGCCGTAGTAACAGTGACAGCTTGCTTGACCTCAGGTTCTTGACCATCAAGCTCTATTAACAGCACAGCCCCTGCTGCTGGCGGATACTCCTCCTCACCAAAAGCTTCGTTAACAGCCTTGATGCAAGTTTGATCCATAATTTCAAGGCCTGCTGGCAATACCCCAGCGCGGGTAATCAGCCGCACAGCCTCTCCAGCTGCCTGCATGGAGGGGAAATCTGCAAGCAATACGCCCACAGCATCGGGTGCATGCAGCAATCGCAGTGTGATCGCCGTAGCGATTCCAAGTGTGCCCTCACTACCAATGAAAACGCCACGTAAATCAAGCTCAGCCGCATCGCACAAAGAGCTCCCAAGGCGCGTGGGAGTGCCATCAGGAAGCACAACATCTAAAGCAAGCACGTGATTGCTGGTGACCCCATATTTCAGACAGTGCACACCACCTGAGTTTTCCGCAACATTGCCCCCGATGCTGCAAACCACCTGACTGGAGGGATCAGGAGCGTAATAAAAGCCATCGCCAACTACTGCACGGCTGACCCAGCTGTTGATCACGCCTGGTTCCACCGTGATTGTTTGGTTCTCGAGATCAATATCGAGAATTCGACGCATTCGACTGGTCACAACTAAGAGTGCTTCTTGTTCCACAAGCGCACCGCCAGAAAGCCCAGTCCCGCTCCCGCGAGCGACGAAGGGAATGCCCTGTCGGTGACAGCACCCCAAAATCTTTGCCACCTGATCCGCCGATTCCGGCAGCACTGCGAGCTTCGGCATGTGCCGGTCCATGGTGAGACCGTCACAGTCGTAGGACAACAACTCTTGCCGCCTTGAGACCATTGCTTTTGGAGGCAAAAAACCTCTCAATTCACGCTCTAGTGCTGGCCAGTCGTAGCTCACTGATGGCGTGCATAACAGAATTAACCTAAGCAGTTTTCACGTCATTTCTCAGCCTTCGAATACAGAAAAAACACAACTGGCCGATCTATGGGTCAAGATATTGCACGGTTTGCAACTGCCCTTTGGCTCCCGTCCCTGTGACTGCTTCCAATCTGAACACCAGCCACTCCCAGGCCATCTTCAGTGCTGCCAAGGCTCTGATGCCTGGCGGGGTGAGCTCACCGGTGCGTGCTTTTAAGTCGGTTGGTGGACAACCAATCGTGTTTGATCGGGTCAAAGGCCCGTACGCCTGGGATGTAGACGGCAATAAATACATTGATTACATCGGCAGCTGGGGACCAGCCATCTGTGGGCATGCCCATCCAGAGGTCATCAGCGCCCTACAGGAAGCGATTGAAAAAGGAACCAGCTTTGGAGCACCTTGCGCCTTAGAGAACACTCTCGCCGAGATGGTGATTGACGCCGTTCCCAGCGTGGAGATGGTTCGATTCGTCAACAGCGGAACAGAAGCCTGCATGTCAATGCTGCGCTTGATCAGAGCCTTTACAGGGCGAGACAAGATCATCAAATTTGAGGGCTGCTATCACGGTCATGCCGACATGTTCCTGGTGAAAGCCGGCTCTGGAGTGGCAACACTCGGCCTACCTGATTCACCAGGTGTACCAAGAAGCACCACAGCCAATACCCTGACCGCTCCCTACAACGACTTGGAATCGGTCAAACAGCTTTTTGCTGAGAACCCAGATGCCATCGCAGGAGTCATCCTCGAGCCGATTGTTGGCAATGCCGGGTTCATCCAACCAGAACCTGGGTTTTTGGAAGGCTTAAGGGAACTCACCAAAGAGAACGGAGCCCTACTGGTATTCGACGAAGTAATGACTGGATTCCGCATCAGCTACGGCGGAGCCCAGGCCCACTTTGGTGTGACTCCCGACTTAACCACGATGGGGAAAGTCATTGGAGGAGGCTTACCCGTAGGCGCCTATGGCGGTCGCAAGGACATCATGGAGATGGTGTCTCCTGCAGGCCCTATGTATCAAGCAGGGACATTGAGCGGCAATCCTCTTGCAATGACAGCTGGAATCAAAACCCTCGAATTACTTAAGCAGCCTGGAAGTTACGAAAAACTCACCGCCACAACTGAACGCCTAATCGAGGGAATCCTCGATGCAGGTCGCCAAGCAGGCCTTCCGATTAGCGGAGGAAGCGTTGGAGCCATGTTTGGTTTTTTCCTCTGTGAAGGGCCAGTTCGCAATTTCGAAGAAGCAAAAGCAACAGATGCTGAGCGTTTCGGACAACTTCACCGAGCAATGCTTGAACGGGGTGTTTACTTAGCTCCTTCCGCGTTTGAAGCTGGTTTTACATCACTTGCCCATTCTGATGAAAATATCGAAGCCACAATCAAAGCATTCCGTGAAAGTTTTTCTGCAATCGCCTGACTTTCATGTTGACGAATGCTGAACTAATCGTCCCAACGATTATGCAGCTAGGGCTTTTATTCATCACCGGGGCAAGTGTCATGGCAGATGAATCATTCTTCAATACTGATCAACCAAATTGGTTTGAATACAATCTTGAATTAATCGCTGAACCAGTTCTAGGGGAATCGTCAGGACCGAACAATTTTTCAGCCAGCAGCTGGATTCAGCAGATTTCCGCAGGCATCACTTTGGGCACAGGCCTGAACAAGAATAGAAACGACTGGTCAGAGCTAGACCACTGGAATGTTCAAGTAGAATTCAATCAATTTACAGGAAATCCATCCCTTAACGAACAACTTGGATCGGTGTATCCACTCCAAACATTGGCCAGTCCAATTGGCACGTGGCTAACCCAAGCATCAGTAGAACGCATCGAGGGAGAAAAACAGATCGACTGGAGCATGAAAGCTGGATTGATATCAATTGAAAAGGATATAATGGAAATACCGGTACTGAATTATTACATAAATTCAAGCCTAAACACACCATACAATGTCTCTATTGTCGGACAGCCAATCAGTCCATTTATCGCGCCAGGAACACAGATTGGCGCACATCACAAGCAGCTTGGAACATTAGAATATGGATACTATTACTTAAACAAGACCCAGCAATTAGCATCAGCACTGGGAGTCAACCCTGAGATCCCAAAACTCAAAGGCAATCTTCAAATTTTACAATGGTCACTCAATCCGTTCCAAGCATTCACCGATGATACCTTTAAAACCAAGCATTCACTTCCAGATCCAGTCATTCAAGTTGGAAGCTACTTAGGGGCGTCTAAACTAGATATAAGCAAGAGCGAAAATCTCGGAGATGGAGTAAATTCAGGTATCTATGGAACAATCACATTGCCTTTAGCACTGCCGATTGGACAAGATAACCGCATCTGGATGTCAGGCAGTCTCAGCCTGACTGAAGAGAACAACCCCCTATCGAACTTCATGGCTGGAGGTATTCTTAGTCAAGGGACTATCCCTGGTCGACCTATGGACGTACTCGCACTTGGATTCAATCGGAGCCGATTTAGTCAAAGCATTACACCAAACAAAAGCTATGAAGGAGTCGTAGAACTTAACTACACGATTCAGATATTTGAAAATTTGCAAATTCAGCCGTTGATACAACGGATCATCAATCCTTCTGGAGCTAAATCGGTGCAATCAATTTGGGCAGCAGGAGCGCAAATCAATCTTTCGCTTTGAGATAATATGCCAATCAACATTAATCCTCAAAAATTTATTTTCAAAAAAAAGACTTCCATCTCGATCGTCTTAAGCGCATCAACCTTACTTCTTCTGGGAAGTAGCATTCGCACTTCTAAAGCAGAAACGGTGACCCTTACTTTAAGCAACGGTGACAAGATTCATGGAACACTGGTCAAAAGCGAAAGCAATGGACAACTAACAGTGATCGATCACCCCAGCCTCGGAAGGCTAGAGATTCAAGAGAAAGACCTGAAACCAAAACCCAAAAAGAAGCAATGGACAGGAAGTTTCTCAGCAGGAATCACTGGTTCAAACACCGATCAAGATCTTGATTTTGATAGTACATCCTTGCTAAGGATTCAATATAAGGATGAGAAAAACCTACTCTCATTAAGAGCCAATACGGAATATGATTTTTCAAGGAGTGTCGACGAAGAGAAAGGATCTACAGATACCAATCAAGGGCAGATTGATCTACGTTTTTCACACACTTTTTCAGGAAGATTGAGTGCTTATGCATCCAATATCTATGAGTATGACACCCTAAATTTAATAGGTTCTAACAATCTCATTAACTCAATTGGCCTCGGATATGATTTAGTCAAGACAGATACAACAACCGTCAACATATCTGCAGGCCCATCTGTGCAAAGCATCTGGGGAGGACAAGGCTGTAACGACGATCAATACTGCGGGAACACCTATGCAGCAAGCAGCGCTCGAATTAGCCTGGATTGGGTTCCCAATGATTTCTTTAATTTATCACTCAGCAATCAATTCACAGGAGCCTTTGCTGCCGGTCTTTCTCCAAGCAATAACTTTTCTGGAACAATTAAAATATACCCATTGGGAGATAAAAAACTCTTTACGTCACTCAATGGTCAGCTCATTTACAACGCACTAACTTCACCACAAGTAAATAACAGCTTTTCATTACAGCTAGGCACAGACCTATTTTAGGACGCCAGAAGCAACAAAAAAGCTGGAGGGCCTTAAAAGTATCGTTCTTGAGGTTTATAACTCTAAGCCTTCGATCAAAAAATATATTATCAAAGCCTTAATCAAGTAAATACAATAATCAAATCCCAGTCAATCTTTGAATGCACATATAGAAAATCTAAAGCATCCCTCACGTGGAACGAAAGAGACAATGGATTACTGCTGAACAACTTAAAAACAAGTATTAACGATAATTCTCAAATTGAAGAGGAACATCTAGGTCTTCTTCCTTGCTTTTAACTAATTGAATTGCTGACTGAAGATCATCTTTACTTTTACCAGTAATGCGAAGGCTTTCTCCTTGAATTGCAACAGTGACCTTCTTCAGTTCATCGCGAACAATCTTACTTAACTTCTTCGCCATTTCTTGACTTAGACCCTTCCGCAATTTGACAACCTGCTTCAGTCGATTACCTCCAACAGATTCCGGGGGTTGGAAATCAAAGATTTTAAGCGAAAGATCGCGTTTTGTAGCTTTAGCCCTCAAGATATCTTCTACTGCCTGCAATGTCATATCACTGGACGTTGTAATCACAACTTCAGTTTCCGTCAGTTCAATATCTGTGCCTGAATCCTTAAGGTCATAGCGGTTTCCAACGTCTCGGCGAACCTGATCAAGAGTATTGACTAGCTCCTGACGGTCAAAATCGGAAACCACATCAAAAGAATATGTCGGCATAGTGGTGTGCGCTGATGTTTTGGTTAGATCTCCACTTAACTTACTCATCTTGAGCAATTATGGCAGGATCAACAAATCCGAATTAATACACGCTGGTGATGATGCTCCAAACAAAAGGATCAAGCCATCAACGGTTTAAATGAGGGTCAACAGCATTTCATTTAGCCATGTGGCAAGAGGCCGATACAAGACCAGGGAAGATACTTTTGTCATAACAGGCTGAAGCCTTATGATAATTAAGCTCAATACAGATATTTCACCAAGCACCTATTTCAATGATAAATCAGTTCAAAACCCATCTAAAATAAAACAAAATAAAATATTTAGATATAATATTACCATTACACAAATACAGCAAATTCAAGTTCATCATGTCTTCATCATCTCTCGCCAAAGCTCACTACATTGCCAATGAAATCGAAAAACTGGCAGAACAACTAAAACCAAGTGTAATTCGAGCAGCCAGAATTGAAAAAGAGGGTCAAAAGGACCTCGATCGTATTGAATACGCTCTAGGAACAATTGGCAAAGCACTTATTCTTACTGATTACAGCGTAGACGAACAAAAGGATCTAGATAAACTAGAAGAATTCAGAGAACTCCATGGGAAGGATTGATGG
>TARA_B100001093_G_scaffold457873_1_pt1 | contig 11768 bp, 12 predicted proteins | sample TARA_B100001093 | Tara Oceans TARA_B100001093 (sample SAMEA2623116) | marine metagenome | biome: marine biome (ENVO:00000447); feature: surface water layer (ENVO:00002042); material: "saline water (ENVO:00002010), including plankton (ENVO:xxxxxxxx)" | depth 5 m
CAACATTTTGATTCTGATTAATTCAATTAACGGTTTGGACTCACAAGGATTTAATGGCTGCTTTATCAACAGGTGTATGATGACTGCGATTGATATGAGTAGATTCGTTCACAAAAATGCTCTAGTCAATGGTTTGAATTTTCATTATGTAGAGGCCGGAAAAGGACCTTTAGTGATACTCCTCCACGGTTTTCCAGAATTTTGGTACTCGTGGCGTCAACAAATCCCTGCACTGGTCGAAGCGGGTTACCGTGTGATGGCTCCAGACATGAGAGGTTACAACCTTACTGATAGTCCGTCGAAAACTTCGAAATATACGATTGACATACTCGCTTCAGATGTTGTAGGCTTAATACAACATGCGGGTGAACAAAATGCCCATGTTGTAGGTCATGATTGGGGAGCTGCTATCGCTTGGCACGTAGCAATGCGTTATCCGGAAATTGTCAACCAACTCGCCATATTAAACGGACCTCATCCTAAAGTGTTCGAAAGAGGAATATGGCGGCCTCGTCAACTTCTACGAAGTTGGTACATGTTCTTCTTCCAAATCCCGTTTATTCCAGAACAGTATATGTCCAAGAGATATCCTAAAGTCATGCGCAAAATCTCAACAAAACATTATGTTAACCAAGGAAAGCTAAGCGTGAATGACATTGATGTCTACTCGAAAGTGTTCAAGAACCGGAAATCAGTACGCGGACCCATTAATTACTACAGAGCAGTATTCCGACATCCATTCGCTTCGAGAAATTCGAACAGTGTAATCAATGCGAAAACGCTGGTAATTTGGGGGCGCAAAGACCGACACCTCGGCATTCGACTGTCAAAGCCCAAAAGTGAGCATGTTCCTCATTGCCATGTTGAATATCTCGATGCATCGCACTGGGTTCAACAAGACGCACCTGCTGAGGTCAATTCCTTGTTAATTGATTTCTTTGGTTCGCGCTAAGATTGAGTACCTGTCAAACCAAATCAAAAGAATTTCAAAGAACAAAGAGGCGTTAAATTGTTAAAACAGGGGTAAATCGAGACCTCATGAGCAAACAATTTTTGACACTTCAAATCTTGTTGCTGATGCTTCTATCCCCTCTTTCGGGGTGTTTTGGAACCGACATGCCTGAGCAAGTGGAAATAATTGAAGAAATTGATGCCTTGGATAACCCTTGCGCACAAGGCTCTCAATCGGTTACGCAGTCTACAACTTCAATTATGGTCAATGGTCAAGAAAGGTTGTTCAGATTATCTGTTCCCAGTTCCGATGCGGGCGTCAAGTTAGCACTCATTATCGCCTTCCATGGTGGTGACGGTTCTGGTGAAGACTTCCAGCAACAAAATGAATTTGACCAGTTGGCTGAACAAGAGAAGTTCATTATGGCTTATGCAATTGCTGAAGAGGGTCGAACAGCCGATGAAGGGGAATGGTTCCTCAATACTGCAGCAACTTCCCGTGAGGACAATGATTTCTCTGAGGCGATTGTAGATGAATTATCGACTGGATACTGTATCGATCAAGACCGCATTTATGCGATTGGATATTCTCTTGGTTCTATGTACACCTATGAAATTGCTTGCCAACTCAATCATCGATTTGCAGCTGTAGCCTCGTTTGCGGGTACTATGCCTGTTGACCCTGAAACATGTGAACTTGAAGGCAATATGGGGGTCTTGCACATTCACGGAAAACTGGATTACATTATCGACTATGATGATGATTGGGATTGGAAAGACGGAGAGCATGAGGGTGTTGGGACGATGAGCAGTGTCCCCGGAATGATTGATTCTTGGTCTGCTCGAGCCAATTGTGCATCAAGTGATGTCAATGCAGATCTTTTACTTGAACACATCACGCACAGTGGATGTCTTGGCGATACTCGAGTTGAGCACTACGGTATAGAATTACATGAGCATACCTGGCCAGATGAAGTCGATGGCACTGCTACTTACCAGCTCATTTGGGATTTCTTAAGTGATTTCACAAACGAAGAATTTTGATTTCTTCGTGAATATTCCGAGATCATGGAATTGTCTCAAAAGAAAATCAGACGTAGAATTCGTTGGTAGAAGAGCCATGCAAAAATACCGACAGTGAGTGTAATCCAACTGTTGTAAACGACTTTATTGGGAGGTGGAATCACTTCTTCACGCCTGCGAAGAGCCGATATTGATGCCCAAAGCATGTAGACAAACGCACCATAAATTAAGGGCGAGCCAGGGTTGAAATCCATTGCAGCCTGTATGTCAAAATGGGTAATTGCGACAAAGGCTCGAGTCATCCCACAAAAAGGACATGGATGTCCAGATAAGTGATACCAAGGGCAAAGTTTCAGACCGTCAACTCCACCATGCGGTAAAATCGCAGATACAGTCAGTGCTCCACCGGTTACAGTAGCAGTGATTGAGGCTGAATTCATCTTGAAGGGCCTCATGAATATCGCTACTATTCACGGTTAATGTCCTTTTTGCCGGCATAACGACTATAAAACCAGCACGGATAGTGCGACCATGCAACCACAAGGAATGCAAGCGCAAGGAATGCAAGCACAAGGAATGCCAATGGTCTCAGATAAGGACTGGATTACCACTTTGCTGTTGAGTCTTTTAGTCGGTTGGCTTGGAGTTGACCGATTTTATGCTGGAAGTATTGGTCTAGGAATTCTCAAACTAATCACCCTCGGTGGGTGTGGTATTTGGAGTTTAATCGATATTATCCTCATTGCAACAGGCTCTTTCAAAGACGGAAATGGCCTTCCAATCAAATCGAAGTGAAGCGATCTGCACCACTGAATCACTCAAGTGAGTGAATTTTGCTCTTCATTGAGTCAACTAAAAATACTCTACTCGATAGGCGGAGTCATGGCTAGAGAATCGGGCTATATGTCCAAATTTCCACTAAAATCATCTCAATCACGTCCAAAGAACATGATGAAACCCTCGACCGCAGTCGAGATTTGTTTTCAAGAAAAGTATTTTGATTTCAGTGGACGTTCTTCACGTTCAGAATTTTGGTTCTTTTTGATGTTCAATATTCTGTTTGCCTCAATCATCAATACTGTTGTTCTCTATGTAGGTTCTTTGTTTGGCTACTGGGGCGAACTCATTTCTTCGGTTCTTTCAATCATTGTCAGCCTTCTTTTCTTCATACCGCTCATGTCAGTGAGTGCACGAAGACTCCACGATGTTGGCAAGTCCGGTTGGTATGCATTGATTGGCTTGATACCGCTTGTCGGATGGTATCTCTTGATTAAAGCGTATGCGGATGAAGGTGAAACGAGCATCAATACCTATGGCCGATTACCGTACAATGACGTCTAATCACGGTTCGAATTGTTTCCGCCATGGTTTCCTCTTTGGTTACGATTTCTTCGTGGATTAGAATTCTTTGAATCCCCACCTCTTCGAGGCTTGTTTTGGGCGTCAGAATTCCTGTTTGAACGACCCCGGTTTTGCTGATTGCGATTGTTGTTTCGTGGGCGCTTTTTAGCCCCTGACTTTTCCTTGATTTTCCCGGGCTTTTGTCCAGGCTTTGGAATTGCTCCGATAAAATGGAATGGGTGATTGCTATTGACTGGAATCTCTTTTCCAATAAGTTGCTGAATACCTACAAGATATCCACTTTCAGTATCATCACAAAATGCATATGCAATTCCACTACGACCTGCTCGGGCAGTTCGTCCGATTCGGTGGACGTAACTCTCAGGTTCATTTGGCAAATCATAATTGAAAACGTGAGTGATGCCATCAACATCAATACCTCGACTGGCAATATCTGTAGCGACAAGAATAGGTATGTTACCATTTTTGAAACCGGCCAGCGCCTTGGTCCGGGCTCCCTGACTTTTATTTCCGTGAATCGCAGCAGCAGCAATATTACTCTGATCTAATTGTTTGACCAGTCGATTTGCACCGTGTTTCGTACGAGTGAAAACAATGCCACATTTCACTCGCTCCTCTTTGATGAGTTGTACGAGCAAGCGACGTTTGTCCGCTTTTCTCAAAAACATAATTTTCTGTTCAATCCGGTCAACAGTCATTTCTTTTGGACTCACATCAACCATCACTGCATTGTTGAGGAATGTTCCAGCGAGTTTGGCAATTGATTTCGGCATAGTTGCACTGAAAAGTAGATTTTGGCGTTGCTTCGGGAGCAGTTTGATGACCTTTTCAATATCTCGAATAAACCCCATATCGAGCATTCTGTCCGCTTCATCAAGAACGAAGAATTCAACACGCGTAATGTCGATGTGTCCTTGCCCTATCAGGTCCAACAAACGCCCGGGAGTAGCGACCAGAATATCCAAGCCTTTCTGCAGAGCTCGAACTTGTGGATTTTGATTCACTCCTCCAAAAATAACGCGATGTCGAAGGTCCATGTGTTCACTGTATGCGGCAAATCGTTCGTCGATTTGTGCAGCCAATTCACGTGTAGGTGAGAGAATGAGGGCTCGAATGAACCGCTTTCCCTGAGGTTTTTTTCGATTCATAATTTGTAAGACTGGTAAGGCAAATGCAGCGGTTTTACCCGTTCCAGTTTGAGCAACACCCAAGACATCTCGTCCTTCAAGAAGCGGTGGAATGGATTGTTGTTGAACTGGCGTGGGAGTGGTATAACCTTCAGCCTCTACAGCGCGCAGTAATGTGTTTGATAAGCCAAGTGATTGAAAATCTGACATTGAAATCCTATTCCATGAAACGTCAAAAGACAAACAAATGCGGTTGACTACAAAGATACCTCACTTCTCTTTGCCTAAATACCCGATTGAAGAATGAAGAGCCAAACGGCCAGTCTCGACAACGATTTATGTCGCCGTTCAAAGAATCGGTTGGTTTCTCAGCCATTCCAAATCGGAAATGTAGAGTTGGCGTATGTCATCAAGACCGAGTACGAGCATTGCTAATCGCTCAAGTCCCATTCCCCATGCTAATACTGGCGAAGATATGCCAAGCGGCTCAGTTACTTCAGGTCTGAATATTCCAGCACCGCCCAGTTCCAGCCACTTTCCACGCCACTTGACTTCAATCTCAAGACTTGGTTCTGTATACGGGAAGTATGCTGGACGAACACGAACTTCTGGATATCCCATCTTCGCATAGAATGTTTTGAGGGTTGTCACGAGCATTTGCAGATTCGCACCTTCTTCCATTATGATGCCTTCAATTTGATGAAATTCAGGTAAGTGAGTTCGATCAATTGCTTCTTTTCGAAACACACGGTCAACCGAAAAGACCCGACATGCTTCTGTTGGATGTGCGGCCAAGTATTGAATCGTGTTTACCGTTGTATGCGTGCGTAGCAGACCTTTCATCGAAGTCTCGGCAGAAAAAGAACCACCCCAGCCTACTGAACCGGTCTCTCCTCCGTGTTCGTGAATCGCTCCCCACGCATCGGTAAGGTGCTTGGGTAAGTCAATTGATTGAGGATTTTCCAAATAAAAGGTATCCTGCATTTCACGAGCAGGATGGTCTTGAGGTATGAACAAAGCATCCATATTCCATCCAGCAGTCTGAACATAATCATCAACCAATTCTGAAAAGCCCATTTCCAAGAAGATACTTCGAACCCGTTCAATCAACGCCTGCATTGGATGGCTTCGGCCTGTTCTTGGTGTAGCTGATTCAAGTGTGACGTCGAAGGGTCGGAAATCAGCGTCTTTCCACGCCTCAGATTGAAGCAATTCTGTGGTAATCTCGCTGATGGACTGTTTTTCGATGAGTGCCTCGGAATCGACTGCTTTACCTTGCACTGTAATCGACCAGGTACGGGTTGTTGTAATTACTGACTCAATGAGGCCACGTCGTGATTTGAAATGTTGGAGCATTTCCGAATCAAGAACTTCAGGTGCTGCAGGTAATCCTGCAAGGAAAGTACTTCGTGCGTTGATTTCAGAAGTAACAGCAGTAGGGTTTGGAGAAACAAAAATTCCGCTTTCAAGTTGAACTCCAAGTCGCTTGAGCAGTCCTACACCTGGGCCTGCTTCATGCCGCTCGAACTGAGCTTGCAAGTCACCCATGTTCGGTGAATCGGATTCTGAAATCCATTTCCAAAGTCGTGCTTCAAGTAATCCATTTTCTATGGCTTTTTTTCCTTCTTCTGCAAGTCGAATCGTTTCGGAATTTATTTCATTGGTCTTTGCAAAACCAGCATTTGTCAATCCATGGCCTGCGCCAACAGCAACCGCTTGGTCATTCCAATTACACTCACTGAGTATTTCAGAAAGTGTCCATTTATGTTGTCCTCTTGACTGCATAGCACGCAACATTCGACGCTCTGGATTGAGTAAAGCATCTGCGTCCATGATGCTTCGTAACAATTCATGCCCTTCAATTCTATGGTACATGAGCGTGCTATGAATGCTTTTTCCGGATTGAATATATCCGCCATTTATTCTTCTTCGTCCCAGAGTTGTACAGAGCACGCAGGGCAGACATACTTTGTTGGACGGTCGGTTTCAAGAGTTTCCACATGGCCACATGGTCCACAAAGGACGGTGCTTTTTTTTGGTTCATCCAATGTTACGTCGACACGATACATCACTCTCCCTGCATCGGGTAATTGCGTAGATTCCGGAGTCCAATTCTGGATTTCCTCTTGCGATAAGCCCTGTTCGGATTTCATACTCATTCCAAGAACAAAAAGTACAACACCGCTTAATCCGATAGTTGCGGCAAGTGACATGAGGTTTGCAACACTAAAAAATCCGCCTGCAGTGATACAAATTACACTTGCGATAAGAAAATTTTCGCGTACTTTTTGCATGCTATCGCCTCATTTGAGCGCATTGGCCAATGCTTCAGCAACACGTGGAATTTGTTCTAATGGAACGGCACATAATCCTATTCGGACACCACCAGTAAGTGGGACCAGGAAGACATTTTGTTGTGCGCACTTTTCAGCAATCTCTTCAGGTTTATCGTGTTCAAGCCAAGCAAAGAAACCATCATGTGTGGGGTTCAATGGCACACCGTGTTGCTCACAACATTCCTTTAACAGATTTCGACGAGAGACGAGAAGATCCTTCAATCGGTCTCGCTCCAAACCCCACGCTTCTCCACCTTCAGGTGTTGAATGCATTTCACTGATTGTGAATTGAGCGACTCTTGGGGCTGCAGACCATGTTTGCCGACCGGTTACTCCCATTACCGTACCTATCTTTTCTGTGACTTCAGCATCGGGGTGTATGCTGACCAATGCACCGGTTCGTAGCCCATAGACTGTGTGAGACTTCGACATCGAAATAGCGAATGTCAAAAGTAGATTTTCCGTCCATGGCCAGCCTTCTTCAACTGCTTCTCGAATCGTTTCTCCCCAGCCATGAGGTTCTTCAGCATACAAATGATATGCAGCATCAATAAGCAAGGTGTGACCAACGTGCTCGTTAGAGGATGCGCTTTCCATTACGGCTTCTAAAAAAGCCATTCTTCCATCAGCTGTTAACGATACACCGGTTGGATTGTGTGCCGGGTCATTTAACCAAATCATCACCTTATCTTGGTTTGAACAAAGTTGAGCGAGTTCAGTTTTGAAACTTTCAATATCAACAAAGGGATGTTGTGATTCCGTTGATGACGGGAGCAGAGGGAATGTGGCGAAGTCTAGGCCGCATCCCGTGATGAATCCTTTGTATGGCCCCCAATGTCGGTCACGTAGCAACACCTTGTCTCCACGGTTTGCAAAGTTTGCAGCTGCGAGGTAAAGTGCACCTGAGCCACCTGGACTTGCCGTCGCTGTCATCGAGATTCCGAGTTCTTCAAGCGCATCACGGTGTTCACCCATTGCAAGCGTTTTTGCTAAATCCAAGAAGGCTGGAAGACCTTTCAGCGGAGCATATGCAGCAATTTCTACTGCGGGTGCTACACGAATGGCTTCATCCACAACTTGGTTAATTGCTAGAGTTCCGTCATCTTCGAGTAATGCTCCAATGGTTCCGTTAACGGCATCCATCCCCTGCTTTACTGCCTCTTGATATCGAGCCCACCATCCGAAAATGGTATCGTTTCCTACCTTCGTCTGCGCATAGGGGTTGAGTAATCCCGCACCAGCATCTGGGTCCATAGCCTTCCGAATGCGGCGTTGTTCTTTGACTTGCCTCTTGCATTTTTTCAAAAAATTCCATTTTGAATACCTTTTTGCCCTTGCTTTCCATCCGTTTCATTCATCAAGGGTAAGTGTCTGGGACAGTTTAGCGCCTGTGTAGCATAGCTGGTAGTGCATCGGATTTGTAATCCGAAGGTCGGGGGTTCGAGTCCCTCCGCAGGCTCCATACCAGAGTCGCATTCATGCGATAAGTCCGATAACCTCCGTGTTGAAGGACTCTTCATGCGTCCGTTCCACCTCGCATTTCCCGTAAATGATTTAGCAGAGACTGAATTCTTCTATGTCAATGTCTTAGGGTGCTCGATTGGGCGTCGTACGCAACGTTCGGTTAATTTCAACTTCCATGGCCATCAAATCGTAGCCCATTTAGTCGAGACAATGCCCGACCTAACCGATAACGGGAGCGTGGATGGAAAGACTGTACCCCCTTTCCACTTTGGATTGGTTATGGAATTTGCTCAATGGCATTCCTTTCGAGATGAATTGGTGCTAAAGGATATTGAATTTCGCCTCAAACCTCACATCCGTTATCCTGGAAAAATTGGCGAGCAGGCAACCATGTTCCTTACTGACCCGTCAGGGAATGCTATCGAATTCAAGTCCTTCAAAGATGATGAAAGATTGTTCGCCACCCTCGAAGGAGAGGAGCATACCGCCGGTGGAGGCGTGTTTCAAAGCGAATCCTCAAAGTGAAGAGTTCAGTCGGAAGGTCATGGTGGCCCAACGTCTAGATGGCAAAGCTTGCGCTGCCGAAGTCGAGAAGGATCTCCTCTCACGAATTTCAGCCTGCATGCAAAACGGTGTCCAGCCTCATTTGGCCGTAGTCATTGTCGGGGATGACCCCGCCAGTCATGTCTATGTTAAATCAAAAGTCAAGGCTTGTGAACGCTTAGGAATTCGCAGTACGCATGTCGAACTACCCGCTAACTCTACTGAAGACGATGTTCGAAGCATCATCGGTTCGCTCAATGAACAGGATGACCTTCATGGGATTCTTGTTCAATCGCCACTTCCTTCCCACATGGATGAAGAGGCGCTTACAGATTTGATCCACCCTCTGAAAGATGTTGATGGCTTCCACCCTCAAAACCTTGGCCGATTGGTGCAGGGCAGAATGGACGGGATGCTTCCTTGCACTCCAAGTGGTGTCATGCGAATGTTGTCATGGGCTGGGATTGAAACAGAAGGGAAGACTGCAGTTATCCTTGGCCGTTCCCGAATTGTCGGCATGCCCCAATCTCTTCTTTTGGGTTCAAAAGGAGTTGATTCTACCGTGACGGTTGCTCATTCACGAACCAAAGATACAGCCAAATTATGCGCAAATGCAGACATTATCATTGCTGCAGTTGGTCGTCCAGAAATGGTTACAGAAGAGTGGGTCAAGGAAGGCGCTGTTGTGGTTGACGTTGGCATCAATCGTGTAGATGACAGTACCCGTGAACGTGGTTGGCGTCTTGCAGGAGATGTTCACCCTGATGTGGCAAAAAAGGCATCTTGGCTTTCACCAGTCCCTGGTGGAGTTGGTCCGATGACCATCGCTATGTTGATGGAAAATACCGTTCGAGCCGCTGAGCAATCAGTCGAATCTTGAAAAAACTCTTAGGTCGTTGACTTCTACCAAAGAATAACATGGACCCAAAAGCACCTCGAATTGCTACAGCGTCCCTGGTTTTGGGCGCTATTACGTGGATTTTAGCAGTTGTAAGTTTTACTCTCAACCTCGGACTTGAAGATGGCTATGGCAACGAAGAAGTTCTCCTCAGCGTCATAGGGGGTATTTTTTTCCTGATTTCTTTTTTAGCATCCCGGCCACGTGAAGAGATGCAAATGATTGAGACACTTTCTGTTGAAGAACAGTTTGCTGCAATCGAATCTCTTCCTACAAAATTCAGCCAGTCTGCAACTCAGACTGACCAATTTGGTTTTGAAACACCTCAAGTCTCTTCCAATTCTCAAGCAGTTATCGCATCGATTTTAGGACAAAGCCAGCAAACGGACGCTAACGAAATCAGTTCAGCGATGGCCGCGCTTTCATCCGGTGAATCCGGCAAATTAGCTGCTGAATCCGCTCAGAATAATCCCGCACCTCACGCTCAAACAGCACAATTCCGTGAAGTTTTCAAAACCTCCACGACCACAGAGAAAGATTTTGAAAGAATTAAAGTTGACAATGTTCCATTACCGGGTCAGGGTGACGTTAAAGCAACTCCAGACCTACCCTGGCATCAACCAGAACATGAGTTTCAAACCTCTGGTGTCGATCACATTCCTTTACCAAGTATGGTTGTTAAAACTCCTCAAGCCGGAGTGGAGGAAGTGATAGAAAAGGCCGTTCCCATCATGCCAGATCTTGATGATTTATTGAGCCAAGAATCTCCTAAAACCGTTGAAATACCTTCAGCGCCGAGTCTTCCAAATCTTGATGATTTGTTTTGATTGAACTCCATAGTTCAATAGAGGTCGGGCTCTTGGGTTATCACATGTGGACTGAAAAGTTTGACCTTCACAGCCATTCCACAAACAGTGATGGTCAACATTCGGTTGATGAAGTTGCACGGATGATGGCAAATTCCAATGTCCGTTTTTGGTCACTCACTGACCACGATACAATTTCAGGTTGGGAGGATGCGAAAAGAGCCGCTGAAGAGGAAGGTATCGTCTTTATTCCCGGTGTTGAATTGACGTGCATGCCTGGGTTAGAGCCGAATGTGGAGGTGATGGAAAAGCATCAACGTGAACGAGCCTCGGATTCATGGCACCTGTTAGCGTATTTTCCGGACATGGTTTTTCAAAGTGAGCAACACTTGGATTTTAAAAAATGGCTTGCCCCGCTCGGAGAAGGCAGAGTTCCCCGCATGGTTGCCATGGTTGAGCAATTAGACGAACTTGGAATCTCTCTTGATTTGGATGCAGTTCTCGCTCGAGCTGGAGATTCAGTGGGACGCCCTCACTTGGCTGACGAGATGGTCAAACAAGGGTATGTTGAAACTCGGCAAGAAGCCTTCGATAAATGGATTGGTGACGGGAAGCCTGTTCACATTACTCGTGTTAAGCCGAGTATCGCTGAAGCGTGCGAAGCCGTACATGCTGCAGGTGGAATTACCTCTCTTGCCCACCCGTTGTACTACTGCGTGGACACCGGTGATTTGACGGATTTTTGCCGTGATTCAGGAGTTGATGCAATCGAATGTTTTCATCGAAGTCATCTTGATTCATACAGATTACAATTGTGGTCTGCTGCCAAAGAAGCCTCACTTGGCACGACCTGCGGATCTGATTTTCACGGAATGAAGTATAATCAAAGTCCGGGGCGTATGGCTGTTCCAACCGCATCGTTGCCTCTTCAGTTGAAAGATGCACTCACTGCTCTTGACGCGTGAGTGAATCAAGAATCAGGGCAGCCTCAAACAAGATAATGACTGGCATAGCAACCAAAAACAGCGATAGCGGGTCTGGCGGTGAAAGTAATGCTCCGAGCAAAAAAGCGCTGAACCATATGTGGCGGCGATACGAGCGTACAGTTGTTCTGCGCACGATTTTCATTCGAAGAATGAGGGTAGTGACTAACGGGGCTTGGAATCCGATGCCAGAAGCAACTGCTAGATTTGAGATAAACCCGGTATAACTCGTAAGCCTCCATTCAGTTGACAATCCTGCAGCCTGCGCATCGTTA
>TARA_B100001093_G_scaffold63053_2_pt1 | contig 11763 bp, 8 predicted proteins | sample TARA_B100001093 | Tara Oceans TARA_B100001093 (sample SAMEA2623116) | marine metagenome | biome: marine biome (ENVO:00000447); feature: surface water layer (ENVO:00002042); material: "saline water (ENVO:00002010), including plankton (ENVO:xxxxxxxx)" | depth 5 m
GGCTATGCGAGCGTTAGCTTTGATGCTGAATCTCTGTTGAGGGAAGAGAAAACAAGAAGATCAAAATTCCCCAAACTTTATAGGTGAAGAATGTGTCATAAAATGTTCAAATGACGACCGAAAACTCTATTCACCATGAAACGACGTCACTTTCTTCAAAGCACGCTTGCCTCCGCTATTTCCATGCCCGCTTTCGCTCTTGAGGCTGGCAACCCCTACCGCAAGAATATCGGAATACAACTCTACACGCTGCGCAACCAGATTAAAGAGGATGTCCCGGGCACCATGGCAGCGGTGGCCGAAGCGGGCTACCGCCAAGTAGAATGCTATGGGTTTCCTAACGCGGAGGAGGTGATCGCCGCAGCAAAGGATAATGGCATGGCCGTGAATTCCTCGCACTTCGCGTGGGAATCTGTCACTGAGCCAGATAAGGAAGGCGTGCCTGCATTTACTTCGATCCTTGAGGAGGCGAACAAGGTAGGTATCTCTCACCTCGTCATACCCTACCTTTATGGGCATAACCGTGAGAATCTGGACGATTACCTCGTTCTGGCGGAAAGAATGAACAAGGCCGCTATGGAAGCAAAGTCGGCAGGTATCCAATTAGCCTATCACAACCATGCTTTTGAGTTTGAGCCTATGGATGAGGGTAAATCGGGCTTCGATATTTTTGTCGAGGAGTTCGTTCCCGAAATGAAGTTTGAGGTGGATGTCTTCTGGGTGGTCGTAGGGGGAAAAGATCCAGTGGCGTTGATTCGTTCGCTGAAGGGACGGGTCTCTCAGTTGCATCTCAAGGATCTGGAAAAAGGAACGGAACTTCCCAATTTTGGCAAATTGCCCAACGAAGCGTTTCGCGAACTCGGAAATGGAATGATCCCGATGGAACCCCTTATTCAGGCCGCCTCTGAGGTAGGCGTTGATCACTGTCACGTTGAGCAGGACCAATCACCCGATCCAATCGCCAGCATCGGGACGAGCATGGAGTATCTAAAGTCTCTCTGATTTTTATCGCGTGGAGATGGGGTAGAGAGGGGGCGTTAAATACTCAATAGTTCCTTTAGCGAAACTGATCGTATTCCGGGTTCACCTCTGCGTTTTTGAAGATTGGTTTGTCTTTCCAAAGGTCGAAGGTGGCTTTCAGCTGAACGGCAGCCTCGGGATACTGTCCTTGGTCATCGGTTTCTTTTATCCACGTTTCGAGGATTTCCCTGTGTCGCTTCAACTCTCCGGCATACTTTGTGTCGCCGGCAAGGTTGTTGATTTGATGAGGGTCGGCGTCAATGTCGTAAAGTTCTTCTTCGGGGCGTGTTCCAAACCAGTGCTTTTCCTGGTAGGGGGTCAGTCTTCCCTCGTCGCGGAGACGCTTGATTTCGGTGATAGGGGGACGTTCGTCACGATACTGAGCCTGGAGCAGGGGACGGTCGGGAAAAAAATTACGAATATAGCGAAGTTGATCAGTTCTTACGGTGCGGATCCGGTCGATGGTGTAGTCGCAGCGGTCGCGGGCTGAGATGACGTGACCGACAGGGACGTATTCGTTGCTGAAAAGGTCCTGACCGTCGAGGTAATCCGGCAGTTCCGCTCCTCCAAAGGCTAGGGTTGTGGCGGAAATGTCGAGGCCGTTAACAAGTTCATCGCGTATCGTGCCGGCTTTTAAAGCGGGATGGTTGCCTTTGATCATGAGCGGGACATGGACCCCGCCCTCATAGCAGAACTGCTTGTGGCGAATGGATTGGTTATTTCCGTGATCGGAGAAAAAGAAAATGATCGTATTTTTGAGTTCGCCGTCTTCTTCGAGCATCTCGAGGATTTCCTTAATCTGGGTATCGGCACCACGGGCTGCATTGTAGTGCGTCGTCCACTCCTTGCGGTAGGCAGGGGTGTCGGGAAAATAGGGAGGAATCGGGACATCGAAGTCGTCGAGCTTTTCGCCTTCGCGAACGTGGCGGGGTCCTGCCTTTCCTCCCCAGATCATGATCTGGCCGAACCAGGGTTGATTTGGATCAGGTCGTTTGGTCCAAGTGTTCTCGATATAGGTGCGCTTTACCTCTGTCTTCGCGAAGTTGCCCTGCCAGCCGTTCATCCCGACCTCGTAATCATCTTTGGTGCCATAAGTGTAGAGTTCGCGGCGGTCGTAGTGGAAATTGTAGTCGTCTTTCCCGGTGTTAAAGGTGAAGTAGCCGGCGTCGCGCATATGTTCGGGAATCGTTTTCATGCCCTCAGGGAGGTGGATACGCGTATTTTCCGTTACAATGGTGCCATCCGGCGAGCGGCTCGAACGGTGCTGGTGAGTTCCAGTCTTGGTCTGAACCACGCCGGTAATCATGGCGGAACGAGCAGCGGAACAGACCGGAGCTGGCATAAAGGTCCGCTTGAAGAGGACTCCATCCGCGGCAAGTTGATCGATGGAAGGTGTGTGGTTGGCATTGATCGGATCGTCGTAGCAGCCGAAGTAGGGGGAGAGGTCTTCGGAGAAGATCCACAGAATATTGGGTTGTTCACTGGCCTGAATGAACGCAGAGAAAAGGATAAAGGTGCTGGCGATGAAGGGTTTCATGGTTTTGGCAGTGTCTGATGTGAGAGAGTTTTCTCCATTTCTTTTAGAGCGTGATTGTGTGATGAAACGTTTCATTCTAATGAGCGAGAGATAGGCACTCCTTCAACTATTTTTCTCGCAATTCTGCCAGCATTTCGAGGAGGTGTTTTGTGAGAATCTCCGAGGAATTCGCTTCAACCCGGCAGGTTCCAAGCCAGGTCTCGTAGCCACCGAGATCATGCTGATCAGGTGTTGGTAGATAACCAAAAGCACCATTCGCGAGACCGACAACGATGGTTTTTTCAAATGGGCTCTTTTCTTTGATCTCGAGGCCGATCTCTACCAAAACTTCGAAGGGTAGCGTAACCAACGCGCTGTCGCCCAGTTGAATGGCTTGAATGAGAATCTCGTAGGTCTCGTTGGCGTTCTTGTGCTTCATCGTTCGGCTGGCGTAGTTCGTCGCTAAACGGGGAAGGTCTGCCTCTCCAATTTCGGCGTCACTCATCTTGATGATTCGGATGGCTCGCATTATTTCAGCCTCGGTCGCGGTTCTTTTTTTAAGGCTCACCTCACGTTGAAGAATTGCGACTTTTGGATTTTGATCCATCTCAAGATTACGCGTAGCTCGCCAGGTCGCGTCTGCCACCTTTGAGGCCACAATCTGAATCTGCTCGAATGGAGCCCGGGGAGGTCGCGAGCCTTCGAAATCAATATTGTTGATGTCTCCACTCGCTCCGTTGGAGAGAGCTGCGACGAACCCATCGGCTTGGCGGTTGCGCTCGAAAATGATGCGCCCGTATTCGCCAAAGTAGTCGGCAGAAACCATTCCGCCGGTGGCACCGATGTAGTGTAATGGGTAGTTTGTGTAGATTCCAATCGGGCGGTTGCGAGTGTCGCGAATATCCAGCACCGCCACCGTTGGATCGGTGGGTCCTGCTGGTTTTAAAATATGGTTGCGGTTGGGATTCATTTTAACCTGATCCAGTTTTCCAAACGGATTGGGTGGCATCTTCCCTTCTTCGAGAAACCATCGGCGATTGAAGACTTCCTCGGCTACGGCGTCCTCGCCATAACCAAGTTTCGCCGGCTTTAAATCGCGAATCGCTTCGATCAAAGCTCGGGAGGTTCCAGAGACAAAAGTCTCTCGATAAGTTGTAGCTTGTGGTGAGGGAGCCGAGTGAGTGTGGGTCGAAGAAATCATCATCTCCGAGGTCTGCCATCCAGTCGCTTCGGCTGCAACAGCCTTGCATTCGTCGAGCACCTCGCGGGACGCCACGCAGGCATCGACCGTAGCGATGACGACCCTGCCATCGCCATTTTGAAAAGCAAACGCCCTCGTGCTGAGGGGGTCATGCGCCGTTTCACATGGTTTTGGGGTGAAACCGCCTATCAGGTTTTGGGGCCATTGCGTCGGGGTGATATCGATGATTGCGGAACCCGCCTGAAATGTCTGCGATGTTGCGATTTTGGCACCGAGGAGAATCAGACTAAAGATAAAGGATGTCCGTAACATGATACCAGTTAACCAAGTCGAGACTGATTTGGAATAACTTTTTGAGCCGAATTTTGACCTTTGATGGGTCAGACAATCTTTCGAACGAGATGGTTCACCGCAATCTGAATATTCCTTTTTGATTTTCGCACATCTGAGTAAGTTGTTATACCATGAAATGCTACCCGCTTGTTGTTCTGTTCATTCTAAGCTCTGTATGTGCGATCCCCGCATTGGCACGAAACGAAGCAGAGACGCCACCGAATTTTGTCATTATCCTCTGCGACGATCTCGGCTATGGCGATCTTTCTAGTTTTGGCAATCCCAGCATCAAGACACCACACCTCGATCGCATGGCAGTGGAGGGGCAAAAGTGGAGCCAATTTTATGTGGCTTCACCGGTCTGTACTCCAAGTCGCGCCGGATTACTAACGGGGCGCTATCCTATCCGTAACGGCATGACTTCTGCGGATCGCGTTGTGCTTTTCCCGGATTCAGCCAAGGGACTGCCAACCTCCGAAGTAACGATTGCGGAGATCTTGAAGGAAAAAGATTATGCGACGGCTATGGTCGGAAAATGGCACCTCGGACATCTTCCTGAATTTCTGCCGATCAATCAGGGTTTTGATTCCTACTATGGGATCCCCTATTCCAACGACATGGATCGGATCGAAGGAGCGCCGAATTATCGTCTAAAAGCAGCCGACCCTAATTGGTATCCTGATACGGAGAATTATAACGTGCCTCTAATTCAGGATGATAAGGTGATCGAACGCCCTGTTGATCAGAATACTTTAACGCGACGACTGACAGAGAGATCGGTGGAGTTCATTAGGGCAAACGAGAATCGTCCCTTCTTTCTCTACCTAGCGCATCCACAGCCTCATATTCCGCTATTCGTCCACCCGGACTCACTTGGTAAATCGATGGGTAGTCTTTATGGCGATGTCATTGAAGAGATCGACTGGAGTGTTGGGACGATTCTCGACACTTTGCATGAGTCTGGCCTGGCGACGAATACCGTCGTAATCTTTTGTTCAGACAATGGACCGTGGCTCTCATTCAAGACTCATGGAGGTTCTGCCGGTCCGTTACGTGCCGGAAAAGGAACAACTTTTGAAGGAGGACAGCGTGTCCCTGCAATCTTCTGGGGGCCCGGTATCGTGAAACCGGGAATGGTCACAGAAATGGGTTCAACTCTCGATCTTATGACTACCTTCGCGACACTCGCGGGAGCGAAGGTTCCCTCAGATCGCAAAATGGACAGCAATGACCTTTCTAAAGTATTGCAGGGTGGGGGAAGCGGACCGCGTAACGAATTCCATTATTGGACGCGTGCCGAACTCCACGCGGTCAGGTCGGGGAAGTGGAAACTGCATCTAAAGCAGCGTGAGCCAGTGAATTATAGTAAAGCGGTGGAACTGGCGGAACCTGAACTGTATGATCTTGTCGCTGACATTTCTGAAGCTCACAACGTGGCAGCTGATTATCCCGAGGTTGTGGCAGAATTGCTGGAAAAGGTAGCGGCGCACCTCGCCGATACTTCTGACAGAGCCTCGGATCAGTTAGTGGAGAGGGTAACAAAGAATTAGTAGGCTAAACCATTTAAGGGATGACTAGTCTCAGGCTGGTCGGAGCCTTAAAAAGTTGATTGGATTCAACCGACCTCGCATTTTTAATGTAATTTTTGCAGGAATGAGGATTTTGCGTTCGTCGAACTTCGCCCGGGTAGATTGTGGAGCCACCTTTGGCATTAGATAGCAGTCCTAAGATGACCGTTTCAACTTTGGTTTTCACAGACAAGCGTCGAAACAATATCTCAAAGCTGTGAGATTGGCCAAGTTTCTTGAAACCTGCATGGTCTGCTCGTTCGGCTGGATTGATGTAAATACCCTAAAAGAGTGGCCGGATCTATTGTTTCCGATTTGATAGCAAGCGCCGACATGGAAAGAAACCGATACCGAATGATTCCGATGACGCGCCCTAAAACGTAGTTATTGTGGTGAAAATGCGTGCGAATCTCCAAACTCGAAAAGACTTCCGCCAGCTGGCGCCGAATAAGGCGCTTGGCAACCGGCTTGTTGTTGTTAGCTGGATCTTGACACTGGTTGTCTGGATCCTCGTTGGGGCCATGCAAAGGATATCCATTCCAATCCCCGATAGCTTGGACCTCTCCATCCTCCCCGCGATTAATGCCCTGCTCAACACCCTCGTAGCGATTTGCCTGATCGGTGCCGTCGTCGCCATTGTAAAATTGAATCGCGCAGATCTGCACAAGAAATTGATCAATGTGGCTGTACTGCTATCGATTCTATTCCTTGTCAGCTATGTGAGCTATCACCTCACCCATGGCGAGGTGAAGTATGGCGGTGAAGGGGCTATCAGGAAGGTTTACTTTTTCTTCCTGATCTCTCACATCGCCCTCGCTGCGATCAGCTTTCCGTTTATTCTCCTTAGCCTGAGTTATGCGATTTCAAACCAGTTCGGGAAACATCGGCGTCTCGTTAAGATGGCTTTTCCAATGTGGTTGTATGTGGCGGTGACTGGTCCAATTGTCTACCTGATGCTTCGGCCCTTCTATTGAGAATTGGGCCGCTTTCCCTCTTGAAGGGTTGGGCCGGTATCGGTGGTAAAAGAGCTTCACTCAACGCAAAACAAGTGATTTTCGCCGCGGAGCAGCAGTTTCCCACCAAAGGCTACTGGTGTCGCTAGAATCTGTTCTCCCATGGCATTTTCGCTGAGTAGTTCAAAGGTCTCTCCCACCTTGGCAGCAAAAACGACCCCATCTTCGCGCGCGGCGTATAAAATTCCCCCTGCGATGACGGGCGATGCGTAATAGGCATCGGCGGCTCGTGGAAACGCCTCTTCCCAGTGAGCTTTGCCGGTCTCAGGGTCAACAGCGACGAGGCCTCCTTTGTGGCGAAGAAGATAGACCCTGCCGCCGTAAGCCACTGGGCTAGCGACATAGACCCCGAACTTGTCGGTATCCCAAAGACGATGGGTCTTGGTGACATCGCCGCTGCCTCCTAAGCGTATTGCGTGAACCGAAGCTTGTTTCCGGTCGTCTCGTCCGACCGGAATGATCGCGACGTCGTCGATAACGACCGGAGTTGCAATATGCGGCCAAAGCTTCATCCCTTCAGGATTGAATCCACTGCTGGACCAGAGTAGTTCGCCCGTTTTCGCCGCGTAAGTGGTGACGTGGTCGGAACACCAGATCATGACAGCGTCCTTGTCTCTGTGTCGAATTGGAACTGGAGTGGTGTAACCGTTATCGTTTTCGGGTGGCACATCGTAGTTCCGTTCAGTCTTCCAGAGGATCTCTCCAGTCGAGAGATCGAATGCGGCAACCCAGGAATCTCCAGCATGCAGGCGCGGGAGAATGAGTTTCTTGTCCACAATGACTGGAGAACTTCCTTGGTCCCAGTAGAGATCTTGGGACCCAAAGTCGTTCGCAAGATTCCGCTTCCACCGGATGGTCCCGTCCATTTCCAGACTCGCAAGAGTGCCACTTTTAAAGTAAACATAAAGACCATCGCCGTCAGTGACTGGGGACGAGTTGCTGCTCGTGCCCAGTATTTTATGCTTCGCGGGGCGCTCTTCGCCAAATTTGGTTTCCCATACCTTTTGCCCAAAGAGATCGAAAGCGATCACAGAGTCCATCCCGCCGTCGGGTGTGGTCACGTAGATCTTGCCATCATGAACGACCGGCACCGAAGCGCCTTTCCCTGGGAGAGCCACCTTCCATTTCACGGAGCCAGGGTTCCACTCGGTCGGGTAGCCTTCACCCTCTCGGCTTCCAGTGTGTTCGGGACCACGCCAGTTAGACCAATTTTCGGCGATTAGGTTTGTGAGGTTAAGCGAGATAAGAGCTGCAACTAATCGGAATGAGGAAAGGGGGTAAACTTTCATGGCAACGAAGCTTAGCATGCAATGGGAAATGCCCAACCTACGTTAGCGCGCCCCTCCCTAGATCACCATTCCGTTACAATTCTGCCGATGATAACGCCACGTAAAACAGTGACACGAAAATTATTGAACAGTCAGCCTACTCAGTTGTAACCTTGTCATCAATTCGAGATATAATGAAAAACCCATCCAATCGTCGTAAGTTTCTAAAAAAGGCTGCCTTGTTTAGCGCCGCTCCAATGATTGTTCCCTCTTCCGTTCTGGGATTAGGAGACAACATCGCACCTAGTAATCGTATCACCGTCGGCGGTATCGGCCTTGGCCCGCGCGGTCGAAGAGTGCTCGGCTCATTCCTTGCTCAGCCTGATTGCCAATTTGTTGCCATTGCTGATCCGCAGAAAGAGCGGAGAGAAATCATCAAAAGACTGGCAGACCGCGAGTATGAGAACACTGACTGCGTGACGTACGACGATATGGCCGGTGTGCTAGAACGAGATGATATCGATGCCGTTGTGATCGCTACTGGTGACCGCTGGCATACGACAGCCTCTGTCTATGCAGCCCGAGCTGGGAAAGATATCTACTGCGAGAAGCCCTGTGCCATGAATATGCAGGAGTGCCGTGAACTCGATGAAGAAGTCACCAAGCACAAGCGTGTCTTCCAAGCCGGAACTCAGCGTCGTAATGTCGGTAACTTCGGGTTGGCTCAGGACCTCGCCAAGACTGGCAAACTTGGCAACATGACCGCCGTCCACGCCGGTATTCTTGCTCTTCAGGATTACCTCGAGCCCCTCCCGGAGGAGCCACTGCCAGATCCCGAAATTGTCAATTGGGACAAGTGGGTAGGACCGGCTCCGATGAAGTCGTATAATTCTGAATACTGCAGAGGTCGCTGGCGCAACCATGCTGGATTCTACGCTGCCTGGAGGTTACCTGAGTGGGGAGCTCACACGATTGACCTCTGTCAATGGGCCGCCGATGCGGATGGAACTGCACCAATCGAGTATGAAGCGGTGGACGATAACACCATCCACGCGACCTACGAAAACGGCATTAAGTTGGTAATGCGTCTTTCTGGATTCAAAGACGAGGGCGAATGGACTCCGGGGCTTGGTTCTTGTCCGGTCAAGTTTGAAGGGGATGAAGGCTGGGTTGAAGCTGGTGATTTCGAAGTTCTCGCTGTCAGCGATGACAAGCTTCTCGAAGGTAGAGACTACGAGAAATTGGCTGGAACTGACCCGATCAATCATGTCCGTGACTTTATGGACTGCGTGAAGACTCGAGAGCAACCGCGTTGTAATTCCACGGTGACTCGGAATGGCCACCTTGCTTGTTTCGCTGCCGCTACAAGCTGGAAACTCGGTCGCAAGGTGACCTTCGATCCGGTAAAAGAGGAGTTCATCGGAGACGATGAGGCGAATTCCTATCGCGGTTACGAGCGTCGCGGGCCATACACCATCTAGTGGTCGATCACGCAGAACTTTTTCGAATTAATGGTTCCGGGCTGATTCAGTCCGGAGCCATTCAACTGTTCCAGGGGCAACATCTTTAATTCGGCAACACCTCGAATTCGGAAAGTTGAACAAAGGTCGCAGCCAATATGGGGCACCGGTGAGATCTAGCCCGTCGCAAAGGACTGAATCGCCCCCTCACACTCCTAATTTTTCGTCTCCGGATTGAGTCAGTTGGTGTCCCCGGGGTGGTCAGGTTACGCAGGCAGTCAACTCCCGATCGTTTTCCTCTCGAGGGTTCCAGTATAGAAAGCCAGTTATGATTCTGCGAGGTAACCGCGTACCGTCTCGTAGAGTTCGAAAATGTGGTGATCGTGTAAACTGTAGAATACCTGCCGACCGCTTTTCCGGTATCTGACTAGACGCCCATTCCTCAGAGCGCGCAGTTGATGAGAGACAGCCGACTCCGATACCGAAAGCTTTGCCGCCAGATCGCACACACAGCTTTCTGAGACCGAAAGTAGCGATATTAAACGAAGACGGGTGGGATCTGCCAATACGGAAAAGAACTCGGCCATCTGCTGAGATTCCTCGACCTCGAGCGGGTAAAATCCTTCGTTTGTTGATGGGCTATGATGCTCCTCGCAAACCGGTGCGTCCGCATCGAGCATGTTTTCAGGGGAATCCGACGCCATATTCAACCATTACCCAGCTTGTATAGAGAAACAATTGACAAATATATGAGAGTATGTTCAGGTATTCATCAAATGAGTAATCCAATCGTTACGAAATGCGCCTGCCCTGACTGCAAATGTGAAGTTTCTCTCGGGCACCAAGTGGTGAAAGATGGCAAAGAGTTCTGCAGCGAGGTCTGTGCCGTAGGTCATGAGGATGGCTGCAATTGCTGCAGTGGACCGTGCAACTGCGGAGAGTAAGGTCTCTCCGGCCCCGGTGTCTGCCGGACTTGGTGAGTTTCTGCTTCTAAGGGCAGCTTACTCGTAAACGCGCGACGTTATCTAGAAGAAAATGCCGCCGATCCAAGCGATCGCTAGGGCGAACCCACTGGCCCATGCCATCTGGCGCAAACAAAGTTTTGCCGCGAAGGTCCAACGCATTTCCTTTCCGATGGTGTAGAGCGTGACGAGGCAGGGGAGAAGGACACCAGCAAGGTAGACTGCGGTAAGAACTTGCGCTGGATTTTCAAGTCCTACTTTGAGTGCCCCCCAATCGTCGTCTAGTAACCCAATCGCAATGCCGTCTTTGCGGATTGAACCCAGGGCAATAGCCGTGGCTGCTTCACCGGGAAGGCTAAAGAGAGCCATGAGTGGCTGGAGCACGCGGCCGAGGGCGTCAAGGATTCCAAAGTAGGCGAGGGTGGCGGCAACAAAACAGATTGCAGCAAAGATTGGAAGAGCCATGATGACAAACTGATGAATGCTTTCGACGACTTCACGGGAAATTCCCCGTATCGAAGGTTTGTGGAGCGGATCTGACTCTGGAAGGAGTAACTGGTTATTGGCCAGTCGCAGCACTTTGGGAGTGTTGAAGCGCAGGTAAATGAGGGTGGTCACGGCAAGGACAACGATGTAAACGACACTAAGCTCGGACATATCGGCTGCGGCAAACACGGCGAGAGTTGCCGGAAGCTGGTAAGAGCAGGCGGAGCCAAAGGAAATTGCAGAAACGCAAGTACCCCTTGAACAGGAAGCACATGAACGACTCGCGATCACGGCAGGCACATTGCAACCAAACCCCATAATGACTCGGACCAAGTCGCGCCCTCCGATTCCAAATGGTCTCAGGTAGGGGTGCAAGGCGACTGAAAGACGGTCGATCAGGCCGGTCGATTTATAAATCGCAAGTATGGCTGAGAAGATAATAATTGTTGGCAGGGCATAAAGGATCAGAAAAGGAAACATTGAAACCAAGCCGTAGTCACCTGAGAAGAGTAACGCCAAAAACGGAGGGCCGCTCTCGATCCATGATTGCAGTGGGGAAATAATTGCCGTGACAGGGGCATAAAGCCAGTCAGCGAATCGATTGGCCTGCGTCACGGCGATGATCGTTGGAGATAGGAGAAGAGAGACCGCAACGAGAGGATGATTTACAATGCGTTCAGCCTTGGAAATACGCTTCTCCGAAGAGGGATAGTCAGCGACAAGTAGGGCTAGTTCGCTCTGCTGAAAACGGAAAAAAGAATCTCCGGTGACGGCCTTTCGAATTTCGTCCCGTGCCTCTTCTCCGAAATTACGGGCATCGACAAGGAACACTGGTACTCCAGAAGTGTCACTAAGATCACGTTGAAGCTTAGATCCTTGCAGTTGCTGGTTTATGCGATCCGAAAAGGTTACGACGATAAATCCTGCTTTACCCTC
>TARA_B100001093_G_scaffold511004_1_pt1 | contig 11759 bp, 7 predicted proteins | sample TARA_B100001093 | Tara Oceans TARA_B100001093 (sample SAMEA2623116) | marine metagenome | biome: marine biome (ENVO:00000447); feature: surface water layer (ENVO:00002042); material: "saline water (ENVO:00002010), including plankton (ENVO:xxxxxxxx)" | depth 5 m
ATTTTACATGGTATTTGTTTTTAATATTCAGGCGGGTAAGTGGTAGGTCCATAACTTGCATGTTGTGCGTATAGTCGGTCTTGAACTTTTTATCGATAAGTGCGTTCAAAGTATTAAAATCTTTTTCATTCATTATCCAATTGTAAGTACCTATAGCATCTACAAATCGTTTCCCTTCGTATTTAATTTGTCTAATTTCATCAATACTGATGCTGTAGATAGGGCAGGTGCCATAACATCCACCCTTAATTAATTCAAATAATACAGTTGTTTGTTCTTTTTTAATAAGCTCGTTATCAATTGTTTTGCAAGAAACAAACAGTATTGTTATTAGAAGTATGCAGCTAAGTTTTTTCATCACAGATTGAATTATTATCTTTCGTTTATACAAAGATAACATATGCGCGTACATTTTATTGCCATAGGAGGAGCAGCAATGCATAATTTAGCACTTGCACTGCATGAAAAAGGAGCTGAGGTTACAGGATCTGATGATGCGATATTTAATCCGTCGAAATCTAGATTGGAAGCGGCGGGTATTTTGCCCAAAAAAATAGGTTGGTTTCCAAGTCAGATTGATACCCATTTGGATGCAGTTATCCTTGGGATGCATGCAAGAGAAGATAACCCTGAACTCCTAAAAGCTCAAGAATTGGGTCTTAATATCTATTCTTATCCTGAATATCTTTATGAGCAATCAAAAAATAAAATGCGTGTGGTAATAGGAGGGAGCCATGGAAAAACAACTATTACATCTATGGTGCTTCATGTGTTAAATGTTCAAAAAATTGATTGTGATTACATGGTAGGTGCTCAGCTCGAAGGGTTTTCTACGATGGTAAAGTTAAGTGATGCCCCAGTTATTGTTTTGGAAGGAGATGAGTACTTGTCTTCACCAATCGACAGACGCCCTAAGTTTCATCTTTACAAGCCGCATATCGCATTAATAAGTGGTATTGCTTGGGATCATATTAATGTCTTTCCAACTTTTGAGGGCTATTTAAAACAGTTTGAGTTGTTTATCGATCAAATTCAGGATGGAGGTTACTTGACCTACTGTTCAGAAGATGAAAGTTTAAATATTATTTCCTCTTCCAATCCAGAAATAGAAACTGAGGCTTATGAGCTTCCAGAGTATGAAATTGAGGATGGTACATCTATTATATCGCACGAAAATGGTGAAACAAAATTAGAAATTTTTGGCGCTCATAATCTTTTAAATATGATGGGAGCTCTAAACTTGTGTAAGCAACTAGGCGTTGCCGAATCTGAATTTTTTATTGCCATGTCATCTTTTAAGGGTGCATCTCGTCGTTTAGAAAAAATATTTGAGCGAGAAGGTTTAATCGTCTACAAGGATTTTGCGCATTCTCCTTCAAAAGTTCGAGCTACTGTAAAAGCCGTAAGAGACCAGTTTTTAAGTCATAAGGTTGTTGCAGGACTTGAGTTGCATACTTTTAGCAGTTTGAATAAATCTTTTTTAGAAGAATATAAAAACACCATGAACGGAGTTGATAAAGCTTATGTTTACTTTGATCCTAAATCGGTAGCACATAAAAAATTAGAAGATTTATCTGAGTCAGCCGTATTCGAGTCGTTTAATAGAAAAGATTTAAAAGTTTTTACAGACAGTGCTGTATATTGTGATGCGATTCGTGAAGAGATTAATGCTAAAACAGTTGTTTTATTAATGAGCTCTGGGAATTTTGGAGGCGTTGTTGTTGAAGATTTTGCCAAGAGTTTATAAGCAGTCAACCACCTGTTCGAGTTTCATTCCACGTGAACCTTTTAAAAGAATTAATGCATCCTCAATTGCTTGAGTTTTTAGAAGCTCGACTAAATCTCCGGTATTGTCAAAAGAAGTATAATTTGTGTTGTTAATTGCATTAAATATTTTGCCTACCAAAAACACATTTGAAACCCCTGACTTAAGGCATTGATCTATTATTTTTTGATGTTCGATATTTGTCTCTTCTCCCAATTCAAACATGTCTCCTAGAATCATTACCTTATTTTCATGTTTTATGTTCTCTAGGTTTTGAATGGCTTTTTCTAAGCTCATAGGATTTGAGTTATAGGCATCAAGAAGAATGGTGTTTGTGTTTGTTTTTATGATTTGAGATCTGTTGTTTGATGCTACGTAGCTTTCAATGGCTTCTTTTATGTCAATTGTTTCAACGCCAAATTCCATTCCTATGGCAATACTTAAAGCAATATTGTCAAAGTTGTAATCACCTATGAGTTGGGTTTGTATTTGAGTCTCATTCAATAAAACCTCAACAAAAGGTTGGGCCCCATTATATTTAATTATGTAATTGCTGTCTTTTAATTCACCATAACGAATTATTGGGCATTCTTTTGGGATTTTATCGATCAGTACATAGTCATTGTCTTTAACAAATACTGGTGCATCTTTTGTTGCCAAGTATCTGTATAATTCAGTTTTTGCTTGTAGCACACCTTCAAGAGAGCCAAAGCCTTCTAGATGTGCTTTTCCTATATTTGTTATTACCCCATAATCTGGTTGAGCAATACCACATAGAAATTCAATTTCATTAATATGATTTGCACCCATTTCAATAATGGCTATTTCAGTATCTGTACCAATAGATAAAATACTCAGTGGAACGCCTATGTGGTTGTTAAGGTTACCTGAGGTAGCCTGTGTGTTGTATTTTTTTTTCAACACCCCCAGACACAGTTCTTTACTTGTTGTTTTACCATTTGACCCTGTAATGGCTAAAACCTTACATTTTAGCTCTTTTCTATGAAAACAGGCAAGTTCTTGAAGTGTTGTTAAAGCATCTTTTACGAGGATATATCTATCGTCTTTGGCATATAATTCATCGTCAACAATGGCATAAGATGCACCTTTTTTTAAGGCTTCTTTGGCAAATTTATTACCATTAAAGTGAGGTCCTTTAAGTGCAAAAAATAAAGATCCTGTAGTTATTTTGCGTGTATCTGTGCAAATCTTAGGACTTTGAAGATAGCGATCGTAGAGGTCTGTCATCATCATGATGTGAAATTATAAAAAAGAATTTATTCGTCTGGATTAATTCTTTGTTGATTTCCCATTATGTATTTAAATCAAAAAAAAACCTCATCTGAGATGAGGTTTTAAAATTATCTGGATGTTTTACGTGTGAATTGTTTTCTTTTTCTCTTATCTCTATTGTCCATTTCTATTGACGAACCCATTCGGTCTAATACACAACGAAATCCGATATTATGAGCAGAAAGAAATGAGTTTAGATATCTTCTAGTTCCTGGGTTTAACCAGTACTCGCGATCAGTCCAAGACCCACCTTTATAAACATGAACATAATCATTTATAAGTGTCGTTTTGCCAAAATCGTACATTGGAGCTTCTCCCCCAGAATCTCCGGTCATATAATAGATGCTAGATTGAATGTCACCATCTAATAAATTAGAGTTATCAGCAGCAAAGTAATTTCTTCTGCTTTTACCACTTCTATCTGCAAATGCTAATGTGTCCTGCATTTGACCAGTAGTTTCATTAAATTCAACAAAGTTTGTTCCCTCATCATTCATTTTCATGTCTTTGAAAACATTTCCTCTGAAAGGCATAAAATCGTCTTGTGTTTCTGTCATTGGTCTGTATACATCCAATACCCATTCACTAACATTCCCAGCCATATCATATAATCCATAGTCGTTTGGTGGGAAAGACTTTACTTCCATTGTTCTAGATCCTGCATCATTTAAACTACCAGCAATACCCATATTATCTCCACCACCACGTTTGAAGTTTGCAAGTAATTGTCCTTGGAATTGTTTACGGTTGTCTCTTAAAGAATTTCTGTCCCATGGGTAATATCTACCATGGTCAATATTTTCTTCAATTGAATTTCCTTTGTGTCCCCAGGCAGCAAATTCCCATTCAGCTTCCGTTGGAAGTCTGTATCCTGAAACTAATACTCCGTCTTCTAATCGACCTATTCTACCATTTTTATCTTTCAGTACTGCCAAGTTGTCAAATCCATTTTTTTGAATTTTTCCATTTATACTTTGTTGTCCTGCAAGGTATGTTCCGGTAATAAATCCGTATTCGTACGCCCCAGACATTTTTTTGTCTGTGTTGTATTTTAATGCACCTGCTTCAATTAAGGCCAATTCATTTACGCGGTCTGTTCTCCAGTTACAATAATTTATAGCTTGATCCCATGATACGCCAACAACAGGGTAGTGACTAAATCCCGCATGACGAAAATAATTGTTTACCATAGGTTCGTTGTATCCCAATTCACTTCTCCAGGCATTTGTGTCAGGTAAAGCGTTGAGATATGTTTTCATTATTGTAGAGTCTTCATCTGCTGCGTATACTTTTTTCAGCCAATAGATGTACTCTCTGTATTGCGAATTTGTTATTTCTGTTTCATCCATGTAGAATGATGCAACCGATACTTGACGAGGTGTCGCATTGTAGTCCATCAATACATCTTCTCCAGTTTGTCCCATAACAAAAGAACCACCTTCAATAAAAACCATTCCAGATGGTGTTTCTTGATCATAGTTCAATTCTGCTTCAAACCCACCATTCTCACTTGAATTGATTTTCCATCCGGTTGTTTTAGAAATATTTTTGTGTTTACTGCTACATGAGCTCACAAAAATAACAAGGGCTACAATAAATATTTTAGATAAAGTTTTAGACGTTTTCATGGTCTGCTATCTTATGTTGTTATATAATTTTTTCGTTGGGCAGCTAAAATACCTAAAATTTAGGGCATTTTATTGCTTTTAGTTTTTTTCTTTTCTGTCTACATGCCAATTGAATGGTTAAAGAGACTTCATGAGCACCTCCAGAGGAACCCATAAGTTCTGAAATCGTGTAGTCATAACTGTATCCTAAACGTATTCCATTAGATTCATATCCCAGCACAACTAAGATTGCATCTGAGTTAGAAAAGTTATTTCTAAAGTATAAACCTCCCGAAAGACTCTCGTTGGTTAAAGACATACCCATATTTAGCTGATTTGCACCATTTTGAGACATATAGAGTATGTTTGGTGTAATAAAGGGACCATCTTGTATTAGTCCAATGTTTTTAGCACGTCCAATAGAAATGTTTGTACCTGCATGAACTGTTAATTTTTTTGGGAGATTACTTTCAGTTATGTAAGAATCTTCTGGTTCAGAAACATGGTGCAAAGCTGCACCTATGAAATGTTTTTGGTTGTATATTCCAAACATACCTAATGAAACATCAGCATAACTTACGTTGTCTGCAAACTCATTTGTGTTTTCGCCAGTTTGAAAAATGAATCCATAATTTGGGTCAATTTGATCACCAAAAAATAATTTACTTTTATCTAAAGCTCTTTGTTGGTAGCTTGCTTGAATACCGGTTAAAACAATAAGTTTTCTGGATGCTTGTAAGTGATATGAATAGGTGAAGTTGATTTGAGTATTTGTTAATGCACCTTCGCCTTGAATATCATTTAAAACTTGAAGCCCAATACCACCATGAAGAGCTTCCACGCCTTTGTCAATTGAAATGCTGTTGGTTATATAGGCACCTTTCAAATTTGGCCATTGATTTCTATGATTCATCGAAACACGAGGGCAGTTTGCAGACCCCGCCATAGCTGGGTTCAGGTATATAGGGTTTGCATAAAACTGTGTAAATGATGGATCCTGAGCGTAAGCAGTTTGAGAAAAAGCTAAAAAAACGACCGCCACTAAGGCAAATAATTTATTTTTAATCATACCAATTTCGGGTTATAAAGCACAATAATACAATATTTTTTCAAATTTTGTACTACTTCCAATTATCAAAATAATTTCTGTGTGTGCCAATGAAATAATTGTGCCAAAAGCAATATTTAATATTACAATATCTGGTTACAATTAACGTTATTTGCATAATATAAATAAGCAATGTTAAATATATGAATCATTTTTTGATTACTTTTTGTTTGTTCACTTGTTTAATGATGAGTTCATCAATAGCTCAAAATTCAAAAGATGTTTCAATTAAATGGGGTTCTCCAGTTAGTCATTTTTTTGAATCAGAAGAAGTAAAGGCATTAAGTTTTGATGGTGCGTTTTATAATTTACATGAATCTTCTTTTCCTTTGTATCAGGAGAAAATTAGATTACCTCAGAATGTTAGCCAGGTAGAGGTTGATGTAGATGTTCTAGAAACAAGTGCTTTGTTGTCTTCCGAGAAAAACCTGCTTCAAACAGATGTGCCAAATAAAACATTAAGTTGGAGAAAATCATACGAACGAAAAATCCCATATCTTATTTTTACTTATATCCCTATTTACAAAGGTGCTAAGGTGAATCGATTTAAGTATTCTGTCAGTTTAACTTATCAAGAGCCCCATATTAAGTCTAAAAATAATTCTATTAACTCTGTTCTTTCTAGTGGCGATTGGTATAAAATAAAATTGAGTAATGATGGACTTTATAAAATTGATGCTGATTTTTTAAGTGATATCGGCGTTAATGTGTCCGAAATAGATCCAAGGAAGATTCAGATTTATGGAAATGGTGGTGCAATGTTACCTGAGTATAATGCCTCATTTAGATACCATGATCTTGTAGAAAATCCTATTCGAGTTCTGGGAGAAGAAGACGGTAGTTTTGATCAAAATGATTTTATTGTTTTTTATGGGGAGTCGCCACATCGTTGGGAGTTGAATTCTGACAATGATTTTGAACATGTTCAAAATATATATGATAACAACAATTATTACTTCTTACATATAGGTGATTCACTTGGAAAACGAGTTTCTATTTCTCAATCTGAAGTAGAGGAGAATCTTGATGTCAATTTTTTTACTGAAAGAAAGTTTTATGAATGGGAAAATCAAAATTTAAAAAATACTGGTAGACAATGGTTTGGAGAGTACTTTAATTTTAATGAACAATACACCATAAATTTCACTTTTCCTAATAGAATAAAGACCGATTCTGTTAGAGTTAATGCAAGAGCGGTTGGACGATCTGATTCTTCTACATCGTTAGATTTTGATTATAATGGGAGTGAGGTTTTAAGTGTGCCGATTGGAACTCAAATAAGCTCTTCTATTTATGTCGATGAGGGTGAAGCCTCTAATGAATTTACCTCTATGGACAATACAATTAGTATTGGTGTTTCTTACAATAAAAATGGCAATTCTTCCGCTTTTGCATACTTAGATTATATTGAGATGCAGGCGAAATGTGAGCTCAAATACAATGGGGGACAGTTGGTTTTTAGTGAGCCTTCTACGGTTGGACCTGAGGCTGTGACTAAATTTAATATCACTTCAAATTTAGCATCATTTATTGTATGGGATGTTACTGATCCAGCTGCTATTTCTCAAATGGAAGTTGATGAAAATTTTAGTTTTAATTCTACAACAGATATTCTTAAAACTTTTGTTATTCATGATTTAAATGCAGGCTCTTATTTAACCCCTATTTTTGATTCCAAAATTCAAAATCAAAATCTTCATGGACATGCGCCTGTTGATTTCATTATTGTTACAGCACCGGTGTTTTTAGATGCAGCAGAGCGTCTTGCTTCAATACACGCCGAAAAAGATGGGATGACAGTAAATATTGTTACTACAGACCAGATTTACAATGAATTTAGTTCTGGCAAACAGGACTTGATTGCTATTAGGTCTTACCTAAGGTGGTTGTATGATAAGGCTGAAACGGAAGATAACATCCCAGATAATGTGCTTTTATTTGGTGATGCCAGTTTTGATTATAAAGGAATTGGTGTGGCCGATAACCGTTATTCAGATCAGAATTTTGTACCAACATTTCAGTCAGAATATTCTTTTAAGTTAGGTCCATCATATTGTACAGACGATTTTATAGCTTATTTAGATGCCTCAGAAGGTGCTCAAGAAACAATGAGCTCTGATGGTATGGATATAGGTGTTGGAAGAATGGTTGTTCAATCAATATCTGAGGCTGAAGCTATGGTAGATAAGGTTGTTAATTATAAGTCTGAAAATTCTTTTGGTGCGTGGAGGTCTAACATCTGTTTTGTTGCCGATGATATTGATGATGATAGTTGGGAATTTCGTTTACAAGAAAATATTGATGCTATTTCTCAAGGTATAGATTCAACCTATCATAATTATAATCTTAACAAGATTTATTTAGATGCATATCAGCAGGTTTCTTCCTCGGGTGGCCAGCGTTACCCCGATGCCAGACAAGCAATTGTTGATAATGTAAATAAAGGTGCTTTAATTATGCATTATTATGGCCATGGAGGAGAAGTAGGTTGGGCTGAGGAACGTGTTCTAGAATTGATTGATATTAATTCTTGGGAGAATTATGATAATATGCCCGTGTTTGTGACGGCTACTTGTGAGTTTTCAAGATACGATGATGCTCAGCGGATATCTGCTGGCGAGCAGGTTCTTTTAAATCCTAAAGGTGCAGGTATTTCCCTATTTACAACTACTCGTACTATAACAGAAGATGATGCTAAAAATTTATCTCATTCTTTTTATAAATATGCGCTTCCCGAGAGTGCTGGTGAAGTTTTAACTTTTGGTCAACTTATGAGAAATCTAAAAAATGATCTTAACTCTACAGGGATTTCAGCGACTAACAAGTTAAAATTCACCCTATTGGGTGACCCTGCTTTAAAATTACCAATTCCTCAATTAAATGTTGTGGTAACTGAGATATTCAACACCAATACCAACGAACAGATTGATACATTAAATGCATTGTCTACAGTTAAGGTAAAAGGTGCTGTGCTCTCAGAAGATGGTTTTGTAATGGATTCTTTTAACGGTGCGTTAAAGCCTAAAGTGTATGATAAGCCTATTACACTTCAAACTTTAAATAATGATTTTGAGGATTTGGAACCTTTTAATTTTGACTTGCAGCAAAGTATTTTATATGCTGGTAATGTAACTGTAGAAGATGGTTTGTTTGAATTTGAATTTGTTGTGCCACAGGATATCTCATACGTAGATGGTTTCGGGAAATTTTCTTTTTACGCATATAATGAAGAACAGGATGCCATAGGTGCTTATGTAGATATTGTTATTGGCGGTTTTGATGAAGATGCAGAAGTAGATAACACCGGGCCGCTTATAGATTTGTATATGAATAATACCGATTTTAGGTACGGAGGTATTACTGATGCTAACCCAAGTCTTTATGCAGTGATTTCAGATGACTCAGGGATTAATACTACCGGTAATGGCATTGGGCACGATCTTGTAGCAACCTTAGATGACGACAGTCAATCTTCTGTTGTTTTAAACAATTACTATGAGTCGGACATGGATTCCTACCAAAGTGGTGTGGTTTCATACCCTTATGCAAATCTTGAAGAAGGTGTACACCAATTAAAAATTAAAGTATGGGATGTACATAATAATTCTTCTGAAGCTTTTACCGAGTTTGTTGTGGTAGCAAATGAAGGTTTGGTTTTAGAGAATTTAATGAATTATCCTAATCCGTTTAGCGATTTTACTAGAATTCATTTTGAACACAATCGACCAGATGATCAATTGAATATTCGATTGGATATTTATGATATGAATGGGAGAAGAATAAAGTCTGTAAGTCAATCTATTTCTAGCGGATCTTATGCAAATTCTGACTTCACATGGGATGGTAGGTCTGATCAAGGAGCTGCTTTAAATAGCGGTATTTATATTTGTAAAGTATTTATATCATCTGATGAATTAGAGACTGAAAGTGCAATTAGTAGTCAAATGATACTAATAAAGTAAGTTTGTCGTTATTAAATTTATAAATTTGTCCAGGTTAAATTATTACAACATGAAAAAAATATCTTTAACAGTACTTGCCGTTTCATTTCTAAATCTTGGTTTGTTTGCACAAACAATTTTTGATGAAATTGCTACAAGTGAGGAATTAAATACAATTTCAACATCAGTTCCTTTTTTACTTATTGCTCCTGACTCTCGAGCAGGGGCTATGGGAGATGTTGGTGCAGCGACTTCGCCAGATCATAATTCCATTCATTGGAATGCATCTAAATTTGCTTTTATTGAAGATGATAGGGGTGTTTCTTTGTCATATACTCCTTGGCTTCAAGATCTTGTTCCTGAAATTAGCTTAAGTTATTTATCTGGATTTAAAAGATTAAATTCAAAGAGTACAATTGCAGGTAGTATGCGCTATTTTTCATTAGGAGAGATACAATTTACTGATGCTCAAGGACAATTTATATCAAATTTTAATCCTAATGAATTTACGCTAGATGGTGCATATGCCATGAAACTATCCAAGAATTTTTCTTCAGGTTTAGCAATGCGTTATATCTTTTCAAACTTAACAGGAGGGATTCAAGTTCCGGATGGAGGAGGTGCTACCAAACCTGGAACTTCTTTTGCGGTTGATTTATCCTCGTATTTTCAAAGTGATAAATTTGACATAGATGATAAAGAAGCATATTTTGCTGCAGGTTTTAACATCTCTAACATCGGAAATAAAATTTCGTACACTGATGGTGGTGAAGAATTTTTTCTACCTTCAAATGGTAGGTTGGGAGCAAATCTATTTATGGAATTAGATGAATACAATACTGTATCTTTCGCTTTTGATATTAATAAATTACTAGTTCCAACACCACCTAAATATGATTCTCTAGCTACTGTTCCTGGTCCAGAAAATATTATTTCAGGTAAAGATCCTAATGTCGGTGTGCTACAAGGTATTTTCCAGTCCTTTTCAGATGCTCCTGGTGGATTCCAAGAAGAGCTTAATGAGCTAATGTATTCTGTGGGAGCAGAATATTGGTATATGAATCAGTTCGCATTTCGAGGGGGATATTTTCATGAGCATGAAACAAAAGGTGCAAGAAAGTATTTTACAGTTGGTGTAGGTTTAAAAATGAACGTATTCTCTTTAGATATGGCATTTCTGTTACCAGCAACTCGAGGAATTAGAAGTCCTTTGGCAAACACACTTCGCTTTACTTTATTGTTCGATATGGCTGCTTTATATGCAACTGATAAAGGGTAACTGCTCATGAATATAAGAGTTGGTTTCGGATTTGATGTACATCGTTTAGATGAGGGGCAGCCGTTTTTTTTAGGTGGCATTAAAATTCCTCATTCAAAGGGGGCTGTAGGTCATTCTGATGCAGATGTGTTGATTCATACTATTTGTGATGCTATTCTTGGTGCTGCAGACCTACGAGATATTGGTTTTCATTTTCCAGATACTGATGGGAAGTACAAAGGTATAGATAGTAAAATTCTCCTAAAAGATGTTATGGCTCTTATGAGGAAAGAAGGATATGAGCTTTCTAATGTTGATGTCACTATTGCACTTCAAGTTCCTAAAGTAAATCCTTATGTGCCTGAGATGAAAAGCGTTTTAGCGCAAACAATGGGCGTTAATCAAGGTCAAATTTCTATAAAAGCCACCACTACTGAGAAGCTAAGCTTTGTTGGAAGAGAGGAGGGTGTTTCTGCTTATGCTGTTGCTCTAATTCAGCGCCCATAAAACTTTCTTAGATTTGTTTAAAGTAGGTTTTGTACCTTGAACCTATTAATTTTGTTGAGATGAAAGAAAATCAAATACAAATACATTATAATACATACCAATGGGAAGAACTGTCTGAGAGTTATAAGAATTTGATGGACCGATCTATTGCAGCCCAACAAAATGCTTACGCCCCTTATTCTAATTTTAAAGTTGGTGCAGCCATTCTGTTAGAAGATGGAACTATTTTTACAGGTAATAATCAAGAAAATGCTGCGTATCCATCTGGCTTGTGTGCAGA
>TARA_B100001093_G_scaffold207131_1_pt1 | contig 11746 bp, 6 predicted proteins | sample TARA_B100001093 | Tara Oceans TARA_B100001093 (sample SAMEA2623116) | marine metagenome | biome: marine biome (ENVO:00000447); feature: surface water layer (ENVO:00002042); material: "saline water (ENVO:00002010), including plankton (ENVO:xxxxxxxx)" | depth 5 m
TTGGGATTTCAATATTCGTACGGACACAATGGATCACTTGACATGCCGCCTTACGTTTATGTTGAGAACAAAAAAATTACTGCTAAAATTGACAGAGTCATTGAAGATAAAGGAGATTACTCATGGTTTAGAAAAGGTCCGACTGCTGAAGATTTTTTTCATGAAAAGGTAACGCCACATTTTTTTAGTAAGGCTTTTAGTTACATTGAAGAAAAAGTCGGTAATGAAGAACCTTTTTTCTTATATCTTCCTTTACCCTCTCCTCACACACCTATTCTTCCAACAGAGAATTGGTTAGGAAAAAGTGGTCTAAATGAATATGCAGATTTTGTTATGCAAATTGATCACCATATGGGAAAATTAAATAAACTAATAAAAGATCTAGATGTTTCTGAGAATACAATAATAATTTTTACTAGTGATAATGGTTGTTCACCTGAAGCTAACTTTGAACTATTGGCAGCTAAAGGTCACCACCCTAGTGGTATTTATAGAGGGTACAAGGCTGGTATTTTTGAAGGTGCGCACAGAGTTCCCTTTATTGTCAAATGGCCCAAAAAAATTATTCCAGGATCTGTTTCAGACAAAATTATATGTACAACAGATCTTATGGCAACATGTGCAGATTTACTAAACATTGAACTTAAAGACAATGAGGCAGAGGATAGTTTTTCAATGATTCCGTTATTTTCAACTCAAACTGAAAATGAATTCAAACGAGACTTTACAATTCATCATTCTATAAATGGCAGTTTTGCTATTAGAAAAGATGATTACAAGTTTATTTTTACAAACACATCTGGAGGTTGGAGTTATCCCAGAGCTTGGAATGATGAGGGCGCTAATCTTCCAAAATTCCAACTTTATAATTTGAAAGATGATCCCTCAGAGACTAACAATCTTTATGGGAAATATCCAGAAATTGAAAATCAACTGATTGAGCAGTTCAAATTTGCTATAAAAAGTGGAAGGACCACTGTTGGTGAGTCTCAAGAAAATGACTCAAATTACCCCTCAAAAGAAATATGGGACCCATTGTCTATATTTGAAAATTAGTTTTGAAAAAAATCAGGTGAGGAATTTTATAGTAATCATATTTATTTTAAGTTCTTTTAAAACAAGTGGACAGATTATTGGAAATATTTCAGATGAAGAAAATAATAAACTAGAGTACGCTACCATAGTTCTGTACAATCAAAAAAATGATTCTCAAGTAACAGGGGTTGTTTCTGATAAGAATGGAAATTTTATAATCGCTGGTATAAATCGAGGCACTTACTACATTACAACTTCCTTTCTAGGTTATCGTCCCCAAAAAATTCTTGATATTGTTATTAATAAAAATTCCAAAGTTGATTTAGGTTTAATCGTTTTACAAATTGGAAATAATCTTGATGATGTCACAGTTACAGCACAAAGAGCAACAGTTATCAATAAAATAGATAGACAAATTTATAACGCTGAAGCTTTTAAGAGTGCGAAAGGTAGCACAGTAAAGGATGTTTTGAGGCAATTACCCTCAGTTAGCATTGATTCTCAGGGCGAAATAAGCGTTAGAGGAAGTACAGGATTTGCAGTTTTACTTAATGGAAATCCAGTCCAGGGAAATATGAGTACAATACTGGATCAACTTCCAGCAAATGCGGTTCAATCTGTGGAATTAGTTACCGCTCCATCTGCAAAATATGATCCCGATGGAAAAGCAGGATTAATAAATATCTTAACAAAAAAAGGTAGTATCGATGGTGAATTTGGACAGTTTAATTTAAAATTTGGTTTACCTTCAATTGAAACTTATGGAAATGAAAAAATGCATCAAAGATTTGGAGCAGATGCCACTTATAACATCACAAATCAAAAATGGAACATTTCTTTGGGAGCTAATGTATTAAGAAATGATTTAGGTGGAAAGCGAGTCGGAGAAGTATACACCATTATTAATAACGTATTTAATAATCTTCCCTCTACAGGTGAAAGAAGTTTTGATGAGATCAATTTTAATGGACGTTTTACAATTGACTATAAATCTATTAAAAATGATGAATTTTCCTTTGGATTCTTCGCTGGGAAACGCTCTAAAGAGAGACTTGCTGATATTGTTTATTATGATAATTACAGAATAAGCCCATTTGGTAGTAATTCAAAAACAGAATATAAGCCATATTTTAACCATAATCTGAGGGAAAGGAAAGGGGATTTTGTTATTGGGAATCTAGACTATTCACGAATCTTTAAAGACCAATCAACATTAAATTTCAATTTTTTATATGAATATACGTTACTTGGAGGACCAACTGTAAATCAAAATCTAGGTCACCCAAACAATTTAATACTGTATCAAGATGAATATAATACAAATGACAACCCTTTAAATGGGGTTCGAACACAAGTAGATTATAATTTCATTCCATTTAATAATGCAAATATTGACTTAGGATACCAGTATCGTGATCTAAGTCACAAAGGAGACTTTATTTATGAAAGACGTACAACTTTCAGTGATCCATTTATTTTAGTTCCTGAATTTTCTAGCGAGGTCAACCTTAACAGAAAAATTCATTCGCTTTTTGGACAGCTTTCTGCCAAAAAAGAAAAGTTTAATTATTCTGCTGGGTTCAGGATTGAGTTTATGGATAGAGAACTTCAGTTAAAAGATAAGGCAAATACGATTGATGAAAAGTTCACTTATGATTACACCAAATTATACCCATCAGCGTCTTTAAATTTCAATTTAAATGAAAAAACCAATTTAAAATTAGCTTACTCCAAAAGAGTTGAACGAACAACAACTTTTAAGATGAATCCTTTTCCAGAACGTGAACATACAGAAACTTTAGAACAAGGTGATCCTAACCTTAAGCCAGAATTTATTGATCTTTTTGAACTTGGGATTGATAAAAAACTCTCAGCTAGAAATAGATTATTTGCATCTGTTTATCATAGAAACACTCAAAATGTTGTAAACCGCGTAAATACTGTTTACAATGACAGTATTTTAAATCGGATATATTCAAATGTTGGAGATGCTAAAACAACTGGTTTTGAAATTGGTGCTGAGTTTAATAAATCTGAAAAGTGGAGTTCTTTTCTCGGATTAAATTTGTATTATTATTCACTTCAGGGAAGTTTTGATAACAAACCAGTTAATAACAATGCTACAATTTATTCTCTTAATCTAAATTCAACCTATAGATTTTGGAATAATGCATCTTTACAGTTTACATTTAATTATTTATCGGATAGAATTACCGCACAAGGTGAAGACTCTAGGTACTACAAGCCTAATTTAACATTTGAAAAATCTTTTTTAGATAAAAGGTTAAAAGTTGCTCTGCAGTGGTTAAACATGGATTTAGGAATTTTGAAATCTAACGAACAAAGGATAACAACTTGGAGAGAGAACGAGTTTTATACAACGACAAACTATATTTATGAGGTGGACATAATAATGGTAAATTTATCATATATTTTCAAGAACGGTAAAAATAAAACCAAATTTATAGAGAGTGATTTTGGTAAAAGAGAATTTTAGAAATTCAATCACATTCCAATATTTTTTTTCCAATTTTCAATTTCATTAATCAATTCTTTAGCTAATTCTGGATGTAAATTGAACAAGTCTTTACTTTCAGTAAGATCGTTATTTAGATCAAATAGTTCAGGTTTTTCTTTTCGTTTATTTATTATAAGTTTCCAGTTATTTTTTCTAACAGCATAGTTAGAACCGTACTCCCAAAAAAGTGATCTCGCATGTATCTTTTCTTTAATCAGCAAATGATTTTTGAAGCTCAAACCATCAATATCGTTTGGAATATTTCCGCCGATGAATTCTGCTATTGTTGGAAGAATATCCATTGTCATAAGTGTCTCATTGCTTTTCTGTCTAGATTTAATTAATGATGGAGACCACACTAAAGACGTCACCCTGTGACCACCTTCATAAAGTCCACCTTTAAAACCTCTTAGCTGTCCATTATTTCCACTTTTAGTTCCTCCATTGTCTGAAAAGAAAAATATTATTGTTTTTTTTTCTAAATCCAATTCAATTAAAGTTTTTATGATTTCACCTACGCCTTCATCCATAACTTCTACCATTTCCTTATAAATTTCATTTTTATTTTCAGGTACACCCCCAATAAAGTCTTTCCCTTTTTCTCTAATAACTTTTGACTTTCTTCCCTGCAAAGGATAATGAGGAGACTCGTGGGCGACATAAAGCAAGAAATTTTCGTCTTTATTCTTTTTAATAAAATCAACTGAATGTTTTGAAATTAAATCGGTGCTGTATCCAGTTTCCGGATATAAGGTGTCGCCTTTCCACCAATCTTCATATCCTTCTTGGTCCAAATGAGAATGATAATCAACATTTCCGGAAACAAATCCGATAAACTCATCAAAACCTTGTTTAACAGGACTGAATTTGGGGTCGTATCCTAGATGCCACTTTCCAAATACACCAGTTTTATAACCAACTTCTTTGGCAATCTCGGCAAAAGTTTTTTCATCGAGTAATAGACCTTTATCGCGATGATTCTTTGCGGTAATTACACCAGGAACCCCAACCTTTTGCTGATATTTTCCAGTTAGCAATGCTGCACGAGTTGGGCTACAAACTGAACCGTTGGAATGAAAGTCTGTCATAATAATACCATCATGTCCAAGTTTATCGATGTTTGGTGTAGAAATATATTCATTTCCAAAAATTGATAAATCTCCGTATCCTAAATCGTCTGCAACGATTAAAATAATATTTGGTTTTTCTGAAAAATTAATTGGGTTGCATGAAACACAAACCGTTAGAATTAAGTAATAAATATATCTCATTAAAATTTTTTTAGAATCAATTTGGATTAAATTTTCATTACAATACAATTTACTGAATTTTAATTATCTTAATTAAAAAAAAATAGTTTGTATGAGAAAGACTTTAATATTATCAATGTTTTTAATCTTTGGCAACGAATTACTTTTTTCTCAAAAAAAAATATGGGATGAAACCAAAGAAGAAAAAAAAGAAAGAATGCAGTGGTGGACTGATGCTCGATTTGGAATGTTTATTCATTGGGGTTTATATGCGCAACCAGCGAGACATGAGTGGGTGAAGAGTGCTGAAAGAATGACAAATGAGGATTACCAAAAATACTTTGATGTTTTCAATCCTGATTTGTATGACCCTTATGACTGGGCTAAACAGGCTAAAAAAGCAGGAATGAAATATGCGGTTATCACAGCCAAACATCATGAAGGTTTTAATCTTTTTGATTCGAAATTCACTGATTATAAATCAACTAATACTCCTTATGGAAAAGACATCTTGAGAGAGTGGGTCGAAGCGTTCAGGTCTGAAGGATTAAAAATTGGCTTTTATTACTCCCTTTTTGATTGGCATCACCCACATTACACAGCTGATCCTAAACACCCTTTACGGGCTCCAAGTCATGGAAAAGAGCCTGGTTCAATCATACAAAAAAATAAAGAGACTGAAAATTATTATAAAAGGATTAACAAGGGTAAAGATTTTAAGATCTATCAGGATTACTTACACAATCAAGTTAGAGAGATTTTAACTGAATATGGAAAAATTGATGTGATTTGGCTCGATTTTTCATTTCCAGAACTACAATATGGAAAAGGCCGTGATGATTGGGGTTCAGTGAAGCTGTTAAAAATGGTTAGAGAATTGCAACCTCATATTTTGGTAAATAATCGTGCTGACTTAGATGATTATTGGGGTGGTTACGATTTTGAAACTCCTGAACAAAAAATACCAGAATTTTGGCCTGAAGTTGATGGGGAAAAGGTTTATTGGGAAACATGTGCTACTTTTTCTGGATCCTGGGGTTATTATAGGGACGAAAATACGTGGAAAACAAATCACGAATTGATATCTATGATAATTGAAACGACCAGTAAAGGAGGTAATTTACTCTTAAATGTTGGCCCAACAGCGCGAGGATCCTTTGATTATCGTGCAGAAAATGCTTTAGAAAAAATAGGAACATGGATGAAGGCTAACGGAAGATCAATTTATCAATGTACACAAGCTCCAGAATCTTGGAAAGCTCCAAAGGGGTCAATGATAACATACAATCCAAAAAAAAATCGTTTGTATATCCATATTACAGATTATAAAACTGGCTGGTTAAAGCTCGACAATGCCGTTGGAAAAATAAAATATGCTCAATTTTTACATGATAATTCTGAAATTAAATTTCAAAACCATTGGGATTCAAAATACCCCAATGATGTGGTATTTAGTAAACCTAATATTAAACCCAATATAGAAATACCTGTTATTGAAATATTTCTTAACTAATAAACTATGAAAAAAACACTTTTTTTTATTATTCTTTCATTTGTTACTAATTACGATATCATAGGTCAAAATATTTCGGAATCTACTATTTCCAATGCCGAAACTTTTAAAAATGAACAAATTACAGGTGATGTTTTTAAACATTTTTTTAGCTCGAAAATATTAAATAACACAAGAGAAATATTTGTTTGGGTTCCACCTGACTATAATTCAAATAAAAAAAAATATCCTCTTCTTATAGTTCATGATGGTGGAGGTGTTTTTTATTCAAGAGGAGGTTTTGGGGCAAGAAATAAATCTAAAAGTCAAAAAGAAATTAACAAAAATGGTTGGAACTTAGATGAAACAGTAACTGAATTAATTTCATCAAATAAAATGGAACCAATAATAATGGTTGGAGTTAGTAATACGAAAAATCGGGGTTTTGAATATGTCCCAACTCGAAATGGTATTAATTATGCCAAAGCCTTGACTGACGAGTTAATACCTGCCATCAAAAAACTATACAGAACAAAAACCAATGATATCGGCACATTAGGTGCCTCAGCGGGAGGGTTGATTTCATTGTATCTTGGTTGGGAATTCAACAAAACATTCAAAAAAGCTGTTTGTTTATCTCCAGGGATAATCTATCGTGATCAAGATTATTATAAAGAACTAATAAAAACTAAAATTCCAAAAAAATTAAGGTTGGCAGTTGTTAATGGCACCGACAATTTTGACAGTAATCTCCAGTTGGGAGTTGATAAATTTACAGAATACCTAGAAAAAATCAATTTTTCAACTAAAAACTATTTGTACTGGGTTGAAAAAAATGGAACTCACAGTGCTAAATCGTGGTCAAAGCAATCTAAAATAATATTGGAGTGGATGTATTAATCGAAATCAGCTTCGTTTAGCACTAAAACTTCTCCAGCCTTTAGTTCAATTGAAATATGTTTTTCTTTAAAAATGATATTAAAATATCCAGCCATATTAGCAGTTATTTCAAATCTATTTGGTTTTCCAGCTTTCCAATCCAAATTTACTGTTGCAGCTCCCTTAACCTTAGCCCCGTGAAGGAAACCATCATCCCATTCTTTAGGCAACGCAGGCAGTAATATTATATTGTTTTTGGTTGATTGAATAATCATTTCATGAATAGCAGCGGTGCCACCAAAATTTCCATCTATTTGAAATGGTCTATGGGTATCAAAAAGATTTTTAAGGGTACTTTTTCTCAACAGTTCATATAAATTTATATAAGCTTGTTCGCTATCATTAAACCGTGCATACAATCCAATAATCCATGCACGACTCCACCCTGTGTGTCCTCCTCCGAAAGATAAGCGTCTAGCTACAGATTTCTTGGCTGCTTCAAACATTACAGGGTTATTTTTGGTTAAGTTACCAAATGGATATACACCCAAAAGGTGAGAAATATGTCTATGTCCAGGTTGTTCTTCTTTATAATCTTTGATCCACTCTTGTAAAGTTCCAAATTTTGAAATTTGATAGGGTGGGAGTCTTTTTTTAGCATTTTCTACTTTTTTTACTAAAGAGCGATCAACCTTGAGCGTTTCTGCAGATTCAATAAAAATTTCAAAAAGCATTTCTATTATTTGTTTATCAACAGTTGGCATATAAGATAATTCAACTCTTTGCTCAACACCAGGAATGAAAAAATGATTCTCAGGAGAACTTGAAGGGTTAGAAACTAAATATCCCTCTGGAGATTCAATTAAATAATCAAGAACAAATTGCACCGAACCCTTAATGATTGGGTACGCTTCATTTTTAAGATAATTTAAATCTTGATTGAATTCAAAATGTCTGTAAAGTGGAAAAGTCATCCATGCCCCATTTAAGGGAGTGACACCATGAACTCCATCTCCAACACTAGTTTTCCCGAAAGGATTTGTAAGGTGATGCATTGTCCAACCATTCGCACCATACATTTTTTTTGCTGTTCTTGCACCTGGAACAGTTAATTCTCTTAAAAAGTTATTTAATGGTAATAATGTTTCAGATAAATTGGTCATTTCCGATGGCCAATAATTCATCTGTAAATTTATATTTGCATGAAAATCTGCATCCCAAGGTGCTTTGAAAAGATCATTCCAAATACCTTGTAAATTTGCTGGAAGTTTTCCTGGAAATCTTGAGGAACCCATTAGTAAATATCTACCATATTGGTAATACAGTTCAATTAGCCCAGGATCCTTGTTGTCTCCATTTTGTTTAATCAAAGCCATTCGCTGATCAGTAGCTAAATGTGATAGTCTATCTTCCCCTAAGTTAATGTCGACTCTGTCAAAAAGATTTCGGTGATCAGTTAGATGATCTAAAATTATTTGGGCTTTAGGTTTAAGTGATATTTTTTCTACTTTGGATTTGCTCACTAATAATGGATCTATCGATCTGTCAAAATTTAATTTATTTATATTGTAGTCTGTGTCTCCACTGAACACAAGAGTAACATGTGTAGCATTTATTATGTTTATTTTTGCATTAGAATTTTGAGATAATGTTTCAATTTCACCATCAGTAGAGTGAACTTTTAAAACTGAAGCAAATCTCATATGTTCTCCTCCTGGCCCCTCCTTCTCGTTTGGGTAATCAATAATTTGTCCAGCAAAATTAACCCAGTCATCACCTTTACCATATTCAATTCTATAGGTGCTATCATAGTAATCTCCTTTCCATCCTGGCATATTAATGTGGTTTGAAGGATCGAAATCTTCCTCGTCATCTTCTTTTATGTTTATTCCTCTTGAGAGCTTGAAGCTTACGTTTGATGGCTCACTAAATGAGATATCCACTACAATGACATCGTCGACAGATGATGAAAAAACTTTTTGATATGTTATGTTGTTACCAATTTTAAATTCAGAATTTGCAACCCCGTTGTGTAAGTTTAAATTTCGGTTGTAAAAAGTAGGGTAAGATCGATTGTATCTGGAGGGAAACCATCTTTGGTTGTATAGATAATCTATGCTGATATCTCCAAGTGTCTGGTAAGAACGAACTTTAGTTGGTGTACCCAACATATATTTACTAGCCAATTCTTCTGCTTCAACAATTTTTTCCTCAAAGATGAGACTTTGAATTTTTTTTAAATATTTTTTTGAATTTGAGTTGTTTCTATCAAAGGAGGATCCAGCCCATAAACTTTCTTCATTTAATTGAATTCGTTCGTTATTGAAGTCACCAAAAACCATAGCACCAAGCCTTCCATTTCCAACAGGTAATGCTTCATACCATTGACTTGCGGGTTGGTTGTATTTAAGCACGTATTTATCTTCAACTTGTGCTTCTAACTCAAAGATTGGTATGGTTATAAATAAAAAAGTAAAAAACTTTAGATAACTCATATAATGTTATTAGTTAATATAAAAAAAATTAAACATTTTCTCTAAAAATTATCAATTGACAAAAGGATTTTTTTTGAAATTTCTAAACAAAAGGTATGCTCCAAAAATAACAAATGGAAGACTTAATGCTTGCCCATAATTTAAACCTGTAGCTAATTCATTACCAATCTGAAAAACTTCATTTTTCACCTGATTTTCTTTTACAGATTCTAATAAAAATCTGATTGAGAAGAATGTAAAAAAACAGAAACCTAACAAACTTCCTGGACGAAGTCTAATCTTATATCTTTGCCAAATAAGGAACATTATTAGTCCAATGATTAAATATGTAAAGGCCTCGTACAACTGGGCTGGATGACGATAAACACCTATTGAGTTAAATTCTAATGAAAGTTCAGTTGAGCTTCTTTGCAATTTATATTCAACATCTGATCCTTTAGGATTAATTACATTGGTATAGTTCGAAAATTGTTTGGGTAATAAGTAACCGAAACTTTTTTCTATGCTATTTTTGATACGCTCCTCTTTATATTTTTCAGTTTCAAAAATAATTTTTGATCTTAAAATTGGCATTCCTGGACTCTCATATTTTCCTGTTACTTCAAAATTCACAGTCTTTACGAAGGGTAATCTTTTTGAAATTTTTTCTTCAGCCGGGTTAAGAAATAGAACTCCAAAATTATTTTCTGTGGGAATTCCAATGGTTTCTGAATTAACGAAATTTCCGATTCTAATAAGAGCAGATCCAATAGCACAAACGATTATCAATCTGTCCATTACTTGTAAATAATTGTAACCCCGTCTCGATCTATCTATGACACTAAATTTAAATTTATTGAATTCTATTTTATAAGAGTATATTGCCATTGCAATCAGTATTCCTATCACAGCTCCGTGGCTAGCAAGACCACCTTTCCAAAAGTAAAACACTTCCAAAACCCCTCTATTTAATATATGTGGCTCATAAAAAATAACGTGCCCAACTCTAGACCCGATCAGTGTGCCAAGAATCATAAAAACGAGTTGTATGTCTACGGTTATGTCATAACGTTTTTCAACTTTATAAGATCTCACAACAATAAAACGTCCGATTAAAAAAGCTAAAACAAATAGTACACTATACCATCTAAGTGAAAAAAAATCACTTTCAAATAAATATATATCGGGTTGCCATAAAAATGAAGGTGATGATAACATCCAGTAGTTTAAACTAATCTTTACCTATTTCTCCAATGGGTCTCGCTTCATCATCTAATTCCTTTTGAAAGACAGCAAGTTGTTGTTTTAAAAAAGCGGCCTTCTCTGGATTATCACCTAATCTGTTGTCTAATTCTCTAACATCAGAGGACAAGTCGAATAATGCCTCTGGGAAATCAGTTGCCCAGTTAGAAGTCCCGGATTTTGCATCTTCACCCGGAACAATTATTTCATTATAGGTAGATGGGGATAAATATTTCCAATTTCCTTGTCTAACACCTAGTAAATTATATCCCTTATGATAATAATAAAATCGGTCATCAAGTTCTGGTATTGCTATGTTTTTAAATGTATCTAATACACTGATACCATCAATTTTATTCTCAGGTAATTTTGATCCAGTTATTGCACATATAGTTGGAAGTAAATCAATTGTAGATACTAATTGATCAATTTGTGTATTTGCTGTAATGGTATTTGGCCATGAAATTACGCAAGGTACTCTGTATCCACCTTCAAAAACATCAAATTTACCACCCCTCAGTTCACCTGATGATCCTGCATGACTACCAAAATTTAACCAAGGACCGTTGTCTGATGTATAAATAATTAGTGTGTTATCAAAAACCCCTTTTTCTTTAAGTGTTTCAACCAAACGTCCAACATTAAAATCAATTTCTTCAATCACATCTCCGTAGACATTTGCTTTAGATTTTCCTTTAAACTTTTCTGATGCAAAAATTGGAACGTGAGGCATTGAATGAGCTAAATAAAAAAAGAACGGTTGGTCTTTTTCCAAGTTATTTATAAAATTAATTCCAAAATCTGTATATCTTTCTGTAAGCAACGATTGATCAGGTTTAATTTCTATAATTTCGTT
>TARA_B100001093_G_scaffold519613_1_pt1 | contig 11743 bp, 13 predicted proteins | sample TARA_B100001093 | Tara Oceans TARA_B100001093 (sample SAMEA2623116) | marine metagenome | biome: marine biome (ENVO:00000447); feature: surface water layer (ENVO:00002042); material: "saline water (ENVO:00002010), including plankton (ENVO:xxxxxxxx)" | depth 5 m
TTGCATTTTTATATCCTAGTTTGAATTCCTGTATCTTTTCTTTCATATTTCCTTTATCAGATGATTCTAAAAGCACCGCTGGTAATAATGAGAAAAGCATTATTAAATTTTTTCTGTTTTGTATAGAAAATAATTCATCTAGTATACTATGGTTAGGATCTTTTCCGCCATATTTTTTTAGCGATCGCCTTCTTTTCTTTAATGAATGTCTCTTTGTCCGCATCCTTCTCCCCGTTCGGTATCTTCTTGCCATTATATATATGTATAATATATATTTTTGAGATGATACATATATAAAAATACAACGATATTCTTATTTTATTTCTTTACAGGTATATAGCGAAACATACCTTCGCCATAGGCTTGTTTATTTAGTCTCCAGCACCGACTCGCATAATCGAAATCAATGTTGACTGTGTAGAGAGGTTTCTTAAGGGTGTGTATATGAGTTTGTGTTTTCGTCTGTGAGTTTCCTACGATCTTTCCATTTCGTAACTGCATGTTAGATAGTTTGTTTGATAGTTATGTTAAATACAACTCTCAAATTTAACGAGTTAAGAATAATACGAGAAATCAAGGACATGTCATTGATTGACATATGCGTTTGATATACTAGAACAAATGTTGGTCTATATAAATGATTCATCGTTGGAGAGAGTATTTTGGGATAGGAATCGTAGTTGGAGGATCCGGATCAATACTTTTGATTAATCTTATGATTGATCAAGCGATCGATCGTATGCGTATCTCAAATAAAAAGTATATAATTAAAGATAAAGCAGAAGAACAGGAAACATTTTGAAACTATTTCTGTTACTCTTTATACCCGAACCCTTACTACATTCGGAAGAGCCTAGTAAATCTTGTAATATCATTAAATTCCGGTTTAATTATACGCATAGACCAACCGGGTGTATAATCCGTGTTTTCAGGTAAGGCACTAAACCTTATTTCTGCAACTCGTTCCCCATCATCTTTCAATTCTATGACAAAATAAGCAGTGTCTTGTTCGAACACGTTAATTTGATCAAAAGTAAATATTGCATCCCTACCTGTTCTATGTGCGCGGTCTCCTCCTACCCTATATCTATTTCCGGTAACTAAATCATTAAAAGTGAAAGTATATAGACCTATCGGAATTGATAGTGGGGTATATTCTATTCCATTATCTGTAGCTTGTGCATTATTTGTAACTCGTGCAAGATTACTCCATGAATTCCACTGGGTTTCATAATCATTCGCAAAGGTATCAGCGGGTAGGGGTTCAGCGGGCAGGGATTCAGCGGGTAGGGAATCAGCGGGTAGGGATTCAGCAGATACGGGTTCAGCAGATTGTGGGCACCGACATGTATCTCCTGCATCGATCGCGTCCTTTAAGGCTCGGTTGGGCACCAGATCACCTGGGGTGAGATCATTGCGTGTGATAGGAGATGTACGGCTAATCTGTAACCAATCCATGATGTCGTCGCGTTCGTATGAGTTGCCTTCTTTGTCGACAACAGGGTCTCTCATAATATGTTGGGTGATTGAGCACTTGAACGCATCACCTGATTCTGTGGCGACCGTTCCTCCTCTCTGGACTCTTTTAGTTCTTTTAGTTCTTTGAGTTCTTTTAGTTCTTTTAGTTCTTCTATTTCTGCGATTGACACGAGACTTTTTTGTTCTTTTAACTCTTGTTTTTCTTGCTTTACTCATTTTACCCCTTTTTCTTTTCCCACCCATCATTAATATATATAGTTAATATAATAATACAAAAATATAAAATTTGATTTAGCAAATCAGCTTTTTATTATCACATAACAGCAAACCATGGATGAATTCTTGAGTGGCTTGGCAAACTATACTGAAAAAGAAAATCCTTGTCACCCGAAAGGAGATGCTTGCCCAGGAACAGAATTTCACAAGATAGAAACAATTATGAAAATATTGTCTCCTCTAATTGTCTTTAGTTTAAAAAAGAATGGTAATGGTAGTATGGTATTTACCATAGATGGGCAAAAGAATAATGATTCACATTACAAATTAAGATATTATTTGAATTACACGATTCTACCAGCAATTAAAAATTATATGGATAACCCCAAACGAATAGAAACATGTATTAAAACACTCATAGACTTCGACGCAAATTTGGAAAAGTATATGATGAAAATATACGAATATCTAAAAGTTGTAGAATATGCCAATGAGGATTATTATTACGGATTTAAATCTTAAATAGAATTATTGTAATAGAATTAGTATATATCATGTTACGTTTTTTACAAATGTTGATCTTTTTTGGATTAAATCAAGTAACAACAGTCGCCAAAACAATGTGTAATCAAGATTATTATGGGAATTGTATTGAGGATAAATGTGTTACATGGTTCGATGGAAATCATACTTGTGATATCATTTATGAAAACAATACATTAGTCAACATGACTTGTAGTGATACACTATGTAAGGGGAACAATCATGCACCTCTTTGTATAAAACCCGGATATCATTTGAATTCTACGTGTGATTTAGTTCCAGATACTTATGAAATGTTTCTGATTCTCCCGCTGTTTTTTACGGTTCAATTGTTCGGATTTGTATTTGTATCCATTTATTGTGCGCCTTTACAGAGATTTTCTACGAAGCTGACTGAGATAGATAAGGATATGGGAACAACGTGTTTAACATTCTGGTGTCCGTGTATCACATTTGGAGAAATATTTCAACATATCTATGATGTTCCCTCGGTGTTCGGGTGTTTACTATATACTTTCTGTGGATCTTTTCGTTGTTGTTTTAGTGTTTTGAATCGTTGGGGTATACGAAAAAAATACAATATCAACGGAGAACCAGACAAAGATTTTATACTTGATGTTTGCATACATTGTTGGGCTCATCCATGTGCTTTGTGTCAAGAACGCAGAGAATTGATGATTTATAGAAATGATATAGAATCCCGACTCCATTCACCCATTGTGCCACAAAGAACTCATCCATCTCAACAGTCAGAACCACCCGCAATTATGGTCATGGCGTCCAGAGTGGATAACAAACCTGTTGTAATCAATGCGTCCTTACTTGATACAGTCAGTAACAATGAATAGTGTATATGAAAACTATTTATAATATGAAAACTATTTATAATATTATATATACACAAATGGACATGAAACTGTTATATATAACTTTATTTTTACTTATAGTCGGAATTGATTACAAATCAGACCTACTCAAGGTAAAAAACTACAAAAAAATCAAGACAAATAAATTCGTATTGATTTTGATTGTTTCATTACTAAGTTTCGCAATACTATATATAAATGATTATATTACATACAACTATTATGATACAGGATTGAAACTGTCTACTAAAGAAAGAGACAGTTCATGCGATGATTCATTAGAAGATTCTATGCAGGCTGGTTTATTAGAAGAATTGCTATTTAGGCTGTTAGTATTTAATCTAATAATGGTTAAATTTTTGAAACTAGATGTTACTACTAGTATTATTTTATCATCCATTTTGTTTGGATTGATCCACCTAACCCATTATTATTACTTTGATGAAAATATATCAGAAACAGTGATAACTATCATCCAAGCTACATTCGTAGGTGTATTGTATGCCTTTTTATATGCAAATACAAATCTATCGACAGTCATTTTATTACATTTTGTAACAGATTATATAGACTTCAAACTGTTGCGATGTAATAAACTAACTTACAAAAAGATGTTATTTATAGAATGATTCCATGTTAATCAACAATCATAAAACTGATACTTAGGCAGTGCCTCCCGCGACAAGTTCTTCGGTTGCATCCGCTGTATCATCGGCATCTTCTGTTTTTTGTTCACGACGCTTTCTTGGGAAATAACGATACTGATATCGCTCATTTTCAACAAGCAAGGGTCCTCCCATCACTCCCGTGACATCCAAACACACGTCGCGATCATCTTTTCCTTTTCCAACATTCAATGAAACATATTCTCCGGGAAAGAGTCTTCGGTAGCCATCACCTCTCACGACAATGGCCGTATTGTGAACAAACACATCGGTTTGAAAATGAGGGTCATCTTGTGTCATTACGGTAACAAATCCAAACCCTCGGCGGGCATCGTAGCTTCGGACAACTCCAATCAATGACATTCTTCGGTTGATATACTTGATTCTTTTGCGTTTTCTTTATATACTTTATGATTTGGATTATCTTCATACTATACATCTTGTATTCACTCAGATGTATATGGGAACAACGCAAATACAATCTTCATGCAACAATACAGAAATTACCCACGCTCAACAAAGCGGAGCTACACAACCAGTTAATCGAAAAACAACCCATTGTTATACAAAATGTCGAATGTTCAAAACAATTATCACATGATATCTTAGTTCATGAAAATCCAGGATATATTGTGATTGATCAAGGAAAACATGTGTTGTTGTCTACATTAACTGATCCTAAGGTTGATAAAGTCAATGTGTATCGTAATCAAAAACTATGCAAAGACAGTGGATTGCATTCTTGTTTAGAACCTGTGATTCAGGCATTTTCAGAAAAGATGTCATGGTATACAAAGTGTGATCTGAGTGCCTGGAAAGGTCCTACTGTGACAACTTTGAGTCAAAGTGTTCACAACAATACACTACTCTATCAGATTCAAGGAACAAGTAAGGTGTATCTTGTGAATCCCAAACATGCTGAAGAGTTACAAACAACCTCTATCAAAAAATTGTCTCATAAAATCACACTCGAACCCAATCAACTATTATGGATTCCTCCTCAGTGGTTTTATTCTCAAGAATCATCTGAACCGTTGTTACAGGCTTGTATAACGAGTGATACTTATTTTACTTGGTGGTATAATGCTTGGAGATAATCTTCTGGATAAGCGCTCATTTCACATGCACAAAGGGTTGTGGTAATACAAATATTACCAGTTGTCTCTGTTGGCACACTTGGAGACAACTTAGGTGATAATGGCTGAACCGTTTTTTGAGTAATATAACTGTAAATCTTGTGAAACTCATTTCTTATGAATTCCGATAATATGTGTCCATTCATATTTAAATTTGATGGGATTTAAAACTTTTAGAAACACAAACATAACAAGCTTCATGTCACAAGAATTGCTAGATTGTATACAGAAAAAAGGTATACATATCCCCGAGGAAATATTACATAAACTAAAGTGTCCTCCAAACAACAAAGATAAGATATCATTTATCGATGTCATCAAAAACAACAGCCCATTCACTGTAATAGAGGCACCCACAACTATGATTGACTATATAAAACAGCAGTTAGCAGAAAAACTTGTGGGAACTGAATTGAAAGATGTTCGCATCAACGAGAACGGAAACAAAACTGAAGATAGACTGATCGATATTCATCCAGATAATTTTCAAAGGCCGCGGACTGTTAACAACAAGAAACAGTCAGCAGGATATCCAGACCTTATATACGGCACAGATGTAAAAGACAAAAACACGCTTGATGATTACATTAAATCCACCGAAGCCTATGTTGAAGTGAAGCTTTATAAAGAAGGAACTCAGGATAGCAGTTTTCGCGCATTTTACATGTCTAGTTTTACCAAAATAACTAAATCTTGTCCTCACTTGTTGATTGGATTTTCTCACGATGGAAAAAAAATACGGAAAGTCGACGTGATAGATCTCTATCACAAGGTTTTGAATGTCAAGATTGAATATCATATGTCTAACAAAGAGATATATCCTCAAATCGAGAAACCGAAGAAACCTAAAAAACCTAAGAACACACCTATACCGGCCACATACACACTTGAACAAATCGGGGAGATTCATCATTCTAATAAGATGACTAAGAGTGAGAAAAGACAAGTGTATAAAGAAATCATAGACAAACACAAACTCACAAAGTGTGGAAAAAGTGCCAAGAAAATGTATGAATCTCTTATAAAACATTTTCAATACAGTGAAGAAGCTAAGCAGCTAAACATGTAATGTTTCATTACAGTATTCTATGTAAGTTTCATCTACATCAATGCCAATACCTGACAGAGAATAGTCTTCATTTGTATCCGTCAGTTTTTTTGCGACTCTGACAGTGGTTCCACTTCCAATAAATGGATCCAGAACAGTTCCTTTTTTTATACCCGATATGCGGATACAATGCTCTACTAATCCCTCTGGGAAAGTCGCGGGATGATATCCTTTTTCTTTCTTGTTCTGGATCGTTTCATAAGGTATAAACCATGTATTGCCTTTGCAACGGATATCTGGTTTTATTTTACCAGTCTTGCGATTCTTGAGATTGCATTTCCACTTGTAGGGAACTCCCACTGACAACCGATCGATTAGGATATCATCTGTTTTTGTAAAGTGATAAATATTTTCATTTGTCACGTTGATATACCTTTTTGAATTGATAGGCTTGAAGTGCCCATGTGTCACGACACTTGTTTTGTCTTTTTCAGAAGGGACGCTTATACTCTTGACCCATGTGATATTGTTCTGAAGAACTAATATATCTTTAAGATTGAGAGCTACCTCCATTGCAATCCATGGATCACGATTCGTATATCCCATATTCAGAAAGATATGTCCATCATCTGTGAGGATTCTCTTTAATTCAACAAATATATCACATATCCATCCTAGATATTGATCCCTCGGCTTTTTATCGGAATATTTGTGATACTTAAGACCAATATTGTATGGTGGACTCGTGATAACAATATTCACACTCTTATCAGGCGTTTGTTTGAGTTTCTCTAAACAATCTCCAAGGTGAAATGTATAAGTGGTTGGCGACAATTTCTTCTTGTATATCCGAAACGCTTTCGTATTTGTTTGATTGAAGTTACATGTTTTTTTAGAAGATTTCCTTATCTCATACTGATATGTTGTGGTAAATTTCTTGTTCGGAGGATGGATGCATGGCAGTCGTGTTATTGGATAATATCCCATTGTAAGATTTTTTGTATCACTTGTTATCTCAAGGTAATAATCATTTTCTTTTGTTTTGGAACGTTTCGTTCCTTCTCCATACATAGTTTCTTTTACTTCTTCATAACCCTCCGGCAACACTTGCAACATAATTAGCTATATACGATATTGATATATTAGCTTTTCAAATTTACATCATGTATAAAGAACGTTCATTTAAAGATATTTTCTTTAGCCCTTGGTAGTAGGTATTCAATGAAACCCACATCTCTGAATACACCCTGGAACCTGTGGTATCACAGCATTGAAGACAAAAGCTGGACCAAAAGCAGTTACAAACATATATTTACTCTCCAAAATCTCTATGATCTTCAGGGGATCCGAGAGATCATACAGCAACGTCATCTTCAAAACGGTATGTTTTTTCTGATGAGAGATGACATCTTTCCCACATGGGAAGATCCGGATAATCGTGAAGGATGTTGTGTATCCTACAAAGTTCCAGGGGGAGTGTTAAAAGAACATTGGGACAATATAGTGGATCGTATCCTAACAGAAGATATATTACTTAACACAGATGACACAGAATTGTTAAATGGTGTGTCGATCGCTCCTAAAAAAGAGTTTAACATTATCAAAGTATGGATGAGAACCTCACAAACGCAAGAAAGTATTCAAACAGTTTTGAAACAATATCCACCGTTTTATGTAGCTGATAAATGTATAGTCAAAGATCATGAATTAAGTAGTTAATATGTCAAAGTTTCACACATGCACCTTCTGTCCACAAACGTAACCAGAATATGGCCAATTACAACGCCTCCGATTCCAATCGTTCTTTGATTACTGGGAGGATTGTATGTGACCCGTTTCTCACGGTAGGATAGGCTAACTCTGCAGGCCATTCGTCTATTTCATATATGTTGTAAATAGAGTTGATATAATCAAAAGCTCCTTCAAATAAATATATATTCGTCTCTATCCACTTATAACTCTCCTCACAGCATAGATAATTGTTTTTATCAAAATTCGCTCTATACAAAATTATATCATTATAATAACTACTGTATTTATCTTTTTTACAATATTGTATTATACATTCGTTCATTTTTAGCTCACATGCATTACAACGATGATCCTCTATAAACGATTGAACATCACTTTTGTAATAAGGTTTTTCAACCCTTGGCACATCCATATACATATACAATGTATCATCAGAACCTGAAAATAAATACAATTTCCTATACCTAATTTCTTCAAAACTTGATATTAATTCACCTCTTTCTGGGTCAATTTCTGGAGCAGAGGGGGGCATGGGTTTAGGACCCGGTTCAGGTTGAATCGTCGGTTTTTTTAGCATTCCTCCCTTCATATCATATTTTCTTCTATTATTGATACGTCTCTTTTGCGTTTTTCTTCTTTTATTGATACGTGTCTTATGAGTTTTTCTTCGTTGTTTGGTTTTATTTCGTTTAGTTGACTTATATCTCTTCATATAAAATATGTATTATGTATTATATAATATAAAAAGACGTGTTTCAAAGAGAAATAAATGATTTATGAAAAGAAGTAGTTAGTAATTACCTGTTATTATTTTCCGGAAGGTTGTATCGGATATATGTATCTCATGATTGTGTTTCAAATCAAGTATGCATTTCTTTTGTGTCCAACCTACGTCTAACTTGTCTTTATAAGTTTCCACCACTTTGACTTGTTGTGGAGAATATTTCTTTCTTGAACTTTTATCTTTGTTTTCTGATAGATTGTCGTGATGCATTAGTTGTAATCCGTGATTGGTTTGTTTGTATCCCTGGATACAGTATTGATTGTATGTCACCTTTGCATGACACTCTTTGCACAAAGGGACCAGATTGTGTGCAATATTCTGATGATGATGTCCTTGCATTTTGTGAATATCTGATGTTTGTTGTTCTTTTATGTGATGTGTTTCTACGGCAGGTCGTTTCTTACACACTTCACATTTATCCATCACTACACTCGTGTTGTAATTTGACTTTTTGAAATTCAGGTGAGTGTATGATTCGCCCATCAATGACAACTGAACCTTCCGCGCCTCTGCTAAAAATTCAGAATCTAAATGCATTGCTTTGCATACTTCTAATCCATACACCGGAGGACCCGAACCGTCTGACAAAGTTCTATCATATATCAACAAATCCTGATTGACATCATATTCAATCTTCAAATGACAAATTCTCAATCTATCATTGTTTTTCACCAAGTCTACATTTGTCAACTGATGCAAATGTGATGTAAATATATAGGAACATCTTTTTGTAGACAGTGTATGTAATCCCGCAGATACAATTGATATTGCGGATACATTTTCTGTTCCAGAACACAATTCATCTCCCAATACGAGAGATTTGCGATTGGATCTGTTTAAGATGGAACGCAACTCATTCATTTCAACCGCAAACGAGGATTGTTTTTGAAATAAGTTGTCATTGTTTAGAATCCGAGTAAACAATTGAGTATAAGGAGAATAAGTAAACTCACTACACGCTACAAAAAAACCTGCTTGAGCCATGACGATCGCGATACCGATACTTTTCATGAGTGTTGATTTCCCACAAGCATTTGTTCCAAACAACAACATTCCATTTTCACGTAAGGTGACATCATTGGGGACATAGGGTTCATCATCCTGAACGCGCTCGACTAATGGATGGCGAATACTTTTTGCATCGAGATAGCTTTCACTTGTAGTTTCATCTACTTTGGGACGACAATATCCATATTTGATTGACAAGTATGCTTGTGTCGAATACAAATCTAACTCTCCAAGATAATCAACCATCTGTTGAAATAAATTGTGATAAGTTGCATGCAATTGTTTGTTGTATGCTATAAACTCACTGTTGTTGTGAGATGTAATTTGATATCTTGTTGACATAATTGTAGACGACAATGTATCGATTTCATGAAAACAAACTTTGCTTTCTTTGTTGTGACCTGATACATTGATATCTGCCTTGTGTATTAACAGTGTTTTGTTGGCTACCTTAAACCGAAATGTGTAATCATTTGGTAAATTACTCAAACTCTTTTTGAGCGTGGTTCCACGTTTTTGTGTCATTTTCAGTAGATATCCTTGTTTATCTTGATACACAACTTTGATTGTTTCTGCTTTTTTATCAATCAGTTTCCCTAAGACACTGGCTATCTTGTATAACATTTCAGTAGAATGATTCATAGTCTCAAATAAATCATCTAGTGGTTTACAATATCCTTTTTTGAAAATAGCCTGATCAATATCATTGGGTAAACTAACTCCAAGCACCGACAAATCATATACTTTTGTGTAGGATTCTATCATTTCTTTTGTTTTCGCAAGTGTCTCGTTGTATTTTTGATTATGATAACATTCATTTTGTGGTATGTGTTCTATAACCCACTCGTGTGTATTGAGAATCGATACCAAACTATCATGCATATTGGCAAACTGTTGTGGTGTAATCAAACCTACACCCATTTTACGAAACATGCGCTCTATATCGTTTACATTCCTCAAATGAGAACGTATCTCAACATACCTGTCTGTTTTACGATATTGATCGACACATTCATATCTGTGATCCAGAGTGGCTGAATCTAATATAGGATATAACAATCTTTCTTTGCACAATCTTCTTCCCACAGCTGTTTGACAACGATTCAAGAGAGACAATATAGAACTATACTTTTCTTGCGTGTGTTCTTTGGTATCAATCAAATACAATTGATACAAACAGTTGTTACTTAATACGAGTGTTCCTTCTGTTTCTTTGAAACAAGGTATATCTATATCACGAACGTTTGTGGCCATATGTTGATACACAAACTCAATCATATACAAGTGTGACAATAACACCTCGGGATGTTTTTCCAATCCGACATATTCAATTGCACTCATTTGTCCGTGTGATGGATACACCTTTTGATAATATCTTTCTTGTATACTCTTTTTCATGTATTCTTTATCAGTGAAAAAGCCTATCTTTACATGCTGTTCCGGTAATCCCCAACCATGACATAATTCACTCAATTGCTTTGTGTGTAATGTGTCACTATGAACAATCGCTTCAGATGGTGAATAATTATGTATCAACCGATAAATTTCATCTTTCCATATAGTCTCATCTTTGACACTGCTTGTGACAAAGTGAACCCAATTGCGCCCAGTTCCTACATCAATCGTAGACACTCCAGCCATATATGCAGTTGTATTTTCCGCACCCCTACACGAACTGATAAATACTGACATCAAGTGATTTGAATCGCGAGTATCGTATATGTCCATAACTGTAGATGGACTCAATACAGTTGTCACCGCTCTTTCAGGATTCGGTGGAGGCGTGATTTGTTCCACCATAACAATAGTGTATCCATTCTTCAATAATATATCTTGATACTTGGTCAAAGAGACTTCGGGAAATCCGACCAATTGAGGATTCTTATAACATGTTCCTTCTTTTTTCTTGTCTTTTTTATCTTTACGAGTGAGCGCGACGTTCAATATATCAGCAAACAATTTCAAATCGGGACCCACTTGAATCGTTTCATTGTATACAGCATACATTTCATAAAAGCTACCCACCAACATCAACACAACAGTGCGTTCTCCATATTTTTCTGAATATTCTTTGTGTATGTCAAGATATTGCTTCAATATCCCTGTTGCCATGATCCCCTGTTATTTATTGTAATGAACATATATGTTTAAATCACACTGATAAAATATATTTAAAGATTATCTTAACCAGTCAGAGAAATGAGTGATACAGAGCATCTCTTAGTAGTTAAAACCGTGCAATCGGG
>TARA_B100001093_G_scaffold269772_1_pt1 | contig 11740 bp, 7 predicted proteins | sample TARA_B100001093 | Tara Oceans TARA_B100001093 (sample SAMEA2623116) | marine metagenome | biome: marine biome (ENVO:00000447); feature: surface water layer (ENVO:00002042); material: "saline water (ENVO:00002010), including plankton (ENVO:xxxxxxxx)" | depth 5 m
ACATAGGTCAAATCCAAGGAGGTCAAAGTTTTTGGTAAATCAGCATCGACTATAGTAGTTCCACCTTGCTCTAAAGTCCCATTTATTGGAAGTGAGTACAAGAAATAAGTCAAGTCATCGCCATCAACATCTGTCCCTGAAACAGTTATATTTAGTGAGGTGTCCTCACCAGTACTCAAGTTTTGTTGAATGGCAACAGGTGGATCGTTCCAAGGTGTAATAGTCAATGAAACACTTCCATCTGCGCTTTCAGCGCTTTCATCGTCTTTGGCAGAAAAATTAAACGAATCATTTCCATTGTAGTTTAAGTCAGGAGTGTATGTCAAAGACGCTCCACTTAACTCAGTTCCTATTGCTGTAATTTCTGTAGAACCATCTTTTAATATTCCTTTGGTTGGTAATACCTTAATGGTGTATGTAAAAGTATCGTCAGATGTGTCAGGGTCGGTTGCTGACAAAGTAATCACAGGGCTAGTAGTAGTGTCCTCTCTTGTTGTAATCGACTGATTTTGAGCAACCGGTGGGTCATTCACATTATTAACTGTTATTGAAACAGTTGCTGCAGAACTTTCAGCAGATTCATCATCTTTTGCTGTAAATGTAAAAGAATCATTTCCAACATAATTATTATTAGAAATATAGGTTAAAGTGCCTGAAATATCGCCAGCTTTTGTAATTACTGTTCCCCCATCTTTTAATGTACCATTTGCTGGTAAAGTTGCAATAGAATAGGTAAATGATGTATCGGAGGTATCAGGATCAGTAGCTTCTAAAACAATGGTTTCAGACTCCACATCTTCATTTACTGTGATGGACTTTGCTGTGGCTACAGGAGGATCATTAGAATCTGAAACAGAAATAGAAACTGTGGCTGCAGTGCTTGTAGCTGACTGATCATCTTTTGCTGTAAAAGTAAAAGAATCATTTCCTGTGTAACCATTATTTGGTGAGTAAGTTAATGCAGCTGAGATATCTGCAGCTCCAGTAATTTCAGTACCTCCATCTTTTAAAATTCCATTGCTAGGAAGGGTAGCTATTGAAAAGACTAATGATGAATCGTCATCATCAGGATCTGATGCAACAAGAGCTATCGTTGCTGTTTCTGTATCTTGACTGGCAGAGACTGATTTATTCTCAGCCAGGGGAGGGTCATTATCTGTATTATTGACATTTATTGATATTGTAGCTGGATCGCTAATTTCAACATCAGTATCTGTACTTGAATTAATTCCTTTATCAGTTACTTTGAAAGTAAATGAGTCAGACCCTGAAAAATTAGGATTTGGTGTGTAGGTAAAATCAGCACCTGGTGTACTTCTTTCATAAGAAAAACCATTGTCAAAAGCTTTACCATTACCATTTTCCCATGAAGTAAACTTAACACTTAAGTAAATGTTATCATTTTCAAGATACATTACTAAATTTTTACCAACAACATCTTTTGGATTTCCAACCGCCGCTCTAAATTTTGAAAATGTTAAAGTCGAAACTTGATCCAATGTTCCTATCGCCCATTTTGTACCCGTAGGGCTATTTGTTTTATTATAAACACTTTCTGCCATAATATTAAATATTTGACCACCATCATTTCCCCTTGTTATCCATACTTCTCCAGTAAGACGGTCTTGATTGGCTTGAAGAGTTGGATCAGTCCCACCCGATTTAGTAAATGTTATATTAGGCCCATTCCAAATCGAAGTGGAATTAGCGGTAACTTCATATCCCCCTTGTTTTAAGATACCATTTGTTGGAAAAGTGTCTATTGTATAGGTAAAGTCACTTGCTGGCGAGTCTACATCAGTGGCAGTTAAAGTTATATCTAATACAGTATCTTCATCCGTGGTTTTGTTATCAGCAATTGATACAGGTTTATCGTTATCAGGGATAACGGTTAGCGAAACTGTTGCAGGAACACTGGAAGCACCACCATCACCATCATGAGCAACAAACTTAAATGAATCATTTACAACCGAATCAGAGTTACTATTGTATTTAACTTTATTTCCAGTTAAAGAATAAGGAATATCCGAAGATGAAATTTCTGTACTACCCTCATATAATTTGGCAGTATTAAGTTCGGTAATAACATAACCTAAGTTGTTTGGACCACTATCTGAATCGGAAGCTGTAAGAACAATTTCTTCTGAGGAAGTAAGTTGCTCATATAAATTGAAAGCAACTGTTTGAGAATCTGCAGAAGGAATTTGTTGAACTGTATAAAGGTTATAAACCCTCACATGTCCCGAATCTGTTCCGCCGCTATCATTCAAATCAGCTCCTAAAGCTACAGAAGAACCGTCGCCACTAATAAATACTTTTTGACCTTTTGCCTCGTCTCCACTCCCTGTGGTATAATCAGAAGCATTTTCACCAGGAATGGTAAAAGTAGTTGATGGAATTTGAGTCCATCGAGATAATTCTGAATCATAGCTGTATAATCTAAGATTGCCCTTATTCCCATCAAAACCTGGAGCAACAACCCCTAATATGGTTCCAGGATTGTTTATTGATACGTGAGAACCAAAATAATCAAATTTGGCGTCGTCACCGTTTCCAACTTCATCTTTAATTTCTGAACCTAAGCGATTCCATGTGGTTCCGCTCAGCCAATTATAAACACTAACAGATCCTTCAGCTGTCTTAGAATTTGGTTTATCGTATCTCGATCCTACAGCAACTATCAGTCCACTAGAATTTAAGTCAACTGAGGAACCAAATCTTTCATTTGAAATTTGATCAGTAGGGTAAATAATCCCTTTATTTTCCCAAGTATCTGTTGAGCCATTATATTGGAAAATTTTGACTTGACCTCCAACATTTTTTCCTGTGTCGTTTTCATGAGCGCCTACTGCTAAAATATTTCCATTGGAACTCAAATCAACTGCCCAACCTAAATTATCGCCACTTTCTCCAGAAATTTCAGAACTGGATCCTAAAATATTCCATGTTGTTCCTGATTGATATCTGTAAACAACCACTCTTCCTGAATTTATTTTGGATCCCGAATCGTGCCACAAATCACTAACAGCTAATGTTTTACCATCTTTACTTAATCTCACGTCATTCCCAAATTGTTCAGAAATAGACTTTGGTGAAGCAATATTTGTTCCATCAATTGTTCCTATTAAATCCCAGTTGTTAGTCCCAGAATTATAACTGTAAATTGTTACTTGTCCCCTATTTGAATTTGCATAAGCTGCGCCAACAGCCAAAACTGAACCGTCACCATTTAATGAAACACCTGATCCAAATTTATCACCATCACTTGCTCCTTCGATAACATTACCATGAGCAGCCCAACCTGAGCCACTAGTATATTTTAAAACTTTAACACTTCCCTTATCTCCTGAACCAAACAAAGGAGCTCCAACTGCCATTAAATCACCATTCTCACTCATGGCTATTGATTGACCAAAACTATCACCAGGATTATCACCAGTTATCTCAGAACCTTTTAAAGATGGTGATGCTAAAAAATCGTCAAAAACTTTTATGTAAACTATTTTTTCTGCGCTGTCATCTATGCCATCATTTACTTTGTATGTAAATGAAGTTGTTCCTGATTCAATGTAGGAGCTGTACTTACTTGATCCTGGAACAAATGTGACCACATTGCCGTTACTAGACAAGGTGCTTCCTGCTACCAATATTGCATTTCCGTTAAGTGGATCTTTTAAAGTGCCATGTGTAGAAATTGAAACAATTGAATAGGTTAAATTATCTGTAATATCACTGTCAGAACCAACAAGATGCACTGATAGCTCTGTATTTTTTTTTGTTGATGTGTAAACGTCGGTTGCGATTGGAGAGGAGTTTGACTGAGAATAAATCAAACCACTTATCAATAAAAAGAAAGAAAAAAACAATTTCCTCATACAATAAAGATAATATTCCTTAGCAAATAAATAACAATAAATAATTTTAGAAAATATTATTTTTTTATGCTTTCAACTAATTCAGCGTATTCAAAACAAAAAAAACCAGAATCACCTGTAACTATTTGATTAATCATTGCTTTTGATATTACATCGGCATGGATAGATTTATATTTTTTTAATCCTCCGAAAAGAAAAGGATTTATTAGAGAAAATAAAATTTTAGCAAATTTTTCTACAAGCCTAGTTTCTAACCTGTCTCCTAAAATTAACCCTGGCTTCATAACACTAATATGTTCAAAAGGTAATTTAGACAACTCTTGTTCCATCAAACCTTTTGTTTTAGGGTATAGTAAGGTAGATTTGGGATTAGAACCGACAGATGATACAACAGAAACTCTTTTCACTCCACTTTCAACTGCTTTTCTAGCTAAATTAATGCAATAATCGTAATCTACTTTTATAAAATTTTTGTCACTACCAGCCTTTTTTCTTGTTGTACCTAAGGCTATATATAAATGATTATTATTATTAAAAATATTTTCGTTTTCGATATTATCAAAATCTATCACAACATTCTTAATATTTGATGAATTATGAATAAACTCTCTTCTTGTGATTGAAACTACTTGAGAATAAGATTTAGTAAGATTTTTTAATAAAAAAGAACCAACCAGTCCCGTTGAACCCGCCACACATGGTATAATTTCTTTATTCATCAATTACAAACTATTATACAACAATGCGGCTAGAGTTGCTCCAACTAATGGACCAAAAACTGGAATCCAGCTATATCCCCAATCTGGTTGTTTGTTCTTTCTAGGAAGTAAAGAATACATTAGTCTAGGTCCAAAATCTCTTGCTGGATTGATAGCAAATCCTGTTGTTCCGCCAAGAGTCATACCAATTACCCAAACCACAATTCCAACAGGAAGAGCATCCAAAGCGCCTAATCCAAAATTGACAACATCACCATCAATTTCAATGTTTGGCTCAACTATAAAAAAGATTGCAAAAACTAAAACAAAAGTACCTACCAACTCACTAAAAAAATTGTTTTTATAATTTCTTATCGCTGGTCCAGTGCAGAAAGAACCTCTTACAGTTTGTTCATCGCTTGTTAACCTGTAGTGATCAATATAAATAATATATGCTAACCAACTTCCAAAAATTGCACCTAGAAACTGAGCAATTATGTAAGTAGGAACAAGTGACCAGGAAAATTTTCCTGCAAAAGCTAGGCCGATAGTAACAGCAGGGTTTAAATGAGCGCCGCTAAATTGTGCTGTGATAAAAACAGCAATAAAAACAGAAAGTCCCCATGCCATGGTCACTAAAACCCAAGCAGAATCATTATTTCCAATGGTGTTTTTTAACGAGGTATTTGCATTAACCCCTATTCCTAAAAGTAAAAGTATTGTTGTTCCAATAAATTCTGCAATTAATATGTCCATAATTATATTTTATAAAGTTTAATTAGCTTATTAAATCTGGTTAATTGTTCATCTATCCAATCTTGATTTTGTGAAAGTTCTTCAGACATGATTTTAACTACTATTGGTGCAATCATTTCACTTTCTTCACTACTTAAAAATAAACAACGAGAACGACGTGACATAATATCATCGATATTAATTGCCATTTCATTTCTAACAAAGTGAATTATTTGACTTTTTGACAGATAAAAATTCTTACTTAAGGATTTTTCCTTTAAATCAAGCTTACTAAGTCCGTTTTTTATTTTTAGTGTCTCCGTGTTAGATTTAATAAACTTTTGATTCATTTTTTTTAATGATAGATCGATAACCTCTTTTCCCATAATTCGGTAATTTGTCCATTTTCCTCCAACAACGCTAACTAAACCTGAGGAACTAATAATAATTTTATGAGTTCTTGAAAGATCTTTAGATTTGCCTTTTTTATTAGATGAAATTAAAGGTCTTAAGCCTACAAAAACACTCTTCACATCACTTTTTTTTGGCTTAATTTCCATATACTTATTTATTGTATTTAAAATAAAATCAATTTCTATTTTTTTTGGACTTGGGTCAATTACTGGTTTATCAATGTCAGTTTCTGTTGTTCCAAGCAGTACATGTCCCAGCCATGGAACAGCAAAGAGTATTCTTCCGTCTGAAGTTTTAGGAACAAGTATTCCGAAATCTCCTTTTAAAAATTTTTTTTCTACTACTAAATGAATTCCTTGGCTAGGTTTTATTAAAGGTTTTGAATTAAAAGAATCCTTTCTTAAAATAGAATCGGAAAAAACCCCAGTACAATTGATAATTTTTTGTCCAAAAACTTTATATACATTCCCAGTCAATATATCTGTCGTATTAACACCAATTATATTGTTTTTTTTATTTTTAATAAACGATTCAAAGGACATATAATTAATAAGTACCGCGTTGTTATCCGAAGCAGTCAAAGCTATATCTAATCCCATTCTCGAATCATTAAATTGTCCATCGTAATAAACAATACCACCGTTTAACTTATCTCTTTCAATGTTTGGAACCAAAGAAATGGCTTCTTTTTTTCCAATCATTTTAGATTTGTTGAAAATCTTATTCCCTGAAATTAAATCATATAATTTTAATCCAAGCCAATAATAAATTTTATAAAATATATTATACGTAGGAATTAAAAAACCTACTTGATTAACTAGGTGACTGGCATTCTGATATAAAATATCTCTTTCTTTTAAAGCCTGATAAACCAAAGAGAATTGACCTTTTTCTAAGTACCTTACTCCTCCATGAATAAGTTTGGTGCTTCTTGAAGATGTACCTTTACAAAAATCATGTTTTTCAACCAATAATACAGAACATCCTCTTGAAGAGGCGTCTAAAGCGCATCCTAGTCCAGTTGCTCCTCCACCAATAATTATAAAATCAAATATTTTATTATTAAGTAATTTTAAATTGGAGGATCTATTCAATTTTATTGAATTTTTTTAATTCTTTTTTTCCAATTATTTAGCACTAATTGATCATTATTGTTGTCGGATGGATTAAATACTTTATCAATTTTCCAAAGATCTTTAATCTCTTCAATAGATGACCAAAATCCTGAGCCTAAACCAGCTAAAAAAGCGGCTCCAAGTGCTGTTGTTTCAGTTGTCCTTGGTCTAACTACAGTTGTTTTTAGAAAGTTTGATTGAATTTGCATTAGAAGATTATTATTACTTGCCCCCCCGTCTACTTTTAATTTATTAAATTTTGTTCCTGAATCCTTTTCCATTTCTGTGATTATTTCAAGTGAACGTAATGCAATAGCTTCTAAAGCTGCTCTAGCAATATGTCCTTTTTGAGTTCCTCTAGTTATACCCATAATTGCTCCAGTAGCAGTTGGATTCCAGTAAGGAGCACCCAAACCAGATAAAGCAGAAATAAAAGTAACTCCACCACTGTCCTTAACAGAACTAGCTAATGTTTCAATTTCAGAGGAATCTTTAATAATATTTAATTGATCTCTCAACCATTGTACTAAAGCACCTGCAATAAAAACACTTCCTTCCAAAGCGTATATTGTTTCTTTTCCAATTTTCCATGCAATAGTTGTCAGCATTTTATTATTTGATTTTACTGCCTTTGTCCCTGTATTCATCATACAAAAACATCCTGTTCCATAAGTATTTTTAACATCACCTGGATTGATACACATTTGTCCAAACAACGCAGCTTGTTGGTCACCGGCTACACCACAAATTTGAATTTCAGATCCTAAAATTGATTTTTCACTGAAACCTATTTTTTTTGAGCTATCAACAACCTCAGGTAATAAGGTGTTTGGAATATTTAAAATTGAAAGTAATTCCTTATCCCATTTTAGGGTATGTATATTAAACATTAATGTTCTACTGGCATTTGAATAATCGGTCATGTGACATTTTCCTCCAGTTAAATTCCAAATCAACCAAGTATCAATTGTACCAAATAATAAATCTCCACTATTGGCTAATTCTCGAACTTGTGGATCAGAGTCTAATATCCATTTGATTTTAGTTCCTGAGAAGTAAGCATCCAATACCAATCCTGTTTTATTATAAAATGATTTTTCAAATCCGTTGGCTTTTAATTCATCGCAAATGAAAGCTGTTCTTCTATCTTGCCATACAATTGCATTATATACGGGTTGGCCAGTATTTTTATTCCATATAACTGTTGTTTCCCTTTGATTGGTAATTCCGATTGAATCAATTTCATCAACATTAATTTTTGATTTCTTAATGACACTTTTAATGGCTTTTAATTGAGTTTCCCAAATTTCAATTGGATCATGTTCAACCCAAGACTCTTTTGGAAAAAACTGATTAAACTCAAATTGAGAAATTGATATTTGATTTCCTTTTTTATCAAATAGAATAGCCCTAGAGCTCGTTGTTCCAGCATCAACTGATAATATATATTTTTTCATATTAATGTTTTTTTAAAAGGCATTCAAAAATTTCAATCAGGATTTACTGCCAGGGAATATTTCCCGATATCTGAATATGTTTTGTAAGCTCTTTTTGAAGCCTGTTTTTAACTTCTTTATTTATTATAGGATTTTTTTCAAATGGATCATTATTCAGATCGTATAAAACATAAGGCTCAAAGGGTGAATTTTGTAATAATTTATAACGACCGTCTGATATAGCGTAGAATGCTCTTCCACCAAAAATATGACCTTCTCTTCTAACCCAAACCATATATCTGTCCTCATATGTAAGCATATTTTCTTTTAACAGAGGAAGAATGTTTTTTGAAGGTAGTTTTAAATTATCATATTTTCTTGAAATATTTATCAGCGTTGGATAAAAATCCATCAGCATAATAGGTTCTTTTACAATTCCTGGTTTAACAACGCTCTGCCACTTTACTATACATGGAACCCTAATTCCTCCCTCCATCATGTTACCTTTTCCTCCATTTAGGGGTTTGTTAGAAGCAGAATAATATAATGCACCTCCATTGTCAGAAGTAAAAATAATAACAGTATTATTGATAAGGTTATTTTTTTCAAGAGAAACTAAAACCTTTTCTATTGAGTTGTCTAAATGCTCTATAAAAGCAATTAATTTTTGACGATTTAAATCAGCTTTTGTTTCTCTATTTTTTACCAAATTCAACCATTTTTTTGGTGGCTGAATGGGTGAATGAGGGGCATTATAATTTAAAAATAAAAAAAAGGGATTTTTTGAGTTTTTATTTTCATTAATATAATCCACTGACCATTGAGTAAATAAATCCGTTGCATGTCCCTTTGGATTAATTTCGATATCATTTTCTCTCATCCAATTAACACCTCCTCTTAAATGATGATTATAATCATCCATCATATCACCTAAAAAGCCTTTAAAAAAATCGAATCCTCTTTCATTTGGAATGTCAGGTGAATCTAAACCTAAATGCCATTTTCCAATAAGAGCAGTTTTATATCCTGATTTTTTAAGAGCATCAGGAAGAGAAACAAAATCATTACTTAAATTTCCCCAATCATTATCTTCAAATTGTCTAATTACTCCTGGAACACCTACTCTATCAGGATAATTTCCTGATAAAATTGATGCTCTGCTTGGCGAGCAAACATTACTATTTGCATAAGCCCTAGTAAAGCGTTTACCTTCACTAGCTAACTTATCAATTACTGGAGTTTTAACATCTTGGGCACCATAAGAACTCAAATCACCATATCCCAGATCATCTACTAATATATATACTATGTTTGGATTTTGAGCAACTGAGTTAATTGAAAAAAAAAGCAGTAATAAACAAAGTTTTTTCATAATAAAACTATTTATTCATTTCAAAAATTAATTTGTATTTAATATTAGCTATGTTATCCATTTTTACTAACATCAAAGAGGGAAGCTTGATGTCAAAATCAGTTAATTGTATTGGAAAATTTCCTTCAATATTTATTGAACTATTCTTTATGAAATAATTTGCCTCAATATTTTTTTTAATTTTTACACCATGGAAATCTAGTTCACCCTCAAAACTTATAACATTTTCAGAAATTAAAATTTTATCAGAATAAAATTTAACTTGAGGATATTCCAAGGCATTTAAAACTCTTAGTGTATTGGAATCTCTATTACTAATTCCTGTATCAAAATCTGATATGTTTGCTGCAACAGCTATTTTTCCACCATTATTTTTTGACAGAAAAACTCCCTTGATTTTTTCATTTATTCCCTCCCACTTATGAAGCAAATGTTTTGCCTCATACTTAATAACAGAAGACTCTGAATTTAACATCCATCTTTCCTGCTCCTGAGAAAAACAATTCATAATTGGTATTAGAATGAAAAGTAAAAATAATTTCTTCATATTAAAATTTTAAGACAATTACAGCTGTTGCATAGCTAGCAAAAGCAGTGTAAGCAGATGCTTTATGAATTTTTTTATCTCTGTGTTTATAATGATTTGTAGCAACCATTGCAGAAAAATGAATGGTGGCTAATATTTTATGAGCTTTTATTGAATCAAATCCCTTTGATTTCTTTTTATTTATAAGTGGAGGAGGTGAAAATAATGAGAGACCAGCTCCAGTAAAATAACCAATATTTACAACCTTACCCATAGTATTATGAGTACTTCTCAAACTTTCATCTCCATTATACAGCTTCCCTCCAATTATACCTTGAGCTATCATTGAAGCCAATGTTAAATATCCTATTGCCTGATGAGCAGTAAGCATTGACTTTCTTAATCTTAATTCTTTTTGTCTATTCTCTAGATTTAATTCTGAAATTCGTGTTTTTCTCAACAAACCCTTTTTACCCCAAAGCAAACTTTGAGTAAAAATCATTTTTTGAGGGAGTAATTCGATTTTTTTTTCTTCATTAGAAATGAGGTTAAAAAGATCTTCTTTATCCTGTGAATAATTTACTGAAATTGTAAAAAGAACAAAATAAAATAAAAATTTTCTCACTATTATTTATCTATTAAAGATGGAAGAGATTGTATATATCCTAAAGATACAAGAAAATCGTCTACTTTTCTCATGGTATCAACAAAAGGACCATTAGAATTTCTTCCATAATTAAAAAATCCATGTTCAAGATCTTTATAAATAAATAGTTTACAGTTATTACCCAAATCATTCATTTTTTTTGTAAAAAGTTCAGCAGATGACACAGGTACAGTTTTATCTGCAGATCCATGAAAGATTATAGTTGGAGGTGCATTATTTGTAATATTATGAAAAGGTGATATACTGTAGTTATCATTGGTACCAATTCTTTCAACTTGATTTTGATTTTTAATCCACCTTTCTTCATTTGAATTTAATCCGGGATTAAAAAGAATTAGAGCATTTGGTTTAGAATTGAATTTGCTATTTATTTCTTTAATGTCATCAAATTGATTTAATAAGGCAGTTGAAGCAGCTAAATGTCCGCCAGCTGATCCCCCACTTGCAACAATCCTACTTTTATCTACACCTAAAATATCAGCATTTTCTTTGAGCCATTTAATTGAAGATTTTCCATCAGAAATAGAATTAATAACTTTTACATCATGTCTACTTGATACTCTGTAATCTGCTAAAATTGCAACCATTCCTCTGGAACTTAAATATTTAGCATGCTCAACAAATTGGTCAGGTGTCCCAGATCTATACCCTCCTCCAAAAAAGAAGATTATCGCAGGTTTTTTTTTTGTCAACACATGACCTTTTGGATTGAAAACCCAAACTTTCAGGTCAGTATCTTTTGTTTTTTTGTAGACATATTCTATTGCAAAGCCAACATTTTTTGGAGGATAATTAGTCTGGCTAAATAATCCATAGGAAACGAAAAACAATATAAAAATTAAAGAATTTTTCATGAAATTACAATGACCAAGCTCTCCCACCAGTTGTCTCTTGTAAATCAA
>TARA_B100001093_G_scaffold57093_1_pt1 | contig 11736 bp, 14 predicted proteins | sample TARA_B100001093 | Tara Oceans TARA_B100001093 (sample SAMEA2623116) | marine metagenome | biome: marine biome (ENVO:00000447); feature: surface water layer (ENVO:00002042); material: "saline water (ENVO:00002010), including plankton (ENVO:xxxxxxxx)" | depth 5 m
ACCAACCCAATACGTAATAGGTGTTACTAATTTTGCTGTTTTTCCATTCTGGCCAGACAGTCCAACTACAGAGAATGTTTTACCAATCTCTGTTGTACGATCTTTAAGTGTACCGGGTAATTCATTACCATTAGATATTTGTACATTAGTACCTGTTAAAGGAATAGCTGTTGTAGTATTATCAGCATTAGTAACAACTAATGTTGAACTAGCACCATCAAAATCTGTAAAGAATTCGTTTTCATCTCCTTCAGGATCTAATATTCTAAACACTGCTCTATTAGAAGCAACAAGATCTGTGAAGGTTTCAGTCTCAACATATATGAATTCTTTCATATTCATGAATTCATAATATTTTTCTAAGAGCTGTTTAATACCAGTATCGCCCGAGTCAGTTAATATTTCCTCAGGTATAAGCTGATCTATTCTTAGATCTTCTTTTGTTTTCTTTTTGAGCGAAGCTACCGACTCTATATAGTTCGGGTTACTTGCATCTGATCCATATCCACTCATTATGTGCTCGATCTAAATCTTGAAGTTGTTGTATAATTTACGCTACCAGAAGAACCGGAAGTTGCTATACTATCTTTATCTGCTGTCATCGTAGTTCTTGTAGAATCAATAGAAAGTATTTCATCTCTCTTTGGAGCAATGTCTAAAGATTCAGGAGTAGCAGTAATTCTAATTGGAGTAGTATCATCTGGTATAAATGAGTTAAGAGTTATGGTACCTTCTGTTGGATTAACTATTCCACAGTCAGATGTTGTAACAACTTTATCTGCACCAACTAATCTATAAGCAAATACTTTTCTATTTGTCGAACCGGGTATTGCTACATCATTAAAGAAATTATCTACTCCACCTACTTTAAAAGACGTTGATTGTATACACGAATCGGTTGCTCCACCAGGAACAAAAAACGATCCGGGATATACTAAATTAAAATTATTAGAAATAGTAATCAAAGGAGTGATATTTTGAAATAAGAAAGGTCTTACTGTTGAGTTAAGAATAGAAGGATCAGAAGAATCAATTGCTCTTAATAAAGCTGAGTGTCTAAATACTCCATCAAATTTATTTAAATCATTTAATGAATAATCGTCGATAGTATCTGAGACCACTGCCTTGAGTTCTATATCTGTTCTGTCTGTTAAGTTAGGATTAAATTTAAAAGCAACATCCAATTCTAAGAAAGAATAATTAGGATCCACAACTGTTGGAGTAATAGATACTACATTTTTTCCTTGTAATACTGTACCAGTTACCGTAGCCTTCTCATCATCAGTCAATGTATCAGCGGTTTTTGGTTTAATAGCAATAAAGATTCTACCATAATCTGGTGTTGATTGATCTTCACCACCCCAAGTAGAGATAGCATCGATATTAGAAAATTCTCTTTGAATGATAGCTCTATAATCATCAGCTGTCACCGCTCTGTTTTGTGATGTATATGTTAAGGGAGCATTATATCGTATTGATTCAAGAGTTTCTCCATCAGCACCACCAGCAGCGTTTGTTACTGTGGTCACTGCGATAGTAGAAAAGTCTCCAATATTATCTACCATGGTAAATATATTAGCACCATTTGCTTCTGTTCCATTTGAATGAACATAATCAAGTGTTACAATATTATTATTAAGTGGTTTAGAACCAGTAACACCATCACCGAAATATACTTCATAGAAACCAGAGGTATTTTCTTGTAGATGATATATCTTACTTGAAGCATCGACATTTAATAGAGTTGTAAAGAGAGTAAAGATGTCAAAGGAAGTAGATTCCTCGTTAGCTTGTACTCTTGTTCTAAGGGTAGAATTATCTACGTTCTTATGAGGGATCTGATGTTTCTGATTTTCAATATCATTATCCACTCTGTATTTAATCGAGTTATAGTTACCCTCAGCTATGGCTACATTATTATACGTATATGTATTACCAGTGATTGTAGCAGACTGAGTATTTAAAGTAACGAACTGAAATGTTTCTCCATCCACTGAAGTACTTAATTTCGTTCCTCTTGGCATCGATAAATTCGTCGGCTTCGTGCCTGAAACGCTTGAAACGTCTACGACTATATTAACACTAGCTCGCGGCGACAGTCGCGACGCCGGAACATACCCTAGCATACGAGCTCTTGAGACTGCATTACCTCTTATCTGAGCTGAGTCTAAGAAAGCTTCGTTTAATGCTAAATGGCCAGCCATCGCATTATAATGTGTATTATATGATAGAACGTCTAAGAGAACATTTAATCCCGCACCGTCAAAATCATAATCATTAAAGACTGTCTGTCTTTTAAGAAAGTTCTTTAGATTTCGTTTAATATCATCGAAGTCTAGTTCTGTTGTTTTTAAATTTGATGCCATGTTATATTACCTTAATCTTTGTAGAACTATTTCTACTTCTGTATTTAAATCCATTTCTATTATCTGAAAATGTACTGTGATACGATATGCGTTTCTATCTGATTGATCTTCTATACCAACTCTGTTTACTCTTATTCTTGGTTCATAATCTATTAAGACCTGTTTAATACCATCAGATAGTTCATATTTAGTAATAGCATCTGCTGGTTCAAATAGAAGTCCACGAAGGTTAGCTCCTACTTGTGGTTGAAATGGTCTTTCAAAGAAATTAGTAAGTACTAAATTTTTAACAGAGTTCTTAATGGCTTCATCATCTCTTAAAGGTATGATATCCTTTCGTATTGGATGAAGAGTTAATTTAAGATTTAAATCAGCCCAACTCTTTTTACGTGCTACCGTACTGACTGGTATCGCTGATCCTGTTCTGTCGCTACTGTAATTTGCCATATATCTATTTATACTCTTTAAGTCGAAGGAATTACGATATACTGATCATTTTCTTCTGCTGGATTATCTAAAATAATTTCTCCATCAACAATTGAATAATCAGTAAAGATACTTTCTAAATTTGATTTACTAAATACTTTTGTATCTGAATCTCCTGTGCCTAAGCTTGTTTGATCTACTACTGTTGTGATATTCGAAAATCCAGATACTGGATTATTATCTGCACTTAATGTAGGAAACGCACCTGAAGATGTAAGATTTTTGATAGCTGGTATTGTCACAGTGATACTCGCTGGTATACTAATAGTAGAGGGAAGACCAATCAGCTTTAAGAAGTCACAGAACGTAAAGGTTATCCATTGTACCAGAGCACTTAATCCAATCGCTTCAAAGAACGCTGTGACTTTCTGCATCCATTCTTTTATTAAGAACTCAGGCCATTCCTCTCCGAAATCTCTTAAACGAGTTTTAAATCGATCCATTCTTTTTTCCAGGCTTTCGACAAAGTCATTCGGTTCACCACCTAATAAGTCCATCAGAGAATATCCGACCAGGGAAATTTTTTCGAGGGCCGCTAGGCCCTCTCGCCGGAGAGCCTCTTTTGCATCGATATCTGTGAGATCTAGATTCTTTATCTGTTCTTCGATCGCTTGAATTCTTGCTTGGATTAATGCTTCGACGTTTAAATCAGTTAAGACAGGAAGAGCCGGTAAACCGAGAGCAGACCATATTGTACTGAACTTATCGATCAGTCCACCAAAAGCTCCGTGTAATATTCCAAGTGCTCCCTTATTGAGTTGTGACATAATATAATTCCAGACAGCCTCCGCTTTGAAATCATTAACCTCTAGCCCATAGGTACCATCAAATGTTTTATATGTATCAGGTATGAAAGCGAAATACTTATCAACATCAGCAGATATCTGAGCCTTTAGAGTAACTTTATAATTAGGATCAGTAAATAGTTTAACAACATCTATTGATAATCCCATAATAGGAACAGAGAAAGATATCGGTAATACTGTATTAACAATCTCCATTATCTTTACTTGAACAAACAAGTGATACTCTTGAATCATAGATGTAATACGTCTCTCCCATTCAATCTCAGGTACCGTTAGAGTAGGAAACACTGGGTCTGATATAGACATAGGGAAGGAACCTAAAATCTTTTCTATTGATTCTAATAAATCTCTGAGTTCCTGAGCTTCTTTCTCTAGTCCAGACATTTCCAATAATGAGATTTGATTAATAATACTATTAAAGATATTAGTTAGATCTGTGGGCTTTGGTAGTAATACCGAATCACAAGGTAAAGATATACTCTGAGCTGTCATTTAGCACTCACCTTCTGGAGTCAATTTTTCTGGAGAATTTTTTTTTCTGCTGAAAATCTCTGGAATGAATCTAAGACCTAGATACGCTAGCCCACCGTATACCGCGGCGGCCTTTTTCGAGCCAATATAACCGCCCATTTGTCTTGAAATAAACCCTTTACATTTGTTATAATATATGTTATAATACATGGCTATGCGTTGAGCTTTATATTACTTGCTATAATAGATACTGTACCATCTGAATTGAATACTATTTTGGATCCTGTTTTATGCTTAATACTGATGCGCTCTGATCCCTCTGAGTTATCTATTTCTATGAGATGCCCTGCCTTTGACTGATAAACTTTGTTATCTACCGAGGACACCGTAGGGATGTCTTGAGTCCCTTCTGTCTGTGTTGCAACTGATCCCATTACCATAGGGTCTTGAGCGCTTGATCCATCTCTAAAGAATCCGACCACCCATGAATCCTTTTCTAAATGATGGTTAGCTCCATTACCCTTTATAGAAGCGCTCGTTACTGGCATTATAACTGTAGCCCATGGTAGATCATCTGTAGGTAAGACAGCTTTATCCATTGAATGGAACCCTATACAACGAACCTTTACTCTATTTAGATTGAGTGGATCATCAATATCTTCTATTATACCTGTATACCAAGTAAACTGTTGACCTATATAATCGTCTGCTCTCATAACTCTACCTCTTTATCATAATCTAATTGGCTTGAATCCTTCTTACACAATAGACTCATATGGTACTCTTGATCTATATTAAAGGTATGTGTGATATCATATACCATATAGACTCCGCTTTTGTTCTGATCTATTGACTTCCCGCTCTTATTTAACTCTGCGTCGAGACTCTTAGGTATCTTAAGCCGTATCTTAGCTCCACTGTGTATACGAGGATCACCACACACACTTACGTTTATTTGAGAGGTCTCCATACAAGCACTTTTTGATGATGCATTTGATATATCTTTAGATATTGCATCATGGTAATTCGCAAACCCATTAAAGGATAAACTATTAAGTGATGCATAATAGGATTTAGCAAAAGGAAACTCATTTAATGCCTTTTCTAATAGATGTTTTTCCTTTTTAAAGGGTCTAAACTTATTATCTCCTATAACAAACTTATCATCATACTTATATTCTTCATCCGTTACGAGTGTCTTAGTAGCTATATCAATAGAAGATAATGTAGAACCAAAGGCTCCCTTCTTTAATTGACCAAACATAGATGATTCTACTGGAGTACTAATGGATAATATCCTTTTCCTTTGTTCTTCTACATCCTTCTCGTCTATTGTATTAATATTATCATAATACGGTTTATGTTCATATTCCGCTGCGACTTCGGCTTCTCCTAATTCTTTTAATGATTGAAAATATATCTTACCATTTAATGTATCATCTTTTCTATGCTTCAGTGTTTCATAGAAATAGAATGGATGACCATTATCTACTGCATTACGAGTAAGCCAACGTATCGCATCGATTGGTCGAAGACTAGGATATATTCCCTTAATAGACTGATTCGACTTACTGATATGACCTATATTATTATGTTGTTTTAAATCGCTAAAGACAATATCCTTTACCAGCTTACCGATATTCCCTTCGAACTTACGATTCAGCCGTAGAAGCTGATTCAGATAGGCATGTTCACTGACGCAAATCAGCTGATATGTCTGTACTCCTGGCTTAGGACGTACGTAATTCACAATATCACTGATCAAAAAGGTATGCTTATATCGTATACGATTAGCGTTTCTAAATTTTCCTTCAGGAGTCTTCTTAGATAGCTGCATTTCAATGAATTCGTCACCCTCTAATTGAAGATCTTCTAGCATATTTAAGCCGTCTAATACATTCATTGTGCACATTAACGATGACTGATGGAGGCTTTCTGTGATGGTAATGTCCGTTACCATATTACGTATGTCAATAAAAGAAGCTACATTTGTACCGGATATACCAGCTGGGCTGTAGTTTCCATTAGGATAAAGACGTATATAGTCTCTTCTATACTGATTGATTGGCTGATTAGCCATTGACTAATTCCTCAAATGTGTCAGCAAATTTTTCAATGTAATTCGGATCTATAATATTAATTTTGGACCTTGACTCATTTAAATCAAATAGATAGTTTCTATTCGATGTATAAGTCGGTGCCGCTACTGAACCCTCTTGAAGAATTAGGTTTGTATTAACATCGTCTGTTGTAGAGAAAAAGTTTGCATTCGATACCTGTGTCTCAGATGCATCACCCTCTACAAACCAATGATGAGGTGCTTCTGCATATTGCCATACCTTCCATGACGCTACTGAATCTGTACTCGTACTACCAATAATAGCCTCAACAGCATTACCTACACCATCACCAATAAAGGAACCTGTTACATTTTGTACCACCAATTGGTTTAAATATATGTCCTTCTTGGTTAATGTACCCGTTGCAAATGATGTACCACCAGTGATTGTTTCACCTACATTGAATCTGCCTGCTAAAGAGTTACGAAAATCAACGATTCCACCGTCAGAATTACGTACAACATTAGGTCTTGTCTCAATAGCTACTCCATTATACTCTGTTTCAATGTATGAGAAGAGATCTTGTTGTGACATAGGCCATGAAGCCATACCATCGTGAAGGAAATCATTCAATATAAAGAATGTCCAATAATAATCTGGTGTACCATATAGCTTTTGTGAGCATATATCAGGTCTTTGACCATCAGGTATATTATACTTACGATACGTATTGATTTGATCTGCAAAATTCTGTAGTGGTCGTGCGTGTCTAAAGATATCAACTACATTCTGTATTACACCATCACGATTGAAATCGTATCCAATCTTAGGAAATTGTCTAAAGTATGCCATTATGTCTGATCTCCTGTGGTTTCAGTTGGTGGAACAGTGTATGGAGCTCTGAATTCTCTATGATATTCAGCTGTATTATACTCCTCTGGAGCGCCATATAAGTCTTCTCTCTTAAGAGCTTTAGACTCTTGAAACGTAAGTGCTAAATCCAGCTCAACTGGTGCACCTGTTTTATGAAATAGATTTGTTGCACCATTAAACGTTGCAGTCATATTTAATAGATAACAATATTGTATGAATGGCATATACTTATTAGGAGATGCATCACCACCTAAGAGTTTCATGAACTCAATTTTAAAGAGTGGTGGATATTCTAATAGAAATTCAGATGAGTTTGCCTTTTTAGGATATAAGAACTTACGAAATGTGTTTTCAATATCCTTTATACTATCCGATTCGTCTGGTGATTCGGCTACAAGTTTAAATTGAAATGCAAATGACCTTAAATTAGTACCAGTAAATTGAACGTTAGTATATGGGTTAGATGCAATTCCACCTGATATCATACCAGCTTGGCCAGCAGCTCCTAATTTACTAGCTGCTCCTGTAGTAGCTGCTGAAACTATATCAGAAATTAAATTAGCTTCACTGGCTTCTTTCTTTCCAGTTGCCATATCTCCAACTGCATCAATACCACCACCAATAAGACCTAGGTCGGCTTGCGTATAACCAGCTGCATCTGCAATGGATAATCCTGGTGGTGAATAAAGGTATATACTCCTTTGGTCTTCTAATGTTTTTCTGTCAACGATTCTAAAACGTATAAGTTCCTGACCGTCCTTTTCAACTAAATCAAGAGGGTATCTAAGAATAGGACCTGGATCTCTACTCGATGAAGGTTTTCCCTGTAATTTGTTTTTAACTGCTTCTGATATTTTTTGACCGATAGCCATACTCTCTTCCTATATAAATAACTATACTATTTATAAACTATAAGAGTATTTATATGAGTTACAAAGGCAAATACAAAATAAAAAACCCTGAAAAGTACCTAGGTGACTATACCAAGGTGGTATATCGTTCTTTATGGGAAAGACAAGCATTTAAATGGTGTGAATCTAACTCTAGAATAAGAGCATGGAATTCAGAAGAGGTTGTTATACCATATAAGTGTAAGACCGATAATAGAATCCATCGGTATTTTATTGATCTCTTTATTGAAATGGATAATGGTGATTGTATATTGGTTGAGATTAAACCAAAGAAACAAACAACAGCACCAAAGAAGCCTTCACGTAAGACTAAAAAGTATATCAATGAAGTCACAACCTATATTAAAAATACCTCTAAGTGGACTGCAGCTAATGACTTTGCTTCTCATAAAGGTTGGAAGTTTCAAATATGGACTGAAGACACTTTAAAGAATTTAGGCATCAAACTACTTAAGTCTTGATATAAATAGTACTATGGCAAGTTTATTCGATACATTACAAGCAAGCGCATTCAGAGCTGGTGTACAAGCTAGGACCGATCAATCACGTAATTGGTTTAAAAAACAGGTAAAGGAATTAGGTACAGTTAATAGGAATGCACTTCTAAGAGACGATGCATTAGATCCTACAGCTAATCCTAAAGTAGGTGACATGATTATGTATTTCTACGACCCTAAGATGAAAAACGAATTGCCATACTACGATAAATTTCCATTGACCATATTAGTTCAACCTACTAAAGGTGGGTTCCAAGGATTGAATTTGCATTACCTTTCACCTAACGTAAGAGCATTATTCCTAGACAGATTAATGAGTTTAGCACCAAAGAAAGTGACTGATTCAACACGATTAGCACGGTTAAGATATAATACTATCAAGGGTGCAAACAAATATAAAGAGTTTAGACCCTGTTTTAAGCAGTATTTAACGAGTCAGGTCAAATCAAGAATTGTAAGAGTACCAATGACTGATTGGGAAATTGCAGTATTCATGCCAACACAACAGTTCAAGAAAGTTAAAGATGAGAGTGTTTGGAGATATAGTAGAGATGCATATAAGGTATAACAATGGCTAATTCAATCGACGATCTAAAATCAACAATTCAAAACCATGGCGGTTTAGCCATGCAGAATAGATTCAATGTAATCTTTACACCACCAAAACTATCACTAGTAAATTTAAATGCCAGTACATTATTGGCTGGAGTTATTTCAGGTAGTAGTCTATCACTTAAAAACTTTATTAATGACCCTAGGGATATATCATTAATGTGTAAGTCTGCATCACTACCGGGCAGACAAATAAGTACTGCTGAACATTCTGCTCATAAAGAACAGCACAAATACATTACTGGGTTTATTGATGAAGATGTTACATGTGAATTTCATATCACTCAAGACTTTTTTATAAGAAATATGTTTGATGATTGGTTAAAGCAGATCTTTGACACTGAAACATATTCAATAAGTTATAAGTCTGAACATACGTGTGATGTAATTATACAGCAACTAGATAAACAGAATAAACCTATCTATGCTGTTAAATTAAAAAATGCATTCCCTACATCCTTAGGAGGAATGCCGTTAAGCAACGATGCAACTGATACTACTCAAGTATTAAGTGTAACGTTCTCATACGATAAATTTGAAACGATGGGCCCTGCAGCAGGGTTCTTTGCTGGAGTTAAATCTGCAGCAGATAGGATTATAAATATATTATAATGAATTGGTAACACAGGAGAAATATAATGGCTTTACCACAAGTAAATAGTTCTAGGTATACGGTATTTGTACCAGGACTAGGCAAGGAGATCGAATTTCGACCATACCTTGTTAAAGAAGAAAAAATACTCATGGTAGCAATGGAATCTAATAATCAAAAACAGATTCTAGGTGCTATCAAAGATGTCATCGAGGCATGTGTCTTTGATAATATCAATGTCAATAACCTAGCGGTATTTGATTTAGAAGTACTCTTCTTACACTTACGAGCAAAATCAGTAGGTGAAAGAATTAGCGTTAACGTTAAATGTCAAGACGAAGAGTGTGGAATCGAATCTCCAGTTGAAGTTGACCTTGACGATATTAAATCACCAGACATATCTAATGATGATAAAATTGTTATGTTATCTGAAGATATTGGTCTCACATTGAGATATCCATCGTTTGAAGATATACAAAAATTTGATCCAGAGTATCTTGAAAAGATTGATGGTATTATGGAACTATTAGTGCTATGTATTGATAATATATTTGATACAGAAAACGTATATGAAGATTCGAGTGATAAAGAAAAGATGGAATTTATTGAAAATTTAAATACAGATCAATTCCAGAATATTTCTAAGTTTTTCGATAGTATGCCATCGCTAAAACATGACTTAAAGTTTACATGTAGTAAGTGTGAAAAAGAGAATAAGGTAGAACTGAAAGGTATTCAAAGTTTTTTTACCTAGGCCTCTCACATGATAATCTAGTAAACCATTATAAGACGAACTTTGCTATGATGCAGCATCATAAGTATAGTTTAACAGAATTAGATGGTATGTTACCATGGGAGAGGGAGATATACGTTACTCTTCTTAGTGAACATATTAAAGAAGAGAATAAAAAAGCTGAAGAGCAACAAAGGAAAATGAAACGATGAGCAATAAAGAACAATTCAGCGGTGACATGAGCCGTAACGAGGTTGAGATAGACCTTAGTAAATTCATGGAATTAGTAACTGAAAATTCAAATCTTAAAGCAAAGATTATAGAACTGGAAGCTAATAAAGAACCCGATAACCCATGGCAACGTTGGATATTCTTATCTAACATGGTTGATTCATGGAGAATCTTCCCTAGAGCATTTTTAAGTGTGTATATATTCCTATTATACTACTGCACAATGTGGTTTATGGAGTTACCAGATCCTACTATGGAACAATCAGGGTTAATCAGTATCGTAGTTGGTGCTGGAGCTGCTTGGTTTGGTCTATATGCTGGAACAGCTAAAGATAAAATTAACGGAAGCGGAAAATAAGGTATAACCATGGCAGACGATAAAAAAGACGCAAATTCTCAAAGAGGAGTAGATGCTCCAAAACCTAGAACTAGAGAAGAAGGTGCATCTCTTTCTGATGTCGTCGATAAGCTAAAAGACGGTAACCAAGAGCAAAATAGAACTACTGAAGCTACTACTGGATTAGTGGCAAATATGATGAATATAGCTGATTCAGTTGAAAGAGTTGGATTGGCTGGCAATGCTGTATTAGATACTGTTGCTGATAAGTTAAGTGGTAATAAACTAAAAGAGTTAGAGAGCAAAAAAGAAGATGCTCAACGTGATGATAAGACTAATGAGTTACTAGAAGAATTAGTAGAAAATACTGATACAAAATTATTAGAATCTCCTAAAGGTTTCTTTGGTACAGCACTAGCAGTACTTGGTGGTCTTACAGGAGCTTTAGCTGGAATTCTTGGTGGATTTGTTGTAGGAGTTGGTGGCCAACTTGCATTCATAATTAAAAACATTGCTAAACCATTTACAGCTTTATTTTCATTAGTAGGTAAAGGCCTTGCAAATATAATACTAAAGTTACCTGGTGTCGAAAAAGCTAAAAGTGGTATTGCGGGACTAAAAACATATCTTAAAAATTTAAATCGCTTATTTGAAGGAGTAGATAAAACGATCAGAACCGCCAGCGGTAATTTCCGTGAAGGTGGAATGAATAAATTTGAAAAAGGTGTAAAAAAATTAGGCAATTTCCTTCGACGCCTTCA
>TARA_B100001093_G_scaffold519118_1_pt1 | contig 11735 bp, 6 predicted proteins | sample TARA_B100001093 | Tara Oceans TARA_B100001093 (sample SAMEA2623116) | marine metagenome | biome: marine biome (ENVO:00000447); feature: surface water layer (ENVO:00002042); material: "saline water (ENVO:00002010), including plankton (ENVO:xxxxxxxx)" | depth 5 m
ATCATCTACATTTGCTTCTGAATTGTAGTTGTTAGCTTCCTCATCTGAACAGCCAAACACATCTAAACAATTAACAGGCTCATATTCAAACCCTTCTATATAATAAATACCGTTAAAAGTATAACCCTGATGTGGGAAAGAAGTTAAGTAATATTGGTCACCATTATCTAAAGTATAAATCCATAACAATTCTTGATTGGTAATTAAACCATCAATTTCATCTGTTGTAGCATCATCTCCCATAGCTGGGAAAGCTGTTTCTTCTCCGTTCATATAAGTAGAACCAGAACAAATCAAATCACCATTAGAGTTAGAATAAAAAACACCTAAATAACCTTCTCCTAGAGCTTCAGTAAATTCAATAGCTGCATCAGGTAAAACTAAAGTCATATTTGAACCAGTATTTGAATAATCGTAATTTAAAGATAAACATGGATCTGTATCTGAACACTCACCAATACTTCCTTCAAATGGAGCTCCACCTTCTAAAAGTAGTTCATCAGAAACTGCATCATATATACTCCAAGAAACTTCTTCTTGCCATTGACCTCCGTCACAAAGTACTTCTATACATTCGGAGGTGTTATCTACACAAACATTTACTTCATCATGGCTACCATGATTAAGCGTTAAATGTTCATTTCCAATTGATAATATATTTCCATTCCAACCATCACCATAAGAATCATGCATACTTATGTTTAATGACCAACCATCACAATCAACTGAATAATCACATGAGCCATCATCTTCTGTCGCTTCAGGGTTGAAATTATTTGCATCTGATTCAGTACAACCATAAATTTCAAAGTCATCACAAACCCCATCACCATCGACATCGGTTAAACAATTACCATCACAATCATAACCATCTGAAGCAGCTTGCGCATCACAACCACAACCTAAATCATTGTTGTAACATGATCCATTATCTTCTGTCGCTGTTTCATCGTAATTACAAGCTTCAGGATCAACACATCCTTCAGATTCAAACTCATCACATATTCCATCAGAATCAGAATCATTAAGACAATTACCATTACAGTCGTAAGATGCAACACTAATATTTAAATTATCATGTTCTAAAACGACATTATAAGATGAAACTGATTGAAGAGATGAAGCTAAATATGAACCATCAGAACCACTCATTGCGAAAACAGGTATATGAACTTCATCTGAATAGCTTCCGGACCCCATATTGATAATTCCAGAACTATGGTTATAAATAATTACTGCTGATGCACCTGCATTCTGAGCATTCAAAGCTTTTAAACTATATTGACAATTTCCTCGGATGATCAAAGCAATAGAACCTTCCAGATTGATATTTAAATCATGACATGCTAAATCGTTATTTTCATCAATATGTACAATACTATTTGAAATGGTAGAAGAAGTACCTCCCCAATTTACAGGATTTACATGAGCATTATACTCTGAAGCAGCTTCTGCAAATGTACAAGAACCGTCATCACTAGTAGCCTCTTGATTATAGTTACAAGCATCTTCGTTAGTACATCCTAAAATTTCATCAGCATCACAAATACCATCACCATCTTCATCATTTAAACAATATCCATTACAATCAAATCCATCTACTGGATAAGAACATTCTCCAGGATCAGTTGCCCAAGGCTCAAAGTTACAAGCAGACTGGTCTGTACAACCTAATACTTCAAATTCATCACATACACCATCTTGATCAGAATCAGATAAACAATTTCCATAACAGTCATAACCAGATTCAGCAGCAGGTGAATCACAACCACAACCTAAGTCATTATTATAACAAGATCCGTCTTCCATGGTGGCATTTGGGTTATAATTACAAGATACATCGTCTGTACAACCATATATATCTGTGGATGTTGAACAATTTAAATCATAATCAAACTGTCCGACATAATAGACTGCGTTAACAAGATAATTTTGATTTGGAGATGGGAACAATCGGTATTGAATATTATCTGATGTAGTAAAAATCCAAATCATTTCCTGACCATTTGCAAAACCATCTATTTCGTCTGTCGTCACATCATCAGCCATAGCTGGGAAAGCAGTTTCTTGACCAGTAATAGAAGTAGATCCAGAACATTTTAAAACACCATAATCATTGTAATAGAAAACTCCAATCATTCCATTGCCTAAAGAATTGATTGATTGAATAGATGAGTTAGGCAGAGCAAGTGTCATATTAGAACCTGTATTAATATAATTATAATCAAGGGGCTCACATGCATCTGGATTTGATGTATCACAATCAACTTCACTTAACTCTGCAGATTGAACTATTGATATCGAGTTTAAAAGGAAAACATCAGTTGGACTAGTTTCAATTTTATAAACTGATCCATTAATATCTTTATAAAACCAATGAATAAGATCTCCGGTTGTAAAACCATCAATTTCAGGCGTTGTAGAATCATCTGCCATCAAAGAAAGTTGAGTTTGTGAGCCATGGTAATTCATGGCAGAAGCACACATATATTCACCATTATCGTTCTGATAAAATGCACCTATAGTTCCTTGACTAGAAATCGTAGAAATATTTTGTGAGGCTGAAGAAGCAAACAAAACAGTCATGTTTGATCCAGTATTCTCATATTCAAAATGTAAATCACATTGGGCACTTATTGTAAAAGAGATGAAATAAGTACAAATCAACAGCAAATTCTGTTTAATATTCATAATCTGAGGAGGTTAGTTTAGTTTATTAAAATTTTAAGTACACACATCAATAATAATGCCGTAAGACAACAATATTAATAATAATTTTGATAAAAATACTAATTTACAAGTAAATTTTGTATAATTATATATAAAATTTATTATGCAAAAATGATTATTAATACTAGTAGTAGATCGAAAAAAGGGAAAATAATATCCCTTTTAAAGAAATTACAGATATATAAGTTGGGTGTCAATCTCAATATTTTTAATAAAATTTATAGAAGCAACAATATCCGAATGTAACAACCTATCATCTTCTAAAAAACTTACCTCTTGACGAAAATTACTTAACAAACTTTGTATAAATGGAGAAGACTTTGCTTCTCTAAAATCTAGAGCTTGAGCTGCATTCATAAGTTCTATAGCCAATACACGTTCTAAATTTTCAACTACACTATATAATTTTGTGGCAGCATTTGCCCCCATACTCACATGATCCTCTTGACCATTTGAAGAAACAATTGAATCAGCTGATGCTGGAGTACATAATTGTTTAGATTGAGATACAATACTTGCAGCTGTATACTGAGGGATCATAAAACCTGAATTTAAGCCAGGTTTAGAAACTAAGTAAGGTGGTAATCCTCTCGAGCCTGATATAAGTTGATAAATACGTCTTTCTGATATATTACCCAATTCGTGTAGAGAAATGGCTAAATAATCCATCGGTATAGCAATTGGTTGACCGTGAAAGTTACCAGCAGATATAATTTTATCAGCTTTTACAAATACATTAGGATTATCAGTTACCGAATTAATCTCGGTAGTCAACACATCCTGTAAATGTTTAATAGCTTGTTTAGTAGCCCCATGGACTTGAGGCATACATCTAAAAGAATAAGGATCTTGAACATGGTTTTTATCTCTACAAATCAATTCAGAACCTTCTAAAAATTCTCGAATGCGATCAGCAGTAATTATTTGACCATTATGAGGACGCGCAAAATGTATTAAAGGATCAAATGGCTCAATACGACCATCAAAAGCATCTAAAGACATGGCACCAATTAAATCAGCCAAATATGAAAGTTTATGAGCTTTCATCAGTGCCCATGAAGCGTATGCACTCATAAACTGTGTACCGTTTAAAAGCGCTAATCCTTCCTTAGATTTTAAAATGATTGGCTTCCATCCTAAATCATCATTAACAAACGAAGTAGATACTATTTGACCTTTGTAAAAAACTTCACCCAATCCAATTAAAGGGAGCGCTAAGTGAGCAAGTGGAGAAAGATCTCCAGATGCTCCTAATGAACCTTGCTGATAGACAATAGGAAGTATATCATTATTAAACATATCTACTAAGCGCTGTACTGTGATTAACTGAACACCGGAATTTCCATAAGAAAGAGACTGAATCTTTAGAAGCAACATTAATTTGACTATTTCACGAGGAACCTCATCTCCAATACCACATGCATGAGACATTACTAAATTAGCTTGCAACTTTCCTAAATCAGAACTTTCAATTTTTGTATCACAAAGTGAACCGAAACCTGTATTCACACCATAAATAGGCGCATCTGTAGTTGTTATCTTTTCGTCTAAATAAGATCTACACTGCTCTACAGCATCAATAGACTCTTGAGACAACTTAATTTTTTGCCCCTCAAAAAGGATGTGATGTAAATCAATTAAACTGAGCTTGTTTTTATTAATAATGTGGGTATTTTCTGCCATATTAAGATTTTAATAACTTAATAAAATCAGCTAAATTAAAGTTAGACTGCAATCCATCTTTCATGTTTTTAACCTTCAATAAACCTGAATTCATTTCATCTTCACCTACTAAAACAACATAAGGAATACTTTTTTTATTCGCATAATTCATTTGCTTTTTCATTTTAGCGGAATCTGGATACAATTCAGAATTAATTCCTGCTTTTCGAAGCTCAGAAAGAACATTGAGACAATAATCAGCTTCTTTATCACCAAAATTGACAAACAATACTTGAGTAAAATCAGCTTCAAGACTTGGAAGAACATCCAATTCTTCTAAAACCAAATAAATTCGGTCAAGACCAAATGAAATTCCTATACCAGGCAAATCTTTCAAACCAAAAACGCCAGTAAGATCATCATAACGACCTCCACCTCCAATGCTTCCCATTTGAACACCCTTTGCTTCTACTTCAAAAATAGAACCCGTATAATAGTTCAAACCTCGAGCTAAAGTTAAATCGAAATCAAGATCAGCACTTTCAAGACCTAAATTCAACACTTTATTTATAACTGTTTGAACTTCATTTACGCCTTCTAATCCAACCTTTGAATTAGCTAATACGCTTCTCATAGTTGTTAATTTTTTAACAGAATCTCCCTCCATATTTAAAATAGGCTCAATCTTTTTTATAGCAGAATCAGATATACCCTTTTGAAGCATTTCCACTTTTACTAAATCTAGACCTATTTTATCCAATTTATCAATAGCAACTGTCATATCGATAAGTTTATCTTCTGCACCTATAATCTCTGCAATACCAGAAAGTACTTTTCGATTATTCAATTTGATTACCGTTGGTACTTTTAATTCTGAAAACACCTTATCATAGAGCTGAATAAACTCTACTTCATATAAAAGTGACCTAGATCCAACAACGTCTGCATCGCATTGATAAAATTCTCGAAAACGTCCTTTTTGAGGTCGATCGGCGCGCCACACCGGTTGAATTTGGTAACGTTTGAAGGGAAAAGTAATATCGTTTTGATTTTGAACAACATAACGAGCAAAAGGCACTGTTAAATCATAACGTAATGCTTTATCAGATATCTTTGGGATCATTTTCTTAGAATCTAAATCTGAATTGAGATCTACCTTTTTTAAATAATCTCCAGAATTCAAAATCTTAAAAATCAATCGATCACCTTCCTCACCATATTTTCCCATTAGAGTAGATGAATTCTCCATTGATGGGGTTTCGATAGGTAAATAACCAAAAGTTTGAAAGGCATTTTTTATGACTTGCATAATATAATTCCTCTTAAGCATGATCTCCGGTGAGAAATCTCGAGTACCTTTTGGTGTAGATGGTTTTTGCGCCATTATTCTTTTCAAATTTAATTTCCTAAAGTAGTTAATTCTATTAAAAAGATGAATATTCTTGCTAGATTACTGCTTTTAATATTCCCTTACATATTTTTTTAACCATAGAAGGACCTTCATAAATAAAACCAGTATATACTTGAACTAAACTAGCTCCTGCTTTAATTTTCTCTATGGCATCATCTGCCGTATATATACCCCCTACTCCAATAATTGGAAATGACCCTTTTGATTTTTCATGTATATAAGCAATAACTTCTGTAGAACGATCACGAACAGGAAGACCACTTAAACCTCCTGCTCCAATGGCATCAACTTGCGATTTATTTGTTGCTAACATCGATCTATCAATGGTTGTATTCGTAGCAATTAACCCATCAATTTTAACCTCAGATATAATAGAAATAATATCGTCTAATTGTGTCTTACTAAGATCTGGGGCAATTTTAAGCAATATAGGTTTATGGGTTGACATTGAAGTCATTTCATTCTTTAACATACTCAAAAGCTCTGTTAAAGGGCCTTTATCTTGAAGCGCTCTTAAATTTGGTGTATTCGGAGAGCTTACGTTAACCACAAAATAATCCACGTAATCGTACAAAGCATGAAATGTTTTAAAATAATCATCTTTTGCATGCTCATTAGGTGTTTGTTTATTCTTTCCAATATTCCCTCCAATAAGGACCTTAGTATTCCGTTTTTTTAAACGCTCTACGGCAGATTGAACTCCATCATTATTAAACCCCATCCTGTTTATTAAAGCTGAATCTTCTCTTAAACGAAACAAACGTGGCTTCAAATTACCTGATTGGCCTACGGGAGTTAATGTACCGATTTCTATAAAACCAAAACCAAAATTAGCAAGTTCATTAAAGAGTTTAGCATCTTTATCAAAACCTGCTGCCAAACCAACAGGATTATCAAATTCCAAACCAAAAACAGTACGTTTTAATCGATCATCATTAACCTTATAAAAAGCTTTAGTTAGTTGGGATATACCTGGAACAAAATGTACAAACTTTATAATTGCAAAAACAAAATGATGAATCTTTTCTGCATCAAAACAGAAAAATAAAGGACGTATAATTCGTTTGTACATTTAGTTAAAATTCTGTAACAAAAGTAAGTAGAATGTTTTTAGATTCATACAATAAGAAATACAATTTAAATTATTTGTATGTTTGATAGATGAAAAAATTATTTTTTATTCTTTTTTTTTCACTTCAGACTCTACTATTACCTCAAGATACCTCGATAACTTGTGAAAATATTAAGATGCCAAACATCTTTACACCTAACAATGACTATAAAAACGATTTATTCATTCCAATTACTTACGACTGTATTACAAACTCAGAATTAAAAATATATAACAGATGGGGCGTTGAAGTATTTTATAGTCAATCTATAGAAAAAGGTTGGAATGGAAAACACTTTTCTAAAGACTGCCCAGAAGGTGTGTATTTCTGGCTTGTTAAATTTCAAACCAATTCTGGTGTCCGAAAAACTGTATCAGGATCGGTTAACTTATTACGTTAATTCTCAACTGTGATCTCCTTTACAGTAGTACTTCTTACCTGAAAATTCCCCAATGCATTGGAGAAATTATCATTTAATGACACCACATTGCCATACAAAGGAAATGGAGGTGGTGCTCCTATTCCACTTGTTTCAGTAAGTAATGTATACATATTAAAATAATAATAATACATATCTTCAGTTATAGAAGATAAAATCAACTTCAAAGTTTGACCTTCTTTTAAAGGTTCATCATTAACCTCAAAATCAAGATCCATTCCATTTACATACTCATCTCTAAGAATAAGAGAGCGCTTTGTACCACCGTTTAACTCAAAACTAAGTGTATCATCAATTAAAACCGTTAAATGATAAAAATTCTGTTCCTCAACAGGATCATTAAACATAATTTTAACATAATATCCCTCATCCTGAAATGGCGGTTCAGCTAGCTCATAAACGTAATAAATAGAATCAATTTTAGGTACATTCGTATAATCATTACTAGCCATCCAATGACCCTCTTCTCCGTCAATATCAGCTAATATATCTATATCAAAGGTCTCTTCTCCTGAATAAGGAATAGGCATATCAGAAACATAATATCCTAAAGAATCAGGGTCCTCATCTAAAACATAGGTATCGTTAATTAAAATGGAAGCATTTGAAACAACATTTGGAGAAGTATTTCCATAAAAATTACTGGACTCTGTCAAATAAACACGAGCTGATCCGGCATCTGTTGTATCAGAAAACTCAAGATATGACTCTACCACCAAAGTTTTATCTCCTTCATTAAGTTCAAGTTGAACAACTGTTTCACAAGAAGAAAACCACAATAAGCCTAACAAATAATAAATTACTTTTCTCATTAGAATCTAAAATTATATGAAACACTAGGAATAATAGGGAAAATAGATAATTGAACAGCTTCAGTTTGTCCAATATTATCTTCACTTTCTCTAAAATAAAGTGAAGATGCATTTTTCCGATTATATATATTGTAAATGCTAAACACCCATTCTCTCAAATCATTACCTTTAGGTCGATATGTAGCAGCAAAATCAAGTCTATGATATTCTTCCAAACGTTCTTGATTCCTAGCCCCAGAATAATGCGGAATAACTATACCTTCATACTCATACTTTGCAACAGGATAGTTAGTAGGAATACCAGTCGAATAAACGAAATTAGAAGAAAAAGACCATTTTTTATTCAACTTATAAAAAGCTACAATTGATAAATCATGTGTCTTATCTTGTGGATTAGGATACCAGTCACCAAGGTTAATTCCTGGATCATTGTTGCCATAACCAGATATCAAACTTTCTGTTCTGGCTAAAGTATACGCTATCCATCCAGTAAGTTTTCCGATGTTCTTTTCAAGCATCAACTCTAAACCATATGCCCTTCCTTTACCGTAAAGAATTTCTGTTTCTAGATGATTGTTAAATTCAAGGTCTGCAGCATCTACATAATCTACAACATTATCTAAATTCTTATAATAAACTTCAGAGGAAAAATCCCACTTATTATCATCAGATGAATAAAAGTAACCTAAAGCATATTGCTGCCCAACCAATGGTTTAATAAAAGGGCCTGAAGGCGCCCAAATATCTAAAGGCGTCGGAGAACTTGCATTGGTGATAAGATGTAAATACTGATTAATTTTTTGATAACTCGCTTTTATTGATCTTGTATCATCAAGTTGATAACGAATCGATAATCTAGGCTCTAAATTTGAGTAACTATTCACTAATTCATTAGGGCCATAAAAAGTAGAGTCTGTGACTTCTCCATTTAAATACTGACCCAACAAAGGATCGTAACTAATAGGAGAATTATCCTGATATGTAAGAACAGTATCTGCTCCTACTCTATAAAATGAAGACCACCTTATACCTGCCTTAATAAGTAATCGTTCTGAGACCTTCCATTCATCTTGAATAAATAGTGCCGTTTCATAGGCAAATTTATCTCTCATATTAAATGTTGCAATAGAAGAGCTATCTGTTGCAGGCTCTATAATACCAGGTTCAAAATCATATTTATTAACCGATAAACCAGTTTTTATCTGATGCTGATTGCTATGAAAATATGAAACATCATACTTAAATTGATGGTTTCTAATTTTTGATGTCCAATCAAATTCAAATCCTTCAGGAAGGATAGATATTAAGTAATCATAATCGTTAAAATTATATGATAAATTAGATACAACTTGATCAGAAAACAAATGAAGCCATCTTAAATTAATAGTTTCATTACCCCATGAAGAAGCAAACAAACTACCAAATTTAAAGGCATCTCTTCCCAAATAAGATGAAATAAATAAACGATCTTTATCACCAATCCATGTATTAAATTTCATATTTAAATCATAGAAATACAGTTTGTTATCATTAATAGTAGAATCATTTGAAAGCGCAAGAAATAAATCGCCATAAGATCTTCTTCCAGCAACCATAAAAGAGCTTTTATCCCATAAAGGACCTTCTACCATTAAACGACTTGAAATTAAACCTATACCTCCAGATGTTTCCATGAAATTGGAATTTCCTTCTTTTTGTCGAACATCCAAAACTGAAGAAACTCTAGATCCATACTCAGCAGGAATACCTCCTTTATACAACTTCATATCTTTTATGGCATCCGCATTAAAAACAGAAAAGAAACCAAAGAGATGCGAGGCATTATAAAGCGTCATTTCATCTAATAAAACCAAATTCTGATCTACAGCACCACCACGAACATTAAAACCATTAGCGCCTTCGCTGACACTCGTTACCCCGGGAAGTAATTGAATACTTTTAATAATATCAACCTCACCAGCAACTGCTGCAAGTTGCTTAACAGCTTTTGTTTCAAGCTTATTTACACTCATTTCTATAGAACGTACATTCTGTTGCGCATCATCTTCAAGAATAATTTCAGTTAATTCTTCTGAATAGGTTTCTAAACCAACATCAAACCTAAGGTCTTCGGTAAGAGTTAGTTCTATAATTTGATCATTATAGCCAATAAAAGAAAATCGTAACTCATGAGTACCTGCAGGAAGACTTATAGAGTAAAAACCATAGGCATTGGTTGTTGCACCTATTCTTAAAGACTCACTAACAATATTTGCACCAATTAATTCTTCAGAACCATCTGATTCTCTAATAAATCCACTGAGGGTATACTGCTCTTGAGCAAATAATAAAGAGCTTAAACAAAAGAAAAACAGAAATTGTTTCATAAATAAATAATAATTTAAACAAAACTAAATTAAATGGCTATTATAAAAAATAGGTAAAGCCACTCTTTCTTTAATTATATATAATAATCAAGCTCATTCATAATCAATTAGAAGAATCCATTATCCATTCCTCCAGAATCATAACCACCATAATTTCCTCTACGTTGCTTGCGATTGTTTTCTTGATCTCCAAAATTATAACTAATATTAATGGTAAAAAACCTACTCATGCGATTATATACAAAAGACTGGTCAAAATTTCTACCATAGGTATCAATTCCAAAGCGTCTTGTATTAAATACATCACTAATTTTTAATGTTAATTTCCCTTGCTTGGAAAATAAAGGACGACTGTAGGCTAGATCTGTACTAAACATTGTATACATTCTACCCTGCCCTATTTGACCACCAGGTCTTATCCATCCAGATGCTTGAACTTTATGGTCATTTTTCTTCCAACCAATATTAAAACTTGACCTCATACCAAATGTAGATTCATCAAAATCTGAAGTAAGATTAGAAGCATCAATTTTTGAATGAAAAACATTGGTACTCAACATAAAATTAAAGGCTTTATTAACTTGTTTAGATATCATAAATTCAAAACCCAAATCAAGAGATCCATTTAAATTTCTCCGAGTAACTGTAGTTACATTATTAGAATCAACTTCAACAAACCTTCGTTGAAGATCATTGACATCTTTTGCATATACAGAAGAAGTAAAGGTGGTTCCTTTAGCAAACTTTTGATAACCCAACTCGAAAGAATTAATAAATTCTGGTCTTAAAAAAGGATTCCCCATTCTTAAATTATAGGGGTCTGAGTATTGAGGAAAAGGATTTAATGCATTAAAACCTGGGCGATTTACCCTTCTAGAGTAACTCGCCATAATAGAAGAGGATTCATCCATCTTGTAATTAAGATGTAATGTGGGATAAAGCTTAAAATAATCAGTATTATAAGTAGAATCTATAGGTGTTTTTAAAGAAGATTCTGTACCGACCTGTTCACTTCTTAATCCAGCTTGAACAGACCACAAACCAAATGCTTTTCCGTAAGTCAAATATGCAGAGTATACAATATCTTCAAATACAAAACGATTTTCTAATCCCGAATTATCTAAAATAGAATCAGAATCAGTAAAATAAATTTCAAGGTAGGTACTATCAATAAATTGATCTTGATCCATTTTACGATTACGC
>TARA_B100001093_G_scaffold518179_1_pt1 | contig 11717 bp, 10 predicted proteins | sample TARA_B100001093 | Tara Oceans TARA_B100001093 (sample SAMEA2623116) | marine metagenome | biome: marine biome (ENVO:00000447); feature: surface water layer (ENVO:00002042); material: "saline water (ENVO:00002010), including plankton (ENVO:xxxxxxxx)" | depth 5 m
ATGGGAGGTGCTTATAATGAACCATCTTACACCTTCAATAATTATTATAGTCTTTCTCCATTTGACCGTAGTATCGGAAATGGTCTTAGATTATCAAAAAATCTAACAAATGGTCAATCTGAATTTGGTAATGATATCATACCTGAGTTTAAGAGAAATTTTTATGAAATCGACGATGTTAGTGATGAAGTTTTTGATGTTTATAAATCACAATTTGATTATAATTCTCAACCACTCAATTCTAAAACATCAAATATTGAAAATTTTCAGGACGGTTATTCCTCTCAAAGATTTGAAATGGAAACAACATATGAAAGTGATGAAAAATTATTTGGCTATGTAGTTTTTTCAAATAAGTTTAAGGAAAAATATGATCCAATAATTATTTATCCAACTGCCGGCTCAATTGGATCAAATACAGATATTAACCTACCAAATCAATTATTGAATAATTTTAAATATTTAATTGATGAAGGATATGCTATAATTCATCCTATATATCACAATACTTACTCAAGAGAAAAAACTCATAATACCTTCTGGCCAAATGATTCTGAGAAATATAAAAATACTATAATTAAGATCGGTCAAGACTATAAAAGATCGCTTGATTATATTGAATCTCGAAATGATTTTAATATTGAAAATTTATCATATTTTGGTGCTAGTTGGGGGTCAACCACATCAAATTATTTATTAGCTATCGATGATAGAATTAAGGTTGCAGTATTATGTGTTGGAGGATTAATGATGCAAAAATCAAGAAAAGAAGTTGAAGCTCATTATTATGTAAGAAGAATTAAAACACCTATTTTACATATAGTAGGCAAAGAAGATGGTATTTTTGGATACGAGGAAAGCTATAAACCATGGAAAGAATTAATAGGTACACCAAAAGATAAATTAAAGTTAATTGAACTTGACAATGTTGGACATGGAATGCCTAGGGATACAATCAGAAAGTATCATTCTAACTGGATTAAAACTCATACTTTAAAATAAAAAAACCTCAACATATGCTGAGGTTTATAATGTGCGGGTGAAGGGACTCGAACCCCCAAGCCGTAAAGCACTAGATCCTAAATCTAGCGTGTCTACCAATTTCACCACACCCGCGAAACGGAAGCAAATATAAGCAAGATTATTAAAATAAAGAGATGTTTTATTAATGTATAGAATTCCAATTTAACTAAATTTGTGAAAGCTTAATTATGGAAATAAAGTCTTACATAGAAAATAATAAAAATAGGTTTTTAAATGAACTTTTTGATTTAATAAAAATACCCTCTATTAGTGCTATTGATAAATACAAAGATAGTGTTAGGGAAGCTGCAATTTTTTTAAAAAATCAATTTGAAAATTTAAATTTAGATAATTGTGAAATTTGTGAAACTGATGGTTATCCAATTGTTTATGCAGAAAAAATAAAAGATAAAAAATTACCTACTGTTTTGGTATATGGACACTATGATGTTCAGCCTGTAGATCCGATTGAACTTTGGGATACTGATCCGTTCAAACCAATAATAAAAAAAACTGATATTCATCCTGAAGGAGCAGTTTTTGCTAGAGGATCTTGTGATGATAAAGGTCAAATGTTCATGCATTTGAAAGCAATTGAAGTGTTAAAAAATACTGGTGGAATACCATGTAATATTAAATTTATGATTGAGGGTGAAGAGGAGATTGGAAGTGATAATTTAGAAATTTTCGTTAAAGAAAATAAGGAAAAACTAAAATGTGACATTATACTTGTCTCTGATACCGGTATGATTGATAAAAACACTCCCTCAATTACAACTGGACTCAGAGGTTTAGCATATTTAGAAGTTGAATTGACCGGACCAAACAGAGATTTACATTCTGGACTTTATGGGGGTAGTGTTGCGAACCCAATTAATAGTTTAGCTAAAATGATTTCATCCTTACATGATAAAAATAATAAAGTTACAATACCGGGTTTTTATGATAAAGTAATTAATTATTCACAAGAGGAAAGAAAACAAGGTGATCTTATCCCTTTTAGCATTAATGAGTTTAAAAACTCTATTGATATTGACGAAGTTCAAGGTGAAAAATCTTATAGTACACAGGAAAGAAGATCAATAAGACCATGTTTAGATGTAAATGGAATTTGGGGTGGATATACAGATCAAGGATCGAAGACGGTAATACCCAGCAAAGCTTATGCTAAAATTTCTATGAGGCTTGTAAGTAATCAAAATTCAAAAGAAATAAGTAAACTTTTTATAGATCATATGAAAAAAATAACTCCACCAGGGATGAAAATTAAAATTAATGAACATCATGGTGGAGAACCCTATATTACTTCAACCAATTCGCAAGCATTTTTAGCTGCAAGTAAAGCTTATGAATCTGTTTTTGAAAAAAAACCATTTGCAGTCAAAGACGGAGGATCAATTCCAATTATTGCTCAATTTGAAAAGATATTAGATGTAAAAACTATTCTTATGGGTTTTGGTCTTGATAGTGATGCAATACATTCTCCAAATGAACATTTTGGTATATCAAATTTTTATAATGGAATTGAAACAATTTCAAATTTTTATAATTTTTATAGTTCTAAAGTTTGATTAATTTGATAAATCAATCATAAATAACTCGGCTGCAATTCCATCAGCTAAAAATCTTCCCTTTTCAGTGGTTATATATGTATCCGCATTTACCATTATAAGATTTTCCTGAACAAATTTTTTTACACTTTTTAAAAAATAATCCTTGAAATGAATATCAAATTTACTTTCAATATAATTCGATGAAATTCCCCACATAGTTCTTAATCCTGTCATTATATATTCGTTATACTTATCAATTTTTGATAGTTTCTCTATTTTATGATATAAGTTTCCTGTGTTAATTTGATCTATATATTTTTTATTATTTGAAATATTCCAACTCCTGCTATATCCATCAAAACTGTGGGCAGAAGGTCCAATTCCAATGTATTTTTTCCTAAGCCAGTATGCTGTATTGTTTTTTGAAAAAAAATTTTCTTTTGCAAAACTCGATAACTCATAGTTAATATAATTATTAGCAACTAATACTTTATTTACATAAATAAATTGATCAAAAACTATCTTATCATCGGGGAGCACAACTAATCCTTTTTTTACAAATTTTTCTAGAGCAGTTTTAGGTTCTAAAGTTAAAGCATAAGATGAAATATGATTTACATCAAAACTTGTCAATATATCTATATTATAATTTAATGTTTCAACAGACGAATTAGGTAATCCATATAATAAATCAACTGAAATATTATCAAAAATCAATTTAGATATTTCAATTGATTTTACTGCTTTATATGAATCATGAGCTCTATTCATAAGCTTCAATTCACTTTCTACAAAGGACTGAACTCCTATACTTAACCTATTAATTGACTGTTTGTTTAAATTCTGTAGTTTATCTTTTGATAAATCATCAGGATTAATTTCCAGAGTAATCTCAGGATCAGATCCTATTTTATAATTATTATATATCGAATTTAAAATTAATTCAAAATCATTTAATTCTAATATTGATGGGGTTCCTCCTCCAAAATAAATTGTATTAATAATCTCATTATTATATTTAGATTTCATAATAATCTCATCACTAATAGCTTTTATTACCGAATCTTTAGATTTTAAGCTGGTTGAAAAGTGAAAGTTACAATAATGACATGCTTGTTTACAAAAAGGAATATGAATATAAATACCAGCCAATTAGCTAATCTTTTCAGGATTATTTTTAATATATGATTGCCAACCACTAAATTTAGCTCCAACAGTACTAATTTTTTTTGCATTATAAAAATGACACATAGCTGCTGCTAAACCATCTGTTGAATCTAGATTTTTTGGAATTTCTTTGAACTTTAAAATACTCTGTAACATTTTAGCTACTTGCTCTTTAGAGGCATTCCCATTTCCTGTTATTGCCATTTTTATTTTCTTAGGTGAATACTCGGTTATTGGAATTTCTTTTACCAAACCAGCTGCCATTGCAACACCTTGAGCTCTACCAAGCTTTAGCATAGACTGAACATTTTTGCCAAAAAAGGGGGCTTCAATTGCAATTTCATCAGGGTTATATTTATCGATGATTTCAGTTAATGAAGAAAATATCTTTTTTAATTTGAGATAATGATTATCTAATTTTTTAAGACTAAAATCATCAAAATGAATTAGACTAACATTTTCACCTCTAACATTAATAATCCCATATCCCATTACTGTAGTACCTGGATCAATACCTAGAATTATTTTACTATTCATTAATTAGATTTTAAAATTAAAGGCAACTTAATTTTTGAATTAACAGTTACTCCGAGGTTTGTTTTAGTCGCGGGTAAAACATTTGGGAAACTTTTAAAAATATTTTTTACTGATTCCTCGAGATTATCGATTGAGTTCATAACCTGATTATAATCTGATATTTTATCTAAAATAATTATTCCATTTTTATCGATTGTTAGTTCAAAAAAAATAGTATCGTTTAAATTTGATTTTATTTTTATGTTCTCACGTAATAAATTTTGAATAACTAGATCTGAAATATAATTGTTAAAACACTGGATTCTTAAACTTCTATCATCTATCTTATCGCAATCAGTAGTTGAAGGATATTCATCCGTATTAGCCCATGAAATCTGTTTTTCTACATTGAGATCAGATTTATCTTGAAAATTATAATTACAAGCATTAAAGAAAATAAATAAAATAATAATTAATTTTATATTAGTCATCCCATATGAAATTACAAAAATTGTATTAAAAATTGCTATGGATATTTTTCTTTTATTACTTGGAGTTATTTTTTGTTTAGTTGGAATAGTTGGTAGCTTTTTACCAATTTTACCTGGCCCAATTGCTTCTTGGTGTGGTTTACTTATTTTAAATTTTACATCATTTGTTAACTTTAGCTTTTCTTTTTTAATAATAACTTTTTTAATTGCATTTACAGTTTCTATTATTGATTATATAATTCCAATATTAGGTGTTCAAAAACTGGGAGGTTCGAAAGGTGGTCAGATTGGAGCTACTATTGGATTATTATTTGGATTATTCATTTTAGGTCCTGTAGGACTAATTTTTGGCCCCTTTCTGGGTGCTTTAACAGGTGAAGTTATTTCCAAGAAAAACATTTCGAACTCCATTCTACCTGCTTTTGGATCTTTAATTGGAGTTCTAGCAGGGACGGTTTTAAAAACAATTATTACAGTTGTTTTTTTAATATTTTTTCTGTACTCAATATTATCAAATTTTTAATAATAGGACGATCTATTATCATCAATGTCAGCAGATTTTTTTAATGATTCGATAACTGAAAAATCAAGATTTGTTCTGTATTTTGAAGATAATTGTTTTTGAAAAGGAGTATATGAATTTGGTTTATTAGAACTATTGTTTTTTTTGTCCAATCTAATCATATATACCCCAGTTTCACCAATGAATAGATCTGATGCTTGATTTAATTCAAGTGAAAAAGATTTCCCGATAAGTCCAGGTTCGTATCCCGCTTGAGAAACTACGGGTGTATTTTTATTAATTGCATCAACATTAATAATTTCAGTATTATTTAGTTTAGCTAATTCATCAAGTGAACTAATGCCTTTATTATTATCAATAATGATTTTAGCTTTTTTTTGATTTTGTAAAATCGGCAAAACAGTAATTAAAGCTAATTCGTTGCTTTGTAGACCTTCATCTTTTTTGCCAGTTAACTGTGCAATAATATAACCTCCATTCGACACATCAAATCTCTGATAATCATTAATTGATGTATCTTCATTGAACAACCATTGAACCAATCTTCTTTGGTTTTGTAGTCCTGGTAAGTCATGATCGAGTCTGTTAATATTATTTTGAGTTTTAACTTCAATAAGTTTATTATTTTCTGCGACATCAATTATACTTCCTACACTTGAAAGCTCAATTTCAAACTTTGATGTTATATTGAATATTGAATCACTTGTTCTATCAGATGGAATATTTCTTAATGCTAAGGTTGCAACTTTAACTAAATCTTCTTTGGCAGTAATTTTAATAACATGAAAACCAAATTCTGTTTCAACTAATCCAATTCTTCCAACTCTATTTTTGAATACAAAATCATTAAACGCTTTTGTCATCATACCATCTTGAAAAAAACCTAAATCACCACCATTAGTTTTTGAAGGACCGTCAGAGTTCTCTAATGCAAGAGTTGAAAAGTTGTTAGAGTCTGATCTAACTAAACCTAAAATCTTATTTGCTTCTTTTCTTGCTTCATCTTTGGTTCTGACAACCTGTGGATTAGATCCTTGAGCCCCAACGTATGAAATTAATATATGGCTAGCTCTAACATTACCATTATTTTTTTTATCAAGTAATTTTGATATTTTAAAAAACTCCCCATCGACGTAAGGTCCATAAGTTTTATTTTTACTTAAATTAAAAATTAATTCACCATGATTTGAAGGAAAGAAACCTTTAGGTCTGTATATAGTGTCATAAGGTGTATCCGAATTCTCATCAAGATATAGACTAATATCATTTGTTGTTAAAAAACTTGGGATTACTTCATTTAATTTGGAGACTTGGTTAAACTCTACCTTTTCAACCAACATTTCTGAAAGTCTTGCTCTCAACTCTCTTTCATCTATTTTAGAGGGCTTTTCATCAAATAGAACATACTGAACATCTCTACTTTCATCTTGTTTGAACTCAGTTGGTTTATTTTTAATGTACTTTGAAATTTCTGAGCTTGAAACGGAAACTAAGCTGTCATCGATTGAAGCGTATGGAATTTTGACAAATGATATATCAACAAGTTCACTTGATTTTAAAAACTCATTTTCAGCTTCAAATATATTAGAGTTAATTCCTGAGGAAATCATATTCAAATACGTATCTATATTTATTTGATTTTTAAACTCTGATTCTTGTAAACTCCACTGGGTATAGCCTTGAGGATCAAAATCTTTAAGTTCGGAAATAAAATCACTAAACAAGTCCATATCAAAAAAACCAGCATCATTCAAAAACCTCTCATTTTCAGTAAAATTTGGATTAGATGAAATAAAGAATTCTAAATGATCTTTACCTGAATTTATCCCTAACTCTTTAATTTGTTGATTAAATAGTTCTGATCTAACAGTCTGGTCCCAGGCAGAGTTAATTGATTGTAAATCACTAAAATTATAGGATTTTTTAAAAATATCTACTTGACCTCTAAAATCGTTCAATGATAAATTTTCTCCATTTATTTTACCAATTGGTTCTTGAGATTGAAATGAGTTTCCGTCGAAAACACCTGCAATTACAAAAGCAAATAAAGCCATACCTATTACTGCGATCAAAACGAAAGAATTTCTTCTTAAACTTCCTAATACTGCCATTGATAAAAAATTTTGGGAACGAAAATACAAATAATCGTTGAAAGAAGATAACTATTAAGCCAAAGAATATTTGATTTGAGTTAATAATTTTATGTAGTGTTTGTAAAAAAAGTTTAGTATAAATTTGAATATCAGCTATTTTCTATTATTAAACTTCTTTCTGTAATGTCTTCTGAAAAAAAACATAATAATAGACATAATACCAAAAAAAAGTAAAATTTCATTTTCGGAAATAGAGCTTCTAAAGAATAATATGTCAGAGAAAATAAAAACCGCAATAAATAGATATAAATAATCGAAAAAGGCTGGATATTTCATAAGCTATTCTTCATCTTCAAATAGAAAACTACCATCTAATTTACCAGTTTTTAATAATTTAAATGAACGATCAGCATCCATTCTTTTTGCTCTAATATTATAATCTTCACTTGAAAATACAATTTTTTCCTCAGTAAATAACCACTCCTGCTCAGGGTCCCAATAAATTTGATCTGACTTAACAAAAGAACTATCAGGTGACTGGATAATTACATTTCCTTCAAGACTTACAATTTTTGTTAAATAATAGACAATACCATAATTAGCCGATACTTTTGTGGAACCATCTTTATTATCAAAAAACTCAATATCAATTCCTTCAGGAAATTCAGAATATGGAAATATTTGATTTGTATAGTCAATATTAAGAGGTGATTTAAGTATAGCTTTCAAATTTGCTGAATCAGTGTATCTTAAAACGAAGTTTTCTGTTTTACCTGCTGGAATTAGTTCTTTTAAGTTTATTTTTTTTAAATCATCAAAATAATTATCACAAGAAGTGCTGAAGACTAAAAAAATAATTAATAAAACTAATTTAAATTTCATTACAGATTTGGCACAGTAATAGATTGACCAATCCAACAGTTAAATTTAATTACCACACCAGCATTTGCTTCAGTAAAAATGTCTGTTTTTGAAGGTGCTCTACCCTCGTAACTTTCAGCAGTTCTTTCGGCTATTCTCTTTACTCTTGCATCTACACTTGCAGCTTTTCTTGCTTCTTTAGCTGCGAGCCAGTAAACAGCTCTTTTTTCAAATTGAGAATTACCACAATTATTAGCGCTCGAGGCATATAAATTTGCTATAAGTAAATAAGCGCTTCCCATTGATGGCTGAAAATCTAAAGCTTTTCTAGCATAATTTCTAGATTTAGAAAATTGATTTGATTTTTTAAACTTGGTAGCGATTTTATAAAGAATTCGAGCTTTTTTGATATTATCGGTTTCCAATCCTATAGACTCATTATAAAATTTTAAAGCCTCATTAATATTACCCTTTTTATCATTCAACAGTCCAAGATAGTAGGCAGAATTTGCTGAGGGATTTAAATTGTGTAAGAGTTCAACCAACTCAACAAATAATGGATCATCAGAGCAATCTTTACTATCCATTCTGCTCGCAGCCCTATTTAACCATACTGGGTTATCTTTATTTTCATCTAAATTTTTTCTATATAATGGAATTAGATTTTCACAAGTTGATTCTTTAGCAATTATAGCATTCAAATTGTTGAGGTATATTACAGAGGCATTTGAATTTATTCCATAAGCTCTTTTATTAGATTTTTCTCTTGATGATAATGTTTGTCCAGATTCCTCCTTTTTTAAAATAACATCTAACTGTTTGGAATATCCATCAATGACTTCTTCAAATCTTTCGGAAATATCTTCATATTTATTAAATACTGATGATATGGTCACTCCATCAATATTAGATTTGTAAAGCTCATAATAAGTCTTAAAATAATTATAAAGAGGCTTAGGGTCATCAAAACTGGATCTGTCTTTATTGTAAGCTTCATCAAATACTTTATAAATTTCTGACTTTGACGCAAATTTATTATCAAGCATAGCCTGAGCTTTATTTGAAATAATTTCTCCAATTATTTTTCTTCCTCTGAGTTCAGGAAAATTTACAAGCCATTCATCATAAAGTTTTATCAAGTCATTTTGGTATGTAATTTTTTGTTCACCATCACTTGTCTTAATAAAGTGATCAAGCATTCTCTTTCCATAAGAGTAGATTGCAGCGTTAATTTTTGGACATTCTTGCCTTACTTTCATCCATGGTTCATATGCAGAATCATAATTTTTAACTTTATAATATTCAGCAAATATTGATAAATTATTAATACAATCATCACTTGACTGGGACCAAGATACATTAAGTATTAAGATTAATAAATATTTAAATTTCATGAATAATTAATTATATAAACTTTTTATAAACCAAATATCATTAAGTGAAAATCCAAGTTTTAAACTAAAATAATTTTCTTTTACCAATCCAGAATTATTTGTTCCACGCTGGCCTATTTCAAAACCTATATTAGCACTTGATAAATTAGCTAATGGCAAACTTAGACCAAAATTTATACCAAAATCATTAATTTGCTCACCGTTAACGTAAAGCCCGCCTGATTCGTATCTAACTCCAAATCTGTACATTATGGTATCTAAATAACTAGTAAACGAGTCATACTGAGGTAAATAAAAACCTCCAAAAGAATATAACTTAGAGTCTTTAAATTGAACATTATCTAGATTCATTAATTGATTTTCATAACCACCACCTTCTTGGTGCTTATAACTAAGTCCAACAAACCATTTCTTATCCTCTCCCATTCCTAAACCATAACTAATTGATTTTGGGATTAAAAAAGTTGTTTCATTTAAACCTATAGCTATTAGGTCAGTTTCTTGTATATCACCTCCGTAACCACCATCTTGCTTTAATGTTGCAATAGATTGATTATTTTTTGATTTTAATTTAGATTCTTGAGAATAATTTAAAGCTGTTTTTAATGTTATTTTTTTGGATATTTTTGTTTGAAAAACAGAAGATAAACTTAGGTTTAAACCACTCAAAGATGATTCATTAGAAACTTTAGTATAGAGCTCAACGTCTTCTAAAAATTTAGACTGATAATGATCTAAATTTCCAAAAGAATAAGACGATGAAACACCCAATCCCCAGTTCTTAAAGATTTCAAAACCTAGAGATAAAAATGCAGTATTGATTCCGCCATCACCTTCATATCTATTAACTTCTAATGGTGTTTTACTCTCATCTCTACTTTCTAAAAAATAACCGACCGAACTATCTGGCTTCAATCCAAATGAAAATGAAAAATATCTTGTTGGAATAGAGACAGAAATATATTTCAAGCCAGCAGCGGTAGACTTCTCATCAATTTCGTTATTTTTAAAAGTAGTGCTTTTAAGATCAACTCCTAAATTGTAATTTACAAATTTCAATTTTGATAAGGACGCTGCATTATTTAGATTGACATGAATGCTATCATAGTATACTAATAAGCCACCCATCATTTGATTTTCAGCTGTGGATGAAAAAGCTGTATCTCCTTTACCAAAATATGAATATGGTGAATAACTTAATTTTTGAGATGAGACAGATACAGAAAACAATATGGTTAATAGGAAAAATCTATTCATATGGCTGATTGTATTCTATCAAATAATTTAGACCTTTATATATAAAATTTGAATTTGTAAATATGGTGTTTTTTAATTTACCATACAAAAAATTTGAATCACCGCCAGTTATAACAACTTTTAGATTAACATATTCATTACTATAATTCTCTATAAAACCATTTATTTCATTCTCAATTCCCAATAAAACACCAATATTAACTGAGGTTTCTGTATCATATGCAATTAATGATTTCGGATAGGTGGGTTTAATATCATAAAGATTAAATGCGCCAGTGGTCAATGAATTTAGTCTTAGATTTAATCCAGGTGAAATACCGCCCGCTTGGTATAAATTTTTACTTGTTTTAATGTCGTAAGTAATACATGTTCCTATATCAATAATTAATACATTATCGTTAGGATATTCAGAACTTGCTGCTAAAATTAATGCTAATCTATCATCACCAACCAAACCAATATTATAAGGATTCGAAAAAGGTAATTTTATTTTATCATCAAAGCCGAAAAAGTTTGTATTTTCCTGACAAAGTAAATATAAATCATCCATTTTAGGACCAACGTTTGAAATAGCAGAGTTAGCTATTTTATTATCATTAATTAAATCTTTAATAAAGTTTAAATCAATTTTTTTAATTTTAAATTCATTAGCTAATTTGTTTTTTTTAAAGACTGCTATCTTTATTAATGAATTACCAATATCAATCAACAGATTCATAATTATCACAAATGTAAATAAGTTTAGCTATTTTTCTTTTATTTATCAAAACGATTATATTTGCATTTCGAAATCTGGTACCTTAGCTCAGTTGGTAGAGCAAAGGACTGAAAATCCTTGT
>TARA_B100001093_G_scaffold504598_1_pt1 | contig 11714 bp, 13 predicted proteins | sample TARA_B100001093 | Tara Oceans TARA_B100001093 (sample SAMEA2623116) | marine metagenome | biome: marine biome (ENVO:00000447); feature: surface water layer (ENVO:00002042); material: "saline water (ENVO:00002010), including plankton (ENVO:xxxxxxxx)" | depth 5 m
TCATAAAATTTCTTATTAATTAAACGAATTAAAGGGAATAATATAAAAATTGAGATATATGATATTACAAGGTATCTAATTTTTTTCATAAATATCTAATGAAATCTTACATTAAAACAAGTATTCATGTCGTAAAAAGGGATAATTTTATTCTATAAATTAGAAATATTTATTTTGAAAATTCAATAATTTCTGACATTGGAATATGATCAATTGTAGTTTTTCCATATTTCACTTTTTCTACAATCCCCTCTTCATTAATTAAGATATCTACAGGCAAACCAGTAAATGCACCACTCAAACTTTTTAACGGATTGAATCCTTTTATGAAAATAGCTTTTATAAATCGTAAAAATCCAATAACTGAACCAACTAATACACCAAATCCACTTTTTTGAACACTGTATTTGTCAAAATATTTTCTATCTTCGTCTGCGAGGATAGAAATTGATGCATCATGTTTTGAAGATGATTTTTGAAGACTTTCAAGTGTGCAATTAAATATAGCGATAGTTTCAAAACCTTCACCAAAATTACTGTTATTATTTATTGTTTCATTGATACGCAAATGGCAGAATGGACAAGAAGAATACCTATAGAATGAAATTAAGGCCTTTTTACCTTTTATAGTAGCTAAATCGAACTCTGTACCATCTATATTTGGAAGAGTTAGTTCTGTTATTTTATCTCCAGTTTTAATTTTCAAATTATATCCTTTAACTTTCTTATATAATATCAGTCTCAAGATATATTTGGAATTAGCATGTTAAATTATTGTTAACTAGTGACCACCCCTTGGGACTCCACCGTACTTCATCCTAGTGTCTCCCATGTAAGCAACTCTTTCTTCCGTTTCAATTGTTTTACAGTCTACAACTTTTCCTAAGTACAATGAGTGTGTACCAAAATCTTCTACATTTTCCTTCCGAAGTTCAAACCAAACTATAGCATTATCAAATATAGGAATATTGTTTTGGGTTAATGTAATTGGCTCTTTGTTTAAATAACCTTGAGAATATATGGCTGGTTTGGAGAATTTAACAAATACTTTAGTGTAGTTTGAAGAAAAAAGATTAATTGAAAAGAAATCGTTTTTTGTCATTAGTTGATGAGTAAAGCTTTTATTATCAACTCCAACAGCAATTAGTAAGGGATCCATGTTTATTTGTGTAATCCAACTTGCAGTCATGCCGTTATACTCACCTTGACTACCTGAGCCTATTATTGCTAAAGGACTCGGTATTTTCCAGGTAGCAACATTGAGATCTTCATTTGATACTGATGTCATATAAGTGCTTTGTTGGATTTAATACGATCAAGTTGAATTTTGTTCGGTTCTGAGCAACAAAACCATGTTTCAGATAGTTTAGGAACATTCTTCATTGGGTAATCTGAATGTACAAGCAGTTGATTATCTGTATAAGATTCAATAATTTTAACTAAACCTAAATATTGAGTGTATTCATCTACTGACTCATTTTCTAGAACATAATTAAATAAAGAATTTTGTATTTCATCTATAACTGAATTCTCATATTTCCAAGTATATGAAAATGAAGATGGGTCATAGCTTTCAAGATATTGTTTGATCTCACCACTTTGTAAAATAAGTGAATTTTTAGGAATCAATAGTTTGATAGTTAGTTGAATTGGATCAACTGTTTCTCTAAGTTTATAGTTTTCAATAAGTTTTATGATATTAACTAAATCTGATTTTTCAGTCCATGGAGAAAATGGCATCCAAGTAGGGCGGATATCTATATTATTCTCTAATGAAAGCTCAACTGCTGTTCTAAGATCATCTGAAGTATGGTTTTTTTGGAGTATATTAAGAACTTTGTCGTTAGTGGTTTCAAAAGCAGAGATAACAAAAAGCATATTTAAGTCTTTTAATCGTTTGAAATATTCTTGATACTTTAAAATATGTTGTACTTTTATTGTTGAATCATATGTGATTTCTGGAAATTGAATATTTAATTTTTCCAATATTTTTAATGCATGATTGGGTCCATTAAAAAAGTCTGGATCATTAAATGAAATATGTTTTGCTCCTGCCTCAATCTGATTTTCAACATCTTTAATAATTTTATCAATTCCAAACGTTTTGAATGAACCTTTAAATTGTATTGGAACAGGGCAATGTGTGCATTCATGTTTGCAACCATAAGTTGTTTCCACTGAACCTGCAACAAGATTATTAGAACCATCTACAATATGAGAATATTCAGTGATTGATGGAAGTAGAGTACGATCAGGAACCGAATGTTTATAGGAGTAATTTTTGTTTAGTTCAATACCTAGAAAATTATCTAATTCGTCAGTATCAAAACTATTAATAGTCTTAAAGTCCACAAACATCTCAGAAAATACATTCGCATAAAGGCCAAACACAAAAAGTTTTGAGGGCAGTTGTTTATCTCGCAAGTATTCTTCAGCAAGCACTGAGGCAGTATGCATCGAAGCATAAATACCTAATACATCATAATTTTCAAGTTCAATATCTTTATCCTCAATTGAATAATCGATTATATCTATGGTGTTGAAACCATTTAGTAACTTTCCATTAAGTTCGGAAATAATTTTTGGCTGCTTTCCTAAATCGTAAAAGGATAAGAGTAATATTTTCAATTTAATTCTTTAATAAATTCTAAAGTAGGCATATCAATCGGAAGTGATATTGACAATTCTGTTACCTTAGAATTTTTCCAATTATTATATTTTTCTTCAATATCTTGTTTTGTACCTACAAGTGTTAGATCTTTTAGTAATTCATCAGGAAATAGTTGTTCTGCTTCTTGTTTTTGACCGTCTAAATACAAATCTTGTATTTTTGTTGCTACATCTTCGTAGCCATATTCGCACATTAAATTGAAATAAAAATTCTTGTCTTTTGCACCCATACCGCCAACATAGAGAGTGTAAGTTGTTCTTGCAGGTCTCAAATACTCCTCCACTTGATCTTTATCACATAACTTTGCGAAAACTGTGGCAACGATATTGAAATCTTTACTTTTGTCAGGATTGTTTGACTTTTTAAATCCTTTTGAAAGATAATCTGAAAAAACGGCATCTCCTTTAGTTGGTGAATACATAAAAGGTAACCAACCGTCAGCCAATTCTGCAGATAGTTCAATGTTTTTAGGTCCTATAGCTGCTAAATAGATGGGGATATTTTTCCTTACTGGCTGTTCAATTAGTTTTAGTGGCTTACCTAAATTAAGCGAATCTGGGCCATTGTATGGTAAATTATAAAAATTACCATTGTAAGTGACTTTTTCTTCTCTATTAATTATGTCTCTTATGATCTCAATATACTCCCTTGTTCTAGAAAGTGGTTTAGAGTAAGGCTGACCATGCCATCCTTCTACTACTTGTGGTCCAGAAACACCAAGTCCAAGTCGAAACCTGCCTTTTGAAAGTTTGTCAAGTGTAATAGCTGTCATTGCGGTCATTGCAGGTGTTCTACCTGGAATTTGCATGATCCCTGAGCCAATATTGATGTTTTTTGTTAGTGCAGAAAAATATGAGAGTGGTGTCACTGCATCGTAACCATAAGCTTCAGCGGTCCATATACAGGTAAAACCCATGTCATCTAACTTTTTAATTAGATCATGATCATCTGATATATGTGGTCCAAAATATCCTACATTAATACTTAATTCCATAACTTAAGATTACTATGTTGATGATTTGTAATAATTTTTATTTGTGAAAACATAATCCATAGCGACATCATGATCTTCGATTGGTAAATTATTTAAAATCTGGAAATCATGACAGATACCAATCTTTATTGCTTTAGGATATTTTTGAAGAAGCTTATCATAATAACCTCCACCCCTACCTAATCTAAAACCAGTTTGTGTAAAAGCTACACCTGGAACAATAAATAATTCAACATTTTGTACTATATTTTTATACTTTGGCTCAAGAACACCAAATTGATTCTTGATGAAAGGTTCTTTGTATTCACATATGTTCAAGATTTCATCCTCTATATAAGTTGTATTTAAACTTGCAAGAGATGTTAAGGAAGGCAGTATATTTATTTCAGATGCGATTGGAATATAAGTGCATACAATTTTTTGAGTAATTAACTCTTCTAACTTTTCCATCATATCTGAAGATAATTGAATATGTTTTAAATCATGATTTGATAGGTTACTTCTTATTTTAATTTTTTCTTGCATGGTTTCGATTCTTTCGATAATCAATATAGTATAAGTGAAGTGATCAAAAATAAAATATTTACCTGGATAAACCTCATATTAATGGCAATTTATACGATACCTGTTGCATACAGTATTTGGTTTATTGGTATTTTTTCGAAATATACGAAAGTTAAATACTATATAGCTCAAAGTTGGTGTCATCCCTGGATGTGGGCTGCGAGATCTAAATTTCAACTGATAAAAACAACTGAGTATAAAAAGAATCAACCATATGTTGTAATTTCAAATCATCTTTCTAACTTAGATCCAATGATGGAGTTTAAACATTTAAAAATAAAATGGGTTTTTATGGCAAAAAAAGAGGTTTACAAATTACCTTTCTTTAGGACTGCTGCAAAGTCATTCAATTTTATAAAAGTTGATAGGAACAATCCGAATGACAGAATCTCTATTAACGAACAAGCAAAAATTATCTTTGAAAAAGGATGGTCACTTATGGTTTACCCACAAGGAACACGAGTTCCAAAGGATGATTTCAGAAAATTTAAAAGTGGAGCTTTTCATATAGCTCTTGATAATGGGATCCCTATTCTTCCAGTAGTAATTGCTGGCACGGGTGATATCTGGCCCAGAGGTAGTAAATTTATGACAAGTGGTAAAGCTATGATTAAAACTTTAGAACCAATAGATATTAGTAAATACAATAAGGAAAATATTGAACAACTAGTATCAGATACTCATAATAAAATGAAAAAAGTTTACGATGAAATGGTAAAAGCAATACAATAGCTGAATGGACATATTTTTAGCTGTTTCTTCAATTTTTTTGTTAAGACTTCTGGATCAGACCCTTGGAACGTTAAGAACACTTTATGTCAATAAAGGCAAACCTACGTTTGGTGCCGCATTAGGTTTTATAGAATCAGCAATTTGGGTCGTGGCAATATCACAAGTTATTAAGGATTTAGATAGCCCATTTCTAGTGGTCGGATATGCATTAGGTTTTGCATCAGGAACTATTGTTGGGTCATACATCGAGTCGACTATTGCGATTGGAGATGTAGTAATACGAATATTCTCTTCTAAGGATGAAGAAAGCAAACTAGTAGCTGAAAAACTACGTTCTGAAGGATTTGGTGTAACAGTTATTAACGGTGAAGGAAGAGACGGTGAGGTCAGTATTGCATGGTGTGTTGCACCTAGAAAAAAAGGTAAACAAGTATTAAATATTGTTTACTCTATTAATCCAGATGCTTATGTGACTACTGAGTCAACTAGTCCGATTAATTTAACCTCAAATCGAAAATAACTAAATCCCTTTTTCGAAATCATCCTCAAAAGAAACTCTTTTCCTTTTCGGAGAGTCGTTTGAAGGCTTCTCTTCTCTAGGTTTATCATTTCTATTTCTATTGTTCGGACGATCGTTACGTCTTCTGTTATCAGGTCTTTTAGAATCTTTCCTAGAACCACCCTTGTCTACGGACTCTTCCGGAATTTCTAAATCTTCTAATAAAGACAGACTTATTTTTCCATTTTCAATTGAATCAACATGAACCTTAATTTTGTCACCAGCAGAAAGAATATTTTCAGGATTTGAAACTCTCTTTTCTGAGTGAAATTTTGAGATATGTAAAAGTCCATCTCTACCAGGTAAAATATTAATAAAAGCACCATAAGTAGCGATACTTACAACTTCTCCGTCATAATCTGTATCAACTTCTACTTCAGGAGGATCAATAATCAACATAACCATTTCCTTAGCAGCTGCTAAACCTTCTTCTTCAGTAGAACCAAGTGTTAAGATACCATCATCATCAATTTCCACACTGACACCTGTTTCTTCTTCAATCTTTCTAATATTTTTACCTTTTGGTCCAATAACTTCTCCAATTTTATCTTTAGGTAACTCAACTGTTTCCAATCTTGGAGCATTACCAGATAATTTATCAGCTGGTTCAGATATAGCATCTTCCATAATATCAAGAATATGATGACGAGCATCCATAGCTTGGGTTAGTGCTTTTCTAAGTACATCTGAAGGTAATCCTTCAATTTTCATATCAAGCTGTAATGCAGTGATTACTCCCCTAGTTCCAGCTACTTTAAAGTCCATATCTCCAAGAGCATCTTCTGCTCCTAATATATCTGTCAATGTTACATAATTATCATCTTTTGAAATAAGGCCCATTGCGATACCAGCAACATGTTCTCTTATTGGAACGCCAGCAGCCATCAATGAAAGACTTGATGCGCAAACTGATGCTTGTGACGTTGATCCGTTTGAGGAGATTGCCTCACTTACAACGCGAATGGTGTAAGGGAAGTCTACTTTAACAGGAATTACAGGAATCATTGCTTTCTCAGCTAACGCCCCATGTCCTATCTCTCTTCTTTTTGGACCTCTCATCATATAAGCTTCTCCAGTTGAATACGGTGGGAAGTTGTAATGATGCATATATCTTTTAGATGTAACTGTGTCAATTGTATCGAGCATTTGCTCAAGCCTTGACATACCTAATGTTGTTACATTAAGTACTTGTGTTTCTCCACGTAAAAATAATGAAGAACCATGAACCATTGGTAAAAGATTTATTTCAGCTGAAATATTTCTAATATCTGTTGGAGTTCTACCATCCAATCTTGGTCCACCAGCTATGACTCTGTCTCTAACAACTGTTTTAACAAGAGATTTAAAAGCTAATTTGATTGCTTTAGTGTTATTGCCTTCTTCATTTGTGAACTCTTCAAGGACCATATCTTGTAGTTCTGATTGTTTTTCACTTCTCTCAGACCTATCTGTAATAGCCATTACTTCTTCTACTTTACCTTGATAGGCAGTATCTATGCTTGTTTTAAGTTCTGTAGAATAGTCTTCAACTAAAGGCCATTCAACAACAGGAACGTCATTCATAGCAACTAGTTCTTTTTGAGCATTTATTAATGTAGCAATAAAGTCTTTAGACATGTCTATTCCATCAGCAACAATATTTTCTGATGGAGCAACGCTTCCAGCATCAATTTTCTCAAATGAGTTGTCAGTTGCGCCTGCTTCTACCATCACAATGTCAACTTCATTATTTGCATTTAATTTTCCGGCAACGACCATATCAAATATTGATTCTTCTTGTTCTGAATTTGTAGCTTGTACTACCCAGTTATCATTTATGAGAGACATTCTCACAGCACCAACAGGTGATTCCAGTGGTACACCAGCTAACTGTAGACCTAAAGATGCTGCATTTAATGAAAGAATATCATATTCATTTTCATTATCTACACTAAGTACAGTTGCGATAATTTGAGTCTCACAACGGAAACCATCAGCAAATGAAGGTCTCAAAGGTCTATCGATTAATCTACACGCTAAAATAGCTTTTTCTGTCTGTCTTCCTTCTCTTCTGAAGAAGCCTCCAGGAATTTTTCCAGCAGCGTACATTCGTTCTTCAACATCTACTGTTAATGGGAAAAAATCTATCCCATCTCTTACAGTTTTGTTAGCAACAGTAGTTACTAAAACGTTTGTGTCTCCAGAAGTTGCAACTACAGCACCAGGTGCTTGTAATGCAAGTTTTCCAGTTTCGAATTTAATAGTTTTATCACCAATTTCACAGGTGACGTTAGTTACGGACATATATCCTCTTTTCTAGACAGAGGTTATTAATTGTCAGCCTTCTTTAAAAGCTCCCAATTAACAACTCTTTGTCTTATGTTTTTATTTGTTTATCTTCTAATACCTAGTTTTTCAATTAAAGAACGGTATCTCGTGACATCTTGATTTTGGAGATATTGAAGTAGTCTTTTTCTTTTTCCAACTAACATAAGTAGACCTCTTCTTGTGTGATGGTCTTTTTTATGTTCTTTTAGATGATCGGTTAAATGACTAATTCTTTCACTTAATAAGGCAATCTGAACTTCAGTTGATCCAGTATCAGTATCGGATTTGCCATATTCTTTAATTATATTTTCTTTAGTATTCATTCGAGATAATAATAGTACCCAGTAAATCTAATGTTGTAATTAAAAGTTATTCTTTATTTCACTAATATCACGTGTTATTTGAGCTTTTAGTGACTCTATTGAGTTAAACTTCTGTTCGTCTCTTATAAAATCTATAAGCTCAAATGAAACCTCTTGATTATATATATTTTGATCAAAATCTAAGAGGTGTATCTCAATCTTTGTATTAGTACCTTCATCAATTGTTGGATTAATACCAACATTTAAACACCCAAGGTAGCTTTGGTTGTTAACTATTACATTTACTGCATAAACACCAAATCTAGGTAATTCAGTTTGTTGCTTGAGAATTATATTTGCTGTTGGTACGCCTATAGTTGAACCAAGTTGTTTACCTTTTATGACAGATCCTGAATATGATATTTTTCGGCCTAAATATTTCTCAGCATCTTTAATATTTCCCTGAGCATAAAATAATCTGATCTTAGTTGTTGAAACTTTTTCTGAATTAATTAAATAATCATCAAGTAATACAACATTATCTTCTCCAAAATATTGAATTAATGTGTTAACATCTCCTACCCTTTTATTACCGAACTTAAAATCTTTACCAATTACTAATTTTTCCGTTTTGAGATTTTGCTTTAGCAGTTCACAGAAATCTAATGCATTCATATTATTTACAGACTTGAAATCAAGATAAATTATATTCTTTGGTTTTAAATCTTTAAAGATGTGAGTCCTTTGCTCTTGACTCAATATTGGGTTTAAAGAATTATTAAAATATATTTTAGGAATTTTATTAAAGGTGACGATCTGAAAGTGACCGTTAGAGACTTTATAAGCCTTATTAAACAGAGCTTGGTGTCCAAGGTGTATTCCATCAAATCCGCCAATGGAGGTTACTATTTTAGAAGAATCAATGATATCTTCTATTTTAAAGTTTTCAAATACTTTCATATGAGTACTTTTTCTGGTTTAAAGTAACTTTTATTAAATGGAGTGTATAAAGCAGTAATTTTTCCTTCATGCTCCATTATTGTAAGTTTATCTTCTGAGAACATATTTTTATCAAGAAGTTCTCCATGTAAAATTTTTCCATATTCTATCTCATCTATTTGTAATATTGGTAGATCTAACACTTGGCTCCAATGAATACTTTCTGGTTCTTTTGACTTTTTCAATTTGTTAACATCATTAATATATTCCGGATGGTCTATGCTAAGTTTTCCTATGTTTGTTCTTAATATTTCCGTTACAACGGCTGTAGTGTTTAACTTTAATGCTAAATCTAATATTAAAGATCTAATATAAGTTCCCTTACTTACGGTTATAAGAAAATCTGCTTTCGCCCCATCAACTTCCAGTAAAGTAAACTTATTTATATTAATTTCGCGTTCTGGTATTTCAACTTCTTTACCCTGTCTAGCATATTTGTATAACCTTTTACCATCGACCTTAACTGCCGAATACATTGGTGGCTTTTGCAAAGATGTTCCTAGAAAATCAGCTAAAAGTTTGTCTAGTTCAGATACGTGTTTACTAAGATCAATATCATTATTTTTTGTCACCTCTGTGTCTGTATCTATAGAATCTGAAGAATGACCAAATAATGTAGAAACTTTATAGGTTTTATCTGTCTCTTGTGTGTAGTTAAACAATTTTGTATATTTATCTGTGGCGAGAAGCATTAAACCTTCTGCATTAGGATCTAAAGTTCCAGCATGTCCCACCTTTTGGAATTTATAAAGATATTTAAATTTTGAACATAGGTCTTGTGAAGTCCATGTTTTTGGTTTATTTATTAGATAAAAGTTAGATCTGTTTTCTGATTTCATTTTTTACATTATTAATGATTTCATCAATAGATAAATTGGAGGAAAAACCACTTGCTGCTTTGTGCCCTCCACCTTCAAAAAAAGCAGCTAATTGTTGAACATTAAATTGTGTCCTAGAACGTAGACTCCCCTTATAAGTTCCATCTACTTGTTCTTTAAGTAGTAGAGCAATTTCAGACTCTTTAGCGAGCCTCACAACATCAATTAATGAATCTGTCTCCTCTGGTGTTGTATTAAATTTCTTATAATCTTCTTGATAAACGATTGAGTAAATAAATTTTAGTTCTTCATCTAATTCTAATCGATCAATAATTGCACTTTGAAGTTTAAGTGCATTAAGTTCAATTGAACCATAAATTTTCTCACTAATCATACTTAAATTTGAACCTAATGACATTAGATCCGCAGCAATTGTAAATACTTCTTCATCTGTATTTGAGTATTGAAATCTGCCAGTATCTGTGATTAAGCCAGTCATTAAACAATCGGCTATATCTTTAGTGATTATTAAACCTTCATCCTTGAAAACCCTATATAAAACTTGTGTTGTACTCGCAGCTTTAGAATCAATAATCTGTAAATCACCAAAAGTAGGGTCTATATGGTGATCAACAACAACAACTTTATCAGAATTTAATACTAAAGGTTCGAGTTTTCCAAGCCTTGAAGGGTTACCACAGTCAAAGACAAAGACCGTTTTATATGATTCTTCAGTTGCAGTTGTAATTAAGTCATAAGGTAGATGATTGAGGTTACTTGGTAAATTTCCTGTAATGTCAAAAGCAACTGTTGACACAACATCCATAGAATCTAATAAAAGCTTTAGTGCTAATGCGGATCCAATAGCATCACCATCTGGATTGATGTGACCAGTTATCAATATTGGTGAATTGTTAAAATTTTCTTTAAAACTATTTTTCATTGATCTTATAAATTAATTCATTGATTTTATCTGCATTTTCAAAACTTGAATCTATTTCAAACTGAATCTTTGGTATAAATTTTGTTGTTAACTGATTACCAAGTTCTTTTTGTATTTTTCCTCTATTTTTAAGTAGCGCTTTAGAAAGTGTACCTTTAGCATTTTCAAGTGAGGATACATATATAGTACACCTTTTCAAATCTGGTGATGTTGAAACATGGGTCACTGTTGCCTTATTGAGATTTGGGTTAGAACTTCTTAACAACTCAGAAGAGATAATTTGATGAATAAGGGGGTTGATTCTATTAATCCTCCCACCACGTGTTTGTTTCTTCATTAGCTTTTTATTTCTACTTCACCAAGTATTTCGATTACATCGCCTTCTTTAATATCTTTATAATCGGTTAAGCCAATACCGCACTCTAAGCCTTCAAGAACTTTTTCGACATTATCCTTAAATCTTCTAAGGGATGTAACTGTGCCCTCATAAATTACGACACCATCCCTAAGTAGTCTTGCTTTACTGTCTATTTCAACACGCCCTTCTGTGACTATAGACCCTGCAACAACACCAACTTTAGGAGCTCTAAATGTAGTCCTTACATCAACCATGCCTATAACAGCTTCTTCAGTCTTAATTGTCATTTCTCCTTGCAAAGCTTCGGTAATATCATCTAATAATTCATATATAATTTGATATGTTCTGACATCAATCCCTTTACTCTGTGCCATATTTCTTGCCTGACTATCGGGCCTAACATTAAACCCTACTATTAGAGAATCTGTTGCACCGGCTAAATCTACATCTGATAAGACAATTCCACC
>TARA_B100001093_G_scaffold230607_1_pt1 | contig 11703 bp, 12 predicted proteins | sample TARA_B100001093 | Tara Oceans TARA_B100001093 (sample SAMEA2623116) | marine metagenome | biome: marine biome (ENVO:00000447); feature: surface water layer (ENVO:00002042); material: "saline water (ENVO:00002010), including plankton (ENVO:xxxxxxxx)" | depth 5 m
ATGAGTCAAACATAAAAAATAAAATAAAAATATTTTTACCAGTTTTAAGAAGAAATAATTTAATGAGCTTTCATCAATGGAAAAATAAAGATGTTTTAAAAGTTAATAAATATGGAATGTTAGAGCCAATTATGCAAACAAAAAAAACCATCCCTAATATTATATTGGTGCCATTGTTAGCATTTGATAGTAAAAAAAATAGGTTAGGATATGGCAAAGGATATTACGATCGATACCTTCAAAAATATTTAAATAATTATAAAAATATTTTAACAATAGGGATTGCATTTTCATTTCAAAAACACCATAAACTTCCCGTGACTAACAATGATGTAAAATTAAATTACATTTTAACCGAAAAAGGCATTCAGTAATGAAAATATTATTATTAGGAGACGTAATGGGTGCTTCTGGAAGAAAAGCTATAAAAAATAATTTAACAAAGATTATTAAAAATAATAAAATTGATTTTACTGTTGTTAATGGAGAAAATGCAGCTGATGATGGAAGAGGCATTACAAAGGTAATAGCTGAGGAGCTTTTTTCACTTGGAGCTGACGTTATTACTTCTGGTAATCATATATGGGATAAGGAAGAAACAATCGATTTCATAAATCATGAAAAGAGACTTTTAAGGCCAGCAAATCTTGCTGAGGGATCACCAGGAAATGGATATGGAATTTATGAAACTAAAGATGATAAATTTAAAGTTGGAGTTATAAATTTAATGGGAAATGTTTATATGCGAAAAACAGAAGATGTTTTTGAAGTAGCAAAGAAAATAAAAGATAAAGTTATATTAAAAAAAGATGTAGATTTTGTTTTAGTGGATTTTCATGGAGAAATTACGAGTGAAAAAATGGCTATGGGACATTTTTTTGACGGAACAGCAACAACAGTAGTAGGAACACATACACACGTGCCTACTGCAGACACAAGAATTTTAGAAAAAGGCACAGCTTATCAAACAGATATTGGAATGTGTGGAGACTATGACTCAGTAATTGGTATGAATAAAGAAAATTCACTTAAAAAATTTCTTAAAGATAAAAATGCAATCAAGCATTATCCTGCTGAGGGAGAAGGTACGTTATCAGGAATTATTATTGAAGCAGATCATGATACAGGACTAGCAACGAAAATTACCAGATTAATTGAAGGTGGAAGCTTAGTAAAATAGATATGGCAGGTCATTCACATTGGGCTGGAATAAAACACAAAAAAGGTCGCGCAGATAAGGAAAGATCAAAAATTTTTTCTAAACTTTCAAGAGAAATCACTGTAGCTGCAAAATTGGGAGATAAGGATCCTGATATGAATCCAAGATTGAGAACAGCCATACAGGCAGCAAAACAAGCCAATGTGCCTAAGGATAATATATTTCGTGCTATAAGTAAGTCAGAATTAAACGATAATAAAAATTATGAAAATTTGAGATATGAAGGGTTTGGACCTTTTAATATTGCTTTTATAATAGAAACATTGACTGACAATAAAAACAGATCTGCTTCTAGCATTAGAACTGTTTTGCAAAAAAACGGCGGTAGATTAGGAGAATCTGGATCCACCTCTCATCTGTTTGAAAATTGCGGAGTTATACATATCGATAAAAAAAAATATAACGAAGATGAAATATTCGAAATTGCAACAAATGCAGGCGCCAAAGATTGTTTTCACTTAAAAGATATTCACGAAATTATCTCAAAAAAAGAGGATTTTTATAAAGTTAAAAGTGTTTTTGAGAAGAAATTAGATAACTTCGAATACTCTGGTATAGAGTGGAGACCTCTTAATTATTTAGGCTTAAAAAAAGAACAAAATGAAAAAATCGTAGAAATATTAGAATCTTTAGAGGAATTAGATGATGTACAAAATATTTATACAAATGCAAATTTAGGAAATATAAATACATGAAAATTATAGGTGTAGACCCGGGTTTAAGTGGAGCAATAGCTATTTTAGAAAATAATAAAGTGTTAAGCCTATTTGATATGCCGGTAATGCCTGAGGGGAAAAAAAACAAAAGACAGCTTAATAGTGCTCAATTGGTAAAATTACTAAAAGATAATATTTCAAAAAATGAAGAGATATCGGTTGTGATTGAGCAAGTTAACGCTATGCCAGGGCAAGGTGTAACCAGCATGTTTAATTTCGGTCAAACTTTTGGAGCTATAAAGGGAATTTGTGCTGCTTTAGGATTGCCAGTTTTCTTTGTTCGTCCATCAAAATGGAAAAAACACTTTGAATTAATTAACTCATCAAAAGATGCCAGCCGAACTAAAGCAATAGAAATGTATCCATCACTATCTAATGATTTGGCTAAAAAAAAAGATGTAAATAAATCTGATGCAATTTTAATAGCAAGATTTCATAGCGAGACACGATTAAACGAAGTTAATTAACAATATATTATATCAAAAGCGCCAAATTCATGACACATTCTAAAAGTAATCAAACCTAATGGAACAAGAAATTGCAGCACAAGTTGTTGGATTAGGTGGAAGCACTGACTTCTCTTTATGGAATCTTTTTTTGCGAGCAGATTTTGTTGTAAAATTTGTGATTATTCTTTTAATTGTAAGCTCTATTTTTTCATGGGCACTAATATTCGATAAATTTAAATTATTTAAAAAAATAAATTCATCTACAGAAGAGTTTGAAAAAAAATTTTGGAAAGCTAAATCAGCAGAAAGCTTTAATAGTAATCTTCCAGTAAACTCAGTTGATCCAGCGACAATAATTTTTAAAGCAGCTATGAATGAACTGATGAAAACTAAAAGGCAATCAGCCTCTATTCAAGCAGCAAGAGTTGAAAGAATTCTAGAAATTGCAACCGATACAGAAATTAAAAAAATAGAAAAAAATTTTACCTTTTTAGCAACAGTTGGATCTACAGCCCCATTTATAGGTTTATTCGGTACCGTTTGGGGAATTATGAATTCTTTTCAATCTATTGCAATTTCAAGAAATACTAGTCTAGCTATTGTAGCACCAGGAATTGCTGAAGCATTATTTGCTACAGCACTAGGGTTGCTGGCCGCTATTCCTGCGGTCGTGGCATATAATAAGTTTAACAGTGATTCAAAAAGATACGTTTCAAAAATAGATAACTTTTCAAAAAGATTTTTATCAATTATATAAAAATGGCTTTTAAATTGAACCGCTCAAAAAACGAACCTATGAGTGAAATTAACGTTACTCCATTTGTTGACGTAATGTTAGTATTATTAATTATTTTTATGGTAACTGCACCACTTTTAACTGTAGGAGTGCAAGTAGACTTACCAGAATCGGCGGCAGACTCTCTTCCAGACGACCAAGAACCATTAACAATATCTATAAACTCTAAGGGTGAAATTTACATCCAAGAACATAAAGTGACTTATCAAAAAATTATTCCAAAACTTCTCGCTATTGCCAAAAACAGAACTGATACAAGAATTTATGTTAGGGGAGACAAAACAATTAATTATGGCAGAGTTCTAGAAGTAATGGGTACTTTATCTGGAGCAGGTTTTTCAAAAGTAGCTTTGATATCTGAACCTTATAAAAACTAAATGAAAAATGACAAAAAGTTTAATTTACTCTTTAATATTTCATTCAATAATGATTTTGTTAACTGTTTTGAGTTTGCCATTCATGATTAGGGAGCCCATAGATTTACCTCCAATCGTATCTGTTGAATTAATTCAAATTTCAGACAAAACAAATATTCCATTTGCCCCTAAGGCTAGAAAAATCATTGAAGAAACCAAGAAGAAAGAAGAAAGAGTGGTTTCAGAGCAGGCTCCACCAGCAGCAAAAGCAAAAGAAAAACCTGATAGAATTCCTTTGCCAAATGAAAAAAAAGAAAAAAAACAAATAATTAAAAAAAAACAAAATCCCGAAGAAATAAAACCTGAAATTAGGCAATCGTCTGAATTTGAAAAAAAAAAAATATTAGACACTAATCAAATAGCAGCATTAATTGATAAAGCCAAAGAAGAAGAGGCTATAAAGCAAAAAAAAACAGATAAATTGACACAGAGCAATGTTAAGAATTCCTTTGCTACCGGTCTGTCTTTATCAGAAGAAGATGCTCTTAGGGCGCAAATATTTGGTTGTTGGAGCGTGCCTTTAGGACTACCATATGATGAAAATTTATTAGTAAGAATAAAATTAAATTTAAAAAAAGATGGAACAATTATGAAATCTGAAATTTTAGATCATGAGAGAATGAATAGGCCCGGTCAAAAATTTTATAAAATTTTGGCTGAAAGTGCATTAAGGGCTGTTAGATTGTGTCAACCCCTTAAAGTTCCACCAACAGGGTATGAAAAATGGAAAGATATTCAGTTAAACTTTAATCCAACTGAAATGCTAAAGGGTTAGTATGAAAAAAATATTTTTAACGCTAACTTTATATTTTATTCTTTTAAATTCTTCTTTTGGTTTAATTGAAGTTGACATTACTAGAGGTAATTTAGATCCTTTACCAATTGCTATTTCACCTTTACATGTTGATGTAAAATCTGAGGAAAATGAAAATATTAAAGTTAAAAATTTAGGAGCTGCAATTTCTGAAATTATTGAAAAGAATTTTAAAAGTACTGGATTGTTTAACCCGCTAAAAAAGGAAGCTTTTGTTCAAAAACCTGACATTGCACATTTAAAACCGCGTTTTGAAGATTGGAGATTAATTAAGGCACAAGCTTTAGTAACTGGAAAATTATTAGTAAAAGATGAAAAATTAAAGGTTGAATTTAGACTTTGGGATTTAACTGCTGCAAAAGAAATGACAGCACTTGCATTCACAACAACTCCTGCTAATTGGAGAAGAGTAGCTCATATTATCTCTGATAAAATTTATGAACGTTTAACTGGAGAAGAAGGATATTTTGATACAAGAATTATATACGTTGCTGAAAATGGTCCCAAAAGTCAAAGAGTAAAAAAATTAGCAATAATGGACCAAGACGGCTACAATACAAAATACTTAACATTAGGCAATGAGTTGGTTTTAACGCCAAGATTTAATCCTACCAACCAGATGATTACATATCTTTCCTATTTTAGAAATATGCCTAGAGTTTATTTGCTTGATATAGAAACTGGAATGCAGGAAGTAGTTGGAAATTTTCCTGGAATGACATTTGCCCCTAGATTTTCTCCAGACGGAAAAAAAATAATAATGAGTTTTGCTGAAGATGGTAATTCAGATATTTATACTATGGATTTAGAGACTAGAGTTGTTGAGAGAATAACAAACCATTCATCTATTGATACATCGCCATCTTTTTCACCTGATGGAAAATATATTGCATTCAACTCCGATAGAAGTGGATTGCAGCAAATTTATGTAATGAATAGTGATGGTAGCAACGTTAAAAGAATAACTTTTGGCAATGGAATTTATGGAACACCAGTATGGTCTCCAAGAGGAGATTTAATTGCTTTTACAAAAATGAGAAAAGGAAGATTTTACATAGGAGTAATGAGAACCGACGGCACAGGTGAAAGACTATTAACAGAAAACTTTTACCAGGAAGCTCCATCTTGGTCTCCAAATGGGAGAGTCTTAGTGTTTTATAGAGAAACAAAATCAGGTAAAAAAGGAGAAGGATTTTCAGCTAAATTATGGTCTATCGATATAACAGGTTATAATGAGAGGAGAGTAGACACTAAAACCGATGCTTCTGACCCATCTTGGTCTTCTTTACTATCAAAGTGACGGTATATTTAATGTAATTTAAGCTTGAATAATCTTTAATAATTTGAAATATTGCAAACAATCAACTTAGGGGAAAAAATGACACTTAAAACGAATTTAAAAAACATTTTATTAGTAATTTTTACAACGTTAATTCTAAGCGCTTGTTCAACAGGAAAAAAATCAGGTTCATTAGATGGCGATGTTTACACAGGAAAAGAAACTGTAGAATATTTAGCATCAGGTGTGCCAGATAGAGTTTTCTTTGCAACCAACAAGTCTTCTTTAACAACAAAATCAAGAGAGACACTAAGAAAACAAGCAACATATTTAAGAAAAAATAAAAATCTTAGCGTAACTATCGAAGGTCATGCTGATGAAAGAGGAACAAGAGAATATAACTTAGCACTTGGCGAAAGAAGAGCTAATGCAGCAAAAGATTATTTAATGACCTATGGAATTTCAGGCAAAAGAATTTCTACAATAAGTTATGGTAAAGAAAAACCAGTTAACCCAGGTTCAGACGCTTTGGCTTGGTCGCAAAATAGAAGAGCCGTAACAGTTAAAGTTAACTAATTTTAATTAAAATCTTAGACCCTTTAATAGATTACTATTAAAGGGTCTTTTTTTTGCCATTTTGTATAACTACATCTTAGTTATGAAATTTTTAAAGAAAAACTTATTAATTTTTTCAATTATATTTTTATCAATTTTTAATAATCCTTTATTAAAAGCAGAAGAAGAGGATATTCTTTTACAATCTGTTGTAGACCAAATTCAAGTTTTGACTAAAGATTTAAAAACAATAGAAAAAGCTGTCTATCAAAAATCAGATATATCACCAGTTAGCTCTAATTCTAATATGTCGTCTAGTTTAAACGAGGATATTTTAACCAAACATTTATTAAAGTTAAATGAAATTGAGGATCAATTCAGAGAACTCACAAATAAATTTGAAGAAGTTAATTTTAAATTAGATAAATTATCTTCACGTGTAACTAAAATTCAATCAGATACTCAATTAAGATTTTCAGATATAGAAAATTCAGACGATAAAATTAAAAAAACAACTATTTTACCTGGCTCAGCAAAGCCGAAAGATTTTGGTGCAAATCCAGGATATTCAGCATCTAACCTTCCTGTAAAACAGGAGACCCAATCTATTGAAGCCGCACAAACTGTAATTACAGAAGAGTTCGAAAAAAAAGAGTCTTTGCTACCTAATAAATCTCCAGAAGAGCAATATGAATTCGCAGTTAGTTTTATGAAAATAGGAGACTATGAAACTGCGGAATTTGCATTAAAAGAATTTATAGATAAAAATAAAGATAATGATTTGGCTGGCAATGCTCAATATTGGTATGGTGAAACTTTTAGAATTAGACAACTTTATTCTGACGCGGCTACTGCGTATTTAGATGGCTATCAAAATTATCCAAAAAGTAAAAAAGCTCCAGACAATCTTTTAAAACTTGGTATTACAATGGTTCAATTGGGCGAAAAAGATCAGGGATGCAAAATGATCATGGGTTTAAAAAAAGAGTATCCAAAAGCTAGTAAGTCTGTGCTACAAAAAGCTCAGTATGAGCAAAAAAAATTCAAGTGTAATTCTTAAAGAAGGTTTTAGGGATTATAAAGATATATCTAATATTTTCTCAGACTTTAATAAGAAACTAAATTCATTAAAAGAAAAAACTTTTCTTATTGCAGTGTCAGGTGGCCCAGATAGTTTAGCTTTGGCAGCATTAGCTAAAGCTTATAGTTATGTGAGTAAATGTAAAATATTTTATGTTTTAGTCGATCATAATATTAGAAAAAATTCATCAAATGAAGCCAAGTTAGTTAAAAAATTATTAAAAAATAATAAAATAAGTCTAAAAATTTTAAAAAATAAAAAATTAATTACAAATAATATTCAAGGTAAGGCTAGAGAAATTAGATACAATCTTTTATCAATTTTCTGTAAAAAAAATAAAATTAAGATTATTTTAACTGCTCATAATTTTGAAGATCAAGTAGAAACTTTTTTTATAAGATTGTCCCGAGGTAGTGGCTTACATGGTTTATCATCTATGAAACCGGTCAGCAAACTCAATAACAGTATTACTTTGTTAAGACCTTTGTTAAATATCAAGAAATTTCAGTTGATAAAGATATCAAAAATTGTATTTGGTAAATATTTTAAAGACCCAACAAATGATAATAAAAAATATCTTAGAACCAGAATAAGAAAATTTAAATCAACACTCGAAAATAGTGGAATTTTTTATGATCAAATCTTTAAATCAATTAAGAATTTATCATCAAGTAGAGATACATTAGATTTGTATTTTAACAATATTTATAAAGATTTAATTAATAAAAATAAAAATCAATTATCAATAAATTTAAAAAAATTTAATAAACTCAATCAAGAGATGAAAATGAGAGTTCTAAACAAAGCTTTAAAAGAATCCTCTAAAACTTATTATACTTCACGATCCAAAAAAGTTATTAATTTGACTGAACGACTTAATGAAAAAAAAAATGTAAAATTTACCCTTTCAAACTGTATTATTTTAAAGGAAAAAAATCATATAATTATTAAAAAAGAGAAAAAAAATTAGTTATTTTATCAAATTTGGGTTATTTTGACTTATTTACAACTTAATTAGATTTAAAGTATACTTGTATTATTTAGTATAATACTTATTTAAATATTATGAATTTTAAAAATTTAATCATGTGGGGAATTATAGTTTTACTTTCAGTAGGACTTTTCAACATGTTTCAGGATCCAAAGAAGATTAATTCTGAAAAAAACAATCTTCCTTTTTCAAATTTTTTAACCGAAGTAGATAATGGACGGGTTGTTGAAGTCCGAATACAAGGGAATAACATTACTGGCATTTTATCAGACGGAAAAACTTTTCAAACTTATTCTCCCAATTATCCAGAATTAGTAGAAAAATTATCATCTAAAAATATAAGTATAGTAGCTACTCCACTTGAGGACAAAATGCCCTCCCTCTTAGGTGTATTATTATCTTGGTTTCCAATGCTACTTCTTATTGGTGTTTGGATATTTTTTATGCGCCAAATGCAAGGCGGCAAAGGTGGAGCAATGGGTTTTGGAAAATCTAAAGCAAAACTGCTGAATGAAGCTCAAGGTAAAGTTACTTTTAATGATGTTGCGGGAGTTGAAGAGGCAAAAGAAGAAGTGGAGGAAATAGTTGAGTTTTTAAAAGATCCAAAAAAATTTAGTAGATTGGGCGGTAAAATTCCAAAAGGCGCTCTTTTAATTGGTCCCCCAGGAACTGGAAAAACTTTACTAGCAAAAGCTATTGCTGGTGAAGCGAATGTCCCATTTTTTTCGATATCAGGTTCAGATTTTGTGGAAATGTTTGTTGGTGTGGGAGCGTCCAGAGTAAGAGATATGTTTGAACAAGGAAAGAAGCATTCACCTTGTATTATTTTTATAGATGAGATCGATGCGGTAGGCAGAAGTAGAGGAGCTGGGTTAGGAGGCGGTAACGATGAGAGAGAACAAACCCTTAACCAACTTTTAGTAGAAATGGACGGATTTGATACTAACGAAGGTATAATACTAATAGCTGCTACTAACAGACCTGATGTTTTGGATCCAGCCCTTTTAAGACCGGGTAGATTTGACCGGCAAGTGGTTGTTGGAAACCCCGACATAATTGGAAGAGAAGCAATTTTAAAAGTACACATAAAAAAAATAAGTGTTGGACCCGATGTAAAACTAAGAACAATTGCAAGAGGTACACCAGGATTTTCAGGAGCGGACTTAGCCAATTTAATTAATGAATCAGCATTATTAGCAGCAAGAAAAAATAAAAGAGTAGTTACAATGTCTGATGTAGAGGAAGCAAAAGATAAAGTTATGATGGGTGCAGAAAGAAGATCAATGGTTATGTCGGAAGATGAAAAAAAATTGACCGCTTATCATGAAGGTGGCCATGCAATCGTAGCACTAAATGAAAAAGCATCTGACCCAATACATAAAGCTACAATTATTCCTAGAGGAAGAGCTTTAGGTATGGTTATGAGGCTACCCGAAAGAGATCAGCTTTCAGTTACAAGAGAAAAGATGTATTCAGATATAGCCGTTGCAATGGGTGGAAGAATAGCAGAGGAAATAATTTTCGGTCACGACAAAGTAACTTCTGGGGCTTCCTCAGATATAGATATGGCAACTAAAATGGCTAAAAATATGGTCACTAAATATGGAATGAGTAAAGAGTTAGGTCCACTAGCTTATGGAGAAAATGAAGAAGAGGTATTTCTTGGTCGTTCAGTAACAAAAAGTCAAAACATGTCTGAAGAAACAGCAAAAAAAATTGACTCTGAAGTTAAAATAATTGTTGAAAAAGGGTATGAACGAGCAAAACAAGTTTTAACTGATAAAATTGATGACCTTCATAAACTAGCAAAAGCTCTTCTTATTTACGAAACTTTATCTGGAGATGAAATAAGAGATTTAATTTTAAAAAACATCAAACCTTCAAAATCTTTTAAAGAAGAAGGTGAAGATGAGAGAAAAGGATCTTCAGCCCTTGGTTCGTTAGGTTTAAAGCCAAAACCAGCAGTCTAAATTTAATGAAAAAATATTACACAAGAGCGTGTAATTTTTATTTTGGTATCATTTCAAAACAACTCGTAAAAAAAAAACTATCAATTCCCTTACACGGAGACAATAGCATTTCATTTGATAAAATTGAAATATTCTTAAGGAATAAAAATAAAATAACTTCAAAGATTATAGATTTAAAAAAAATAAAGTTCTTACCCAGTATAATAAAAAAACAAATTAACTCAGATATTAAAAAAATTACTTCTAAGAAAAAATTCTTTAATCATACAAAAGTGATGGGTATTTTGAATATGACGCCCGATAGTTTTTCTGATGGTGGAAAATATAATCAAAAAAAAAAAGCTTTAAAGAGAATAAAATCTATGATCAATTCTGGTGCTGACATAATTGATATAGGAGGAGAGTCTACAAGACCAAATGCTAAAACAATATCTACAGAAAATGAATGGAAAAGAATTAAAGAAATTACAACACAATTCAAAAAAAAATACCCAAAAAAATTATTATCAATTGACACTCGTAAATCCAGAATTATGTTAAATGCAATTAAACTTAAAGCAGATATAATAAATGATATTTCTTGTTTTTCTTTTGATAAAGATTCAATTAAAATAATTAAAAATGCCAATATATTTAAAGTAATTCACCACATGCAAGGAACCCCGCAAACCATGCAAAATAATCCTAAATACAAGCATGTTTTATTGGATGTTTATGATTTTTTTGAACATCAGATTGATTATTTAAAAAAAATTAAATATCCAAATAAAATTATTATTGATCCAGGAATAGGTTTTGGTAAAAATTTGAAACATAATTTGATGCTTCTTAATAAGATTTCTTTATTTCATTCCTTAGGATTTCCTATATTAATTGGTACATCAAGAAAAAAATTTATTAACCAAATTGCAAAAAAATTTGATACAAAAGAAAGATTAGGAGGAACGTTATCATCAGTAATTTTTGCTCTCTCTCAAGGTATACAAGTTTTTCGAGTTCATAATGTTGAAGAGGTAAAACAAGGAATTTTAGTTTTTAAAAGATTATTAAATCAATGAAAAAAAAATATTTTGGTACAGACGGAATAAGAGGAACTGTAAACTATGGAAATATTAATGGAGAAAAGTTTTTTAAATTTGGTCTTGCTGCTGGCACTTACTTTAAAAATTTAAAAAAAACAAAGCAAACTGCCATTATAGCCAAAGATACAAGGTTATCAGGTTATGCCCTTGAACCGGCTTTGGTTTCAGGTCTTGCCTCTGCAGGAATGCATGTGTTTACTCTTGGACCTTTACCAACAAACGGCCTTGCAATGTTAACTAAAAAAATGAAAGCAAACATGGGCATCATGATAACTGCCTCTCACAACCCTTATTATGACAATGGATTAAAATTATTTGGTCCTGATGGTTTAAAA
>TARA_B100001093_G_scaffold201152_5_pt1 | contig 11700 bp, 11 predicted proteins | sample TARA_B100001093 | Tara Oceans TARA_B100001093 (sample SAMEA2623116) | marine metagenome | biome: marine biome (ENVO:00000447); feature: surface water layer (ENVO:00002042); material: "saline water (ENVO:00002010), including plankton (ENVO:xxxxxxxx)" | depth 5 m
GAAATACTACTATTTAGGTGCTTTTCTTTAAACTTGTTCTGGGTTTCTTTAAATATAATTTTTCTTAATGAATCATTTTTAATATTAATCCATTCGTCATGACTGAAATTTTTTGGAAACAAGTATGGATATTGACTTATTAAAAAACTCAAAGAATCAGATTTAATGCTGAAAAATTTCTTTTCAAATCTGTCAACTATTATATCTTCATAATCGTTTGTATTTTTTTTATTGCATCCAATCAATATTAAAACAAAAAATAAAATAATTTTAAATCGAAATTTAAATAAATTAATTTGGCAGTAAATTTGATACATTATAAACTTTATTTATGAACTATTCAAAGGTAATCAAACACATTGTTAATTGGTTAAATACTTATACAATTGATTCAAAAACAAAGGGGTATGTTATTGGGATTTCTGGAGGTATTGACTCTGCTGTAACGTCGACTCTAGCTGCATCTACAGGCCGTCCAACTTTGTGTTTAGAAATGCCGATCAATCAGAGCAGTAATGAGCTTGAGCGATCTAACAAACATATCGAATGGTTAAAAAATAATTTTGCTAATGTAAAATCTGAAATGATTGATCTTTCCTTATCTTTTTCTAATTACTCTAACAAAATTCAAAAAATCGATGCAAAAAACAATCTATTAGCTTTAGCTAATTCACGATCTAGGATTCGCATGACTACACTTTACTATTATGCAACAATAAATAATTTTTTAGTTATCGGAACTGGAAATAAAGTTGAAGATTTTGGAGTTGGTTTCTATACAAAATACGGTGATGGAGGTGTTGATTTATCCCCAATTGCTGATTTAATAAAAACTGATGTAAGAAATATAGCCAAACATTTGGGTATAATCAGTGAGATAATAAAGGCTCCACCTACAGACGGACTTTGGGATGATTCAAGAACAGATGAAGATCAAATTGGAGCAACCTATTTAGAACTTGAAAAAGCTATGAAACAAATTGAAAAAAATATTAACACTCATTATCTTAGCCCTAGAGAAAAAGAAGTATATGATATTTTAAGTTATTTTAATTCCGCTAATAAACATAAAATGTTGCCTATACCAATATGTATTATACCAAAAAAATATAAAATCTAAATAACTCTATTAAGTTTTTTAGACAACAAAGATTTTAATTGATAATAATTCACAATTTCATCTAGAAGATCTTGGTTTAAATTCTCACTACTGTCTTTTTGTTTACTTAATTCCCCAACTTTTTTATTAATCAATAGAGTTCTTAGTGTTAAGATAGTTTCGGTTACCAGCTGAGATATTGATTTTAATTTTTCTTTTACAAAAATATTTTTAGTTTCCCAGTTATGTAAGTGATATACATCTTCATTCATTAAAATTGATGTGACTAAATTAGATAGATTTTCATCTAAAGAATTTAAAAAAGTTTTAGGATTAAAACCTTCATTTTTTTGGAGCTCACTTATAAGTAGATCATATAAAACTTTGAAATTATCATTTGCAAATTCAACTTCATCAGATTGCAAGTCTAGAAAAATTTTTTCATAAACAAGTGAATCCAATTTAACAGGCTTATAAGTAAAATCTCCCTTATCGTTTTTAATCAATTGAATCTCATCAAATGTTGCTTTTCTATCACCATATAATATTAAAATCTCAATAATTTTTTTTTCTAACTCAAAAATTTGATCAACTCTTTTGTTTTTAATAAAAATCTTCTCATTCTGTTTTATTTGAGAATTAGGTTGTTTTTTTGAGTGTAATAGTTGAGCTAAAACATTAAATAAAGTACTTTCTGAAATGCTCATTATATCAGAACAATGTTTAATGTAAATTTCTTGTTTTATTCTATCTGGAATTTTTGAAATACTAATAACCATTTCATTTATTATTCTTGCCTTTTCAGTTGGTGTTTTTTTAAGAGAATTACTCAAAAGCTTTGCTTTAAATTCAATAAAATCTACGGAATGTTCGTTCAGGTACGTAACTATATCATTATTTTCTTTATTTCTTGCAAAACTATCGGGATCTTCATCGCTTGGGAACAAAACTACATTAACATTCATATTTTGTTCCAAAATCATATCAATACTACGAATAGTTGCGTTCACTCCTGCTTTATCAGAATCATACAGCATCGTAATATTTTTAGTTAATCTTCTAATTAGGTTAATTTGATCAATTGACATGGTAGTTCCTGAGGATGAAACAACATTTTTAATTCCTTTTTGATGAAATCTAATCACGTCCGTGTAACCTTCTACTACAAAACAATTATCTCGTTTCACAATTTCACTTTTAGAAACATACAGACCATATAAAATTTTACTCTTATTATAGATAATTGACTCGGGGCTATTAATGTATTTTGCAGATTTGAAATTTGATTTTAAGGTTCTAGCACCGAAACCAGCGGTTCTACCAGAAATAGTTTTTATAGGGAATATTATACGTGCTTTGTAAATATCATTATTAGTTTTTGAAGAAACCAGACCTAGCGAAATTAAATCATCAATTTTATAATTTTTATTGGTCAGAAAGTTTTTTAAATTATTACTAGAATCGGTCAAACAACCTATCTCAAATTGATCAATCATAGAATCTGTAAAACCTCTTTCAATTAGGTAACTTCTTGCAATATTGTTCCCAAAATCTGATTCTTTAAATTGTTTTTTAAAATAATTTTTAGCTAAGTCAGTAATAATAAAAAGTTTTTCTTTTTCATTAATTTTTTCTTTTTGTTTTTCAGATAGTTGTGTTTCTTCAATTTCAATATTATATTTTTTTGCTAAATATTTTATTGCTTCAGGATAAGACAACTGCTCATGTTCCATTAAAAAAGCCACAACATTCCCACCCTTTCCGCTACTAAAGTCTTTCCAAATTTGCTTTGCGGGAGAAACCATAAAACTTGGTGTTTTTTCATCCGTAAAAGGGCTAAGACCTTTAAAATTTGAACCAGATTTTTTAAGTTGAATAAAATCTTCAATAACTTCCTCTACTAATGCGGTTTCAAATACTTTATCAATGGTAATTTTTGATATCACAATATAAATTTAATAATCTCTTTCAATAACATAATCAATCATTCCTTTCAATGCATCATTGTATTTGCTTTTAGGAAATTTTTCTAAAATTTCTAAAGCTTTTTTATGATACTCATTCATTTTTTTAATAGCATAATCCAATCCCCCAGTCTCCTTTACATAATCAATTATTTGACTTACGACTTTCTTGTCATTACTAAATTTTTTTATTGACCTTATTAGCCATCTCTTTTTTGTTTTATCAGAATTATTAATTGAATATATTAATGGTAATGTTAGTTTTTTTTCTTTAATATCGATACCTCTTGGCTTACCAATTTTCTTTTTTCCGTAGTCAAATAAATCATCCTTTATTTGGAACGCAATACCAATTGAGGTTCCTAGCTCTCCAATTATTTTCTTTTCTTTTTCTATACTTCCAATTCCACAAGCAGCAATTTTACAACACGAACTAATCAAAGATGCTGTTTTTTTACAAATTATCTCAAAATAAATATCTTCTTCTATATCTAATTTCTTAGCCTTCTCAATCTGAAGAAGTTCACCCTCGCTCATATTTTTAACAGACTCTGAAATAATTTCAAGTAAATCAAAATCTTTATTCTCAATACATAAAAGCATACCTTTTGAAAGTAAAAAATCACCAACTAAAACAGCTATTTTATTTTTCCAAATAGCATTTATAGAAAAAAAACCTCTTCTTCTGTTACTGTCATCAACAACATCATCATGAATTAGTGTAGCTGTATGTATTAATTCAATAACAGAAGCACCCCGATAAACTTTATCATTAACATTACCTTTAGACAAAAGCTTAGAACATAGAAAGATAAGCATCGGTCTCATTTGTTTTCCTTTTCTCTTTATTATATAATGTGTAATCCTATTTAATAAAGGCACTTTTGTTAACATTAAATTGGAAAATTTTTCTTCGAAAATTTCCATTTCTTGTGCTATTGGTTGCCTAATTTTAAATACCTTTTTCAATGTTAGTTAAATTAATGTTTATTTGCCAATTGACCACAAGCTGCTTGAATATCTTTCCCTCTTGATCTTCTTATTGAAACTGCAATTTTGTGTTCTTTTAAAGTTTTTAAATAGTTATTAATCCAAAACTCTTCAGCTTTAAGAAACCTAGGATCATCTATGCTATTGTATTCAATTAGATTAACTTTTGAGGGAATTCTTTTACAAATTTTTACTAGAGCTTCAATGTGTTCCACATTATCATTAATCCCTTTCCAAACTAAATATTCAAAAGTTACTTTTCTTTTTGTTTTTTCATACCAATAACAAAGACTATCAATTAATTTGTTAATGGGAAAAGATTTAGAAAAAGGCATAATTTTATTTCTAGTTGATTCAATAGCTGAATGAAGAGAAACAGCAAGATTAAACTTGATATTATCATCAGCCATTCTGATAATCATTTTTGAAATTCCTGATGTTGATACAGTTATTTTTTTATTTGAGATTTGTATTCCATTTTCACCAGTTATTAAATTAATTGAATCAATAACGTTTTTGTAATTAAGTAAAGGTTCTCCCATACCCATAAATACAATATTTGAAATTGGTAAAGAATAGTTTTTAACTGATTGTTTGTTTAAAATCATTACCTGATCAAAAATTTCGTATTTGTGAAGATTTCTCATCTTTGATAGTTTTGATGTTGCACAAAATTCGCAATCGAGACTACATCCAACCTGGCTTGAAACACAAGCTGTTACTCGTCCATTGGAGGGAATTAAAACCGATTCAACAACTAATTTATCATGCAGCTTAATTGCAAACTTAATAGTTGAATCATTACTTATTTGTTTTGATAATATTTCGGCAAAATTAATTACAAAGTTTTCTTTTAATAAATTAACTAAACTTTTTGGCAAATTAGTCATGTCATCAAAACTTCTAAAGGAGGATTTATTAATCCAATTGAAAATCTGATTTGACCTGTACGAAGGAAGATTATTCTTATGAATAAATTTATTTAATTTATCAAGACTAATTGAACGAATATCATCAACTTCAGTTGACATATTAAATAATTAGCATAGCATCTCCATAAGAATAGAATCTATATTTTTCTTTTATTGCTTCTTGGTAAGCATGCATCATAAAATCATGATCTGTAAAAGCAGAAACCATCATTAACAAAGTTGACTTTGGCATATGGAAGTTTGTAATTAATGAATTAGCTATGTTAAAATGGTAGGGTGGAAAAATGAACTTATGTGTCCAGCCTTCAAACGGATTTAGAGTCCCGCCAGTTGAAACCGAAGATTCCAAACCTCTCATAACTGTAGTACCAACAGCACAAACTTTTTTCTTATTCTGTTTAGCTAAATTTACAGTATCAACAACTGACTGATTAACAAATAACTCTTCTGAATCCATTTTATGTTTAGAAAGATCTTCAACTTCAACAGGACTAAAACCGCCTAAACCAATATGCAATGTTAATTCAGCTAAATTGATACCCTTAATTTGCAACCTTTTTAAAAGGTGCTTTGAGAAATGCAATCCAGCAGTGGGAGCTGCTACAGCGCCTTCATTTGTTGCATAAATTGTTTGGTATCTTTCCTTATCAAAATCTTCCTCCTCTCTATCTATATATTTGGGAAGAGGTGTCTGACCTAACTCAAGTAATTTTGTTCTAAACTCATCATATGATCCGTCATATAAAAATCTTAAAGTTCTCCCTCTAGAAGTTGTATTATCAATGACTTCTGCAACTAAACTATCATCCTCACCAAAGTAAAGTTTATTACCTATTCTGATTTTTCTAGCAGGATCTACAAGAACATCCCATAACCTTTGATCTGTACTAAGTTCTCTTAAAAGAAATACTTCAATTCTTGCACCTGTCTTTTCTTTATTACCCATTAATCTAGCAGGAAAGACTTTTGTATTATTCAATATGAAAGCATCTCCATCATCAAAATAATCAATTACATCTTTAAATAATTTATGTTCAATTTTTTGTGTGTCACGATGTAAAATCATTAATCTTGACTCATCTCTTTGATCAGATGGATATTTAGCTAATAGATCTTTTGGTAAATCGTAGTTAAAATTAGATAGTTTCATATTATAAATTAATTAAACAAATATACGTTTTGAAAATAGGGGTTGTCAAGTAAAATTAGATTTAATTTAAAAAATTCAAATCGAAACCTAACTGAGTAAGATTGTTCCAATATGCTGGAAATGATTTTGTTATAACATTGGGGTCATTAATACTAATTGGAACAATTAATCCCATTGGAGCAAGAGATAGAGCCATCCTGTGATCATTATACGTATCAATATTAATATTTATATTAAATTCAGTGGGTGGTGAAATTTCAATACTTGAATCATCAAATTTTATTTTTGCACCAAACTTAGACAACTCATTATATAATGCTAAAATCCTATCAGTTTCTTTAATTTTTAAAGTTTGTAAACCAATTATTTTTACAGGGATTTTTAAGGCCATACATGTTACTGCGACTGTTTGAGCTAAATCTGGCGAATCTATTAAATTAAATGATAATTTATCTGGTCTCTTATAATTTTTAATTGGAGATATTAGTATTTCATTTTCATTTAAAAAATTTGTTTTAACTCCAAGATTAATAAAAATTTGCTTTAAAATACTATCACCTTGAAATGACTTTCTAAAAAAACTACCTAGTTTGATACTTGTTTTTTTATTAATTGCTACAATTGAGTAAAAATAAGATGATGAACTCCAATCAGATTCTATTAGATAATCGGAGTACTTTATTCTATCTGTATTTTCAATTTCTATAATATTTTTTCTAAATGAATGTACTATTCCTAATTTTTTTAGAACATTTAAAGTCAAATTAATATAAGGTTTTGAAATAATTTTTCCTTCAAGTATGATTGCCAAACCATTTTTAAAAGTTGATCCTATAAGAATCAGAGCACTTATAAATTGGCTACTTACGCTAGACCTAAGTTTTATAGTTGACTTGTTACTAACACCACCTTGAATTACAAGGGGCGGATATCCATTTTTTTGTAAATAATTAATACTAAAACCAAGTTTTCTTAAAGCCTCAACTAATACACCAATAGGTCTTTCCTTCATTCTTTTAGACCCAGTTAGTATAAATTTTTTGCCCTGTAAAGTGGAAAGATATGCAGTTAAAAACCTCATTGCAGTACCAGCATGATGAATATCAATATTATCATTGAGATTATCCAGAGCACTTTTAAGCACAGCTGTATCATCCGAATTAGAAAGATTACTAAGTTTAATATTTTTATAGATTGATTTTAAAATTAAAACTCTATTTGACTCACTTTTAGAACCAGAGATTTCAATACTAGATTGATCACATAAATCAGATGGTTTTATCTGAACTTTTTTCATTTTAGTTTTTCATTCGAAATATGTCTGTCTTTATCTCTTTTTGTCTTACTGTTTAATTTTTCTTCAAAAGCCTTCTTTAAATCAATACCTGTTTGATTTGCTAGACACACTAAAACAAATAAAACATCAGCTAATTCCTCTCCTAAATCATTAATTTTTTCATCTTTTTTTAGAGATTGCTCACCATATACTCTTGATATAATTCGGGCAACTTCACCGACTTCTTCAGTTAGTTGAGCCATATTAGTGAGTTCATTAAAGTATCTTACACCATACTTTTTAATCCAATCATCAACTTCTTTTTGTAGAGCATTTAATTTCATATTAGAGTTTATTCTTTGAATCTATAATTATTGTTACTGGTCCGTCATTTTCAAAATTGATCTGCATATCAGCTCCAAATTTACCAGTTTTTATTTTTTTATTAAATAATGTTCTAATTTCATCTATAAACATATTATAACTTTTTTCAGCAAATTCACCTTTTGCAGCTTGAATATAAGAGGGTCTATTCCCTTTTTTTGTCTGCGCATGTAAAGTGAATTGACTTACAACTTGGATATCCCCTTCAATATCTTTCACAGAATTATTCATTATTCCATGAACATCATTAAATATCCTAAGGTTAATGATTTTATTTGATAACCATTTAATATCGTCAACAGTGTCATCGTGAGTAATACCAAGTAGAATCATTAAACCTTTTTCAATTTCACTGTAAATTTCACCATTAACTTTTAGTTTAGAATAATTAACTCTATGAATTATTGCTTTCATTTACCTAAAATTATTTTCTATTTCTAAAAGCATTGAAATATAATTATCATATCTTGATTTTGAAATTTTTCCATTCTTTAAACGTTTCTTAATTTCACAACCTGGCTCATGATAATGGGTGCAATTATTAAATTTACAGGAGCCAATATCAATAAATTCTTTAAAATAATCTTTCAATTCATTTTTATTTATATTGTATAAACCAAAACCTTTTATCCCAGGTGTATCAATAATTTTAGAGTCAAAATTTAAATCATACATCTGAGAAAAAGTTGTTGTATGTTGACCAGTTAAATTAGAATTTGAAATTGGTAGAGTTTTGATATTGATTTCTGGATCAAGTGAATTAATTAAAGTTGATTTTCCTACACCACTATGACCAGAAAAAACACAGGTGTTTCCCTTCATAATCTTTTTTAAATAATCAATATTAATTTTTTTCCTTCCAGAAACTAATACTACTTCATATCCTACCGATTTATAAATTTCGGTTAGAATTTTTACATTTTCTTTAGACTCTTCATCATAATCATCAATTTTATTAAACAAAATAAAAGTATCGATACCATAAGAAAGTGTAGATGCTAAAAATCGATCAATAAACATAGTTGATGTTTCTGGGTTTTTTGGTGTTACAATAAGAAAGCAAAGATTAATATTTGAGGCAATAATGTGAAATTGCTTAGATAATTTAACCGATTTTCTTACAACATAATTTTTTCTTTCAAATAATTTTTTAATTACATTTCCAGATGATTTGTCTAACTTGACTTGAACTTCATCACCAACACAAATTGGATTTGTCGAATTTATATTGTCAATTCTAAATCTTCCAGAAAGTTTACAATCAATAAATTTTTCGTTTTCTAATTTAATTCTGTAAGAACTTCCTGTTGATTTATAAACCAAACCCTTCATTAACTATTTAGTATTTTCTTTTGATGATTTATTGACTCTTGATGAATAGCTTTAAATATTTTTAAAACAAATTCTTCACTTAATCCTCTTTCTTTACCCTCTAAAATCATTTTTCCCAGGATTTCATTCCATCTTTTAGACTGCAAAACAGCAACATTTTGTTCTTTTTTAATTTTTCCGATTTTATCTGAAATTAACATACGTTTTGATAAAATATCAAGAATATCATTATCTGCTATATCAATTTTAATCCTATATTTTGCTAGCTTATTAACATAACTCTCTTCCTTAAATGAACCTTTTCGAATTTTCAATTCTTTCATTAACTGAATTAAAACTTTTGGAGTTATCTGCTGAGCAGCATCACTCCATGCATTATCAGGATCTATATGTGATTCAATCATTAGTCCATCAAAATTTAAATCCAAAGAGGTTTGAGATACATCATTTAGTAAATCTCTTCTGCCACAAATATGAGATGGATCACAAATAAGAGGCAAATCAGGAAATTTATTTTGTAACTCTATAGGAATTTGCCACTCAGGATTATTTCTGTACTTTGATTTTGAAGAGGTAGAGAATCCTCTATGAATAACACCCAGATTTTTAATATCAGACGAATAAAGTCTCTCAATACCACCATACCATAAAGCTAAATCAGGATTAACAGGATTTTTTAACAAAACTATTTTTTCGGTTCCTTTTAGTGCATCCGCAATTTCTTGAACAATAAATGGGCTTACAGTTGATCTTGCTCCAATCCACAAAACATCAACATCATTTTCTACAGCAAGTTTTACATGATTAGCATTTGCCACCTCTGTTGCAGTAAGCATTCCAGTTTCTTCTTTTACTTTTTTTAGCCATTTTAAACCAATTGCCCCTACACCTTCAAACATTCCCGGTCTGGTTCTGGGCTTCCAAATACCAGCTCTAAAAATTGATACATCAGAATCTTTTAACTTAGTAGCAATATCCATCATTTGTATTTCTGTTTCAGCACTACACGGCCCAGCAATCACTAATGGATGATCTAAATTAAATTTATTAAGCCAACTTCTAAGATTTTTATTATTTTTCATTTTTTTTATTATTTATTCCTGAGAGGATTTTTTTTACTCTATTAATATTATTTAAATCATTAATTATTGATTTTTTATCATTTTTAATGATTAATTTTTTTAGTTCTTTTAAATTATTTATGTAACCATTTAAAGCTTCTAGGATATTATCTTTATTTTGAAGAAAAATAGGAGTCCACATTTCAGAAGAACTTTTAGCTAACCTAACAGTGGATTCAAATCCACTTCCAGCTAAATCAAAAATATTTTTTTCATTTTTCTCTTTCTGAATCACGGTTTTAGCTAAAATAAATGATGTAATATGAGAGAGATGAGACACATAAGATATATGTTGGTCGTGTGAAGCTGGATCCATATTTATAATGTTCATATTAAAACGATCAAATAAACTTGAAGCATATTTTAATAAATCAGGACTTGTTAATTCTGGTTCACATATAATATTTGTAATATTAAAATATATATGTTTTTTTGCCGCATAAGGTCCACTATTTTCAGTTCCAGAAATTGGATGAGTAGCTAAAAAATTTTTTCTATTTGGATGATTTTTTAATTCTCTGCATATTTTTTCTTTAGTAGAACCAACATCAATTACTAATGTTTTTTCAGAAACGTTATCTAATACAGTTTTTAGAACATCTATTGACTTATCAACAGGGATAGCGACGAGTATTATATCAAAATCATATATATTTTTAATATCGAGCTTTGAATCAATAATACTTGTTTTTAAGGCAATTTTAAAATTATGATTTTCAAGATCAAGTCCAAAAATTTCAGCATCTGGATATAATTCCCTCATATCATAAGAGAATGAGCCTCCCATTAATCCTAAACCAATTATACCAACTTTCATATTAACCTTCTTTTTGCTTCAATAATAAACTCATCTTCAATACATAAAGAAAAACGAATATAACCTTCTCCATTTTTTCCAAAAATAAAACCAGGAGCAATAAAAATATTTTTTTCATATAAAAGAAAGTCAGTCATTTCTTTAGATGATTTTTTTGAATTAATTTTTGCCCAAACAAACATTCCAACGGAATTTGAATCATATGAAAGATTTAAAATATCACATATTTCATGTACCAGTTTTTTTCTTTTAAAATATATATTATTAATTTTTTTAAACCAACTATCGTCTAATTTTAAAGCACCAACAGCACCCATTTGTACACCATAAAACATACCTGAGTCCATATTAGATTTTATTTTTAAAACATTATCAATATTTATTTGTGAGCCACAAAGCATTCCAACTCTCCATCCTGACATATTGAATGACTTACTTAATGAATTTAATTCCATACAATAATCAAGTGAGTTTTTAACAGATAGTATACTTTTTGGATTATCATTAAGTATAAAACTGTATGGATTATCATTTATTAATAAAATTTGATTTTCTCTTGCAAATGAGATAAGCTCACTCAACTTATTAATATTTAAATCAGATCCTGTTGGCATATTTGGATAATTAATCCACAT
>TARA_B100001093_G_scaffold143744_1_pt1 | contig 11699 bp, 8 predicted proteins | sample TARA_B100001093 | Tara Oceans TARA_B100001093 (sample SAMEA2623116) | marine metagenome | biome: marine biome (ENVO:00000447); feature: surface water layer (ENVO:00002042); material: "saline water (ENVO:00002010), including plankton (ENVO:xxxxxxxx)" | depth 5 m
CTACACACACCCTGAGGTGGCGTGGGTAGGAAAGAACGAAGAAGAGTTAAGTGCTGATGGGATTGAGTTTAACATTGGCGTATTTCCATTTGCTGCCAGTGGCCGAGCTCTGGCAGCAAATGACGCCGAGGGAATGGTAAAACTTATCGCTGATTCGAGCACTGACAGAATTCTTGGGTGCCACATAATCGGCGCGAGCGCCGCCGATTTATTGCAGCAGATCGTAATTGCCATGGAGTTTAGTGCGAGCGCTGAAGATATAGGGCTCACTATGTTCTCGCACCCCGCGCTGTCAGAAGCAGTGCATGAGGCTGCACTCGCAGCAAACGGCCATGCAATTCATATTGGGAACAGAAAGCGGCGCTGACAGGCGTTTCAGTAATCCTCCAAAGATAAACTATTTGTATTCTTTTTAAACAAGGGATTTTTAATGAACTTACACGAATATCAGGCAAAAAAGCTGTTCGCGGACTACGATCTACCGGTATCGAAAGGCATTGCAGTTGATACAGGTACGGACGCAAAAACCGCTGCTGAAACTCTTGGTGGTGAAAGATGGGTTGTTAAAGCACAGGTACACGCAGGTGGTCGGGGCAAGGCTGGCGGCGTAAAGCTCGTAAATTCTCCAGAGGAGGCTGAAGACTTCGCAAACCAATGGCTTGGTAAAAATCTAGTGACCTATCAAACTGATGAGAAAGGTCAGCCTGTGAGTAAAATTCTGGTTGAGGAGTGCACCGACATAGCAGAGGAACTTTATCTTGGCGCGGTGGTCGATCGCTCGACACGCAGAATAGTTTTCATGGCGTCAACTGAAGGAGGTGTTGAGATCGAAAAGGTTGCTCATGAAACGCCAGAGAAAATTTTAAAAGCAGTGATAGATCCTCTCGCGGGAGCGTCGGCTTACCAAGGTCGAGAGTTGGCATTTAAGTTGGGTCTCAATCAAATGCAAATTAAAGAATTTACAAAGCTTTTTCTTAATCTTGCGCAGCTTTTTCAAGATCTGGATTTAGCGTTGTTAGAAATTAACCCACTTGTTATTTCTCAGGCTGGCAACTTGATTTGCCTGGATGGGAAAATTAACGCGGATGGGAATGCTCTTTATCGGCAGGCAGGTTTGAGAGCGATGCGAGATCCTTCGCAGGAAGATGCTCGTGAGGCGGCCGCTGCCGAATGGGAACTTAACTATGTGGCCCTTGATGGAAATATAGGATGCATGGTTAACGGTGCTGGATTAGCAATGGGCACGATGGACATCGTACAACTGCATGGAGGAAGTCCAGCTAATTTTCTGGATGTCGGTGGTGGCGCGACAAAAGAGAGGGTCACTGAAGCATTCAAGATTATTTTATCAGATGACAAGGTTGAGGCCGTTCTTGTTAATATTTTCGGCGGAATTGTTCGATGTGATTTAATTGCTGAGGGTGTTATCGGCGCCGTGAAAGAGGTTGGTGTTGCTGTTCCTGTTGTTGTCAGATTGGAAGGGAACAACGCCGATGTTGGACGAACGGTTTTGGATAAGAGTGGTTTGAATATAATCGCGGCGTCGGGTCTCTCTGACGCGGCTGAAAAAGTTGTGGCAGCAGTAGGTGAACTTAAATGAGTATTCTTATAAACAGTGAAACAAAAGTGATTTGCCAGGGCTTTACTGGATCACAAGGTACATTTCATTCTGAGCAAGCGATGGAATATGGTACGAAAATAGTCGGGGGGGTGACTCCAGGAAAAGGGGGACAAAAACACCTTGGGCTGCCTGTCTTTAATACTGTTGCCGAAGCTTTTGAAGAAACTCAAGCTGATGCTTCTGTCATATATGTGCCAGCACCATTTTGCAAAGATTCAATTTTAGAGGCGGCTAACTCCAACATAAAATTAATTGTCTGTATTACTGAAGGCATTCCTACATTGGATATGCTAGTCGCAAAAGCGCGTTGTGATGAGCTTGGTGTTCGTTTAATTGGACCGAATTGCCCGGGAGTCATAACTCCGGGCCAAAGTAAAATCGGGATTATGCCAGGCCACATTCATCTTTCCGGAAAAGTTGGTATTGTCTCACGCTCGGGAACATTGACATATGAGGCTGTGAAACAGACTACTGATTACGGTTTTGGTCAGTCTTCATGTGTTGGTATTGGTGGGGACCCAATTCCTGGTTCCAGCTTCATTGATATTTTGGAATTGTTTGAGTCCGATTCTCAAACTGAAGCTATTGTGATGATCGGGGAGATTGGGGGGACGGCCGAAGAAGATGCTGCAGCTTATATTAAAAAACACATAACTAAGCCGGTTGTGTCTTATATCGCTGGCGTAACGGCGCCACCAGGTAAGCGGATGGGGCATGCTGGTGCGATCATCTCAGGAGGGAAAGGGACTGCAGATGAAAAATTCTCAGCGTTACAAGATGCTGGGGTCAAGACAGTGCGTAGCTTGGCTGAGATTGGCGAGGGTCTAAAAGAAATCACAAAATGGTAATTTTTTCAAATTAAAAACCACTTCACATCTGATACTGTTGTGATATTCTCTACTCGAAAAACCGCCAAGTCTGGGGTTTTGGAGCTTGGATTTTAGAAATTTTTATGGCTTAATCCGACAGCGTTTTAGCCAATGATTTCTCTCAGATTCTCCATTGAGAATTATGGGGCAAACTGATTGATGTGCTTGTAAAAAATTACGATCACAATCGGCCGCTTAATTAAGCGGCCGTATTCAATCTATGATGTGCTACGTTGGACAATTCGTATCTATAAGTAGCTAAGCAAGGCAACACGTTTAATATAAATAAAAACAATATAGGATGGCACATGAAAAATCGTCGAATTACCAACCTGCTTTTCTCAAGTCTCGCCTGTGTACTAGTGATCACGACTCCTAGCTTACATGCAGCTGAGATTCTTATTGATAGTTCTATTCTAGATCAGGCAATGGATGTTATTGGAGCAAAGTATTCAGAATCCGCGTCTACTCAAGAGGAGATCAGTAGATTAGCAAACTCCGCAAGCTCAACTTACGAAGAATTTAAAGCGGAGAATGACAATCTGGAGGCGTTACTAGTTCTGAATGCTGGCTTTCGACGATCTATTTCGATTCAAGAGGAAAATATTGAGGCTTTGGACGAGTCTATTGCAAACGTAGAGGTGGTGACCCGAGAAATCCCTCTTTTGATGGACAAAATGCTCTCAAGCGCGGAACAATTTATTTCATTAGATTTTCCTTTTTTAGTTGACGAGCGAGCTAATCGCTTGGCCTTTGCGAAGGCGGCAATCGAAAATCCTGACGTATCGATTGCTGAAAAATTTCGCCAAGTTCTTCAAATATATCAAGTAGAGAATAGTTACGGGCGAACCGTGGAAACCTATGCTGATAGCATTGAAATCGCCGGAGTAACTCGTGATGTAGAAATCGTCCGGATCGGGCGTGTGGCTCTGATGTATCAGACAACCGATCGTCAAATCACGGGAACATGGGATAACAATGCACGACAGTGGGTAGAGCTTCCTGCTGGGGAGTATAGGACAGCAGCACAATCTGCCATTAAAGTCGCTTCAGGACTTGACGCAGCCAAAATGCTTGAGATGCCAATTATTGCGCCGGAGAATGTACAGTGAAAAACCTAATTAAATTATATTGCGTCGCCGCAGGCGGCTTTGCTTTAAGTCTTTCTTTTAGTTTGCTTACTGCTCAAGAGGCAACATCTTTGTCAGGGTTGCTGGATCTAGTAGAAAATGATCGGGTGGCAGAATCAGAAGAGTACGTAGAGCGGCTGCGAGAGTTCGAACAGAATGCTACTCGACAGCAAGAAATATTAGACACTACAAAAGAAAGAATACTCGAACAAGAGAGAACCCAAGGTCAGCTTAGCGATCAGTTCGAGGCGAACGAAATTATCATTAGTGATAAGCGGGAAATTTTAAGGGACCGGCGTGGTGATCTGAACGAATTATTTGGAACTCTTCAAGGTGTGGCTGGCGACTTTTTAAGCAATTTTCAAAACTCTCTGATTAGTGCCCAATTCCCTGGTCGTTCGGAAGAGATTGAAGGCTTTATTGAGAAGGCTGGCAGCACGATCGATCAGCTGAATATCTCTGAAATAGAGAGATTTTGGTTTTTCATGCAGCAAGAAATGACAGAGTCGGCTCGGGTTGTGACTTATAACGGAGAGGTCGCGACACCGAGCGGTGACTTGGCCGCGCTGTCAGTGACGCGTATAGGGTCTTTTAATTCGATCGCTGATGGTCAGTACCTTAGTTACAGTGGCGACATAGGCCATTTGCAGATTCTGCCAAGACAGCCCGCCTCAGACTTGCTCTCAGGAGCTGGTGATTTGCAAGGGGCAACGTCGGGTTTCACAAGTGTTGCGATAGACCCGACTGGCGGAGTTGGTGGGTCTTATATGGCGAACTTGAAGAACTTCCCCACTGTGCCGGAGCAAGTTCAAAACAACTCTGGGACGATTGGTTTTATAATTATAGGTGTTGGAATAGTTGGTATCCTCCTTGGCTTTTATCGCTTGCTGATGTTGACATTTGTCTCAATTAAAGTGCGTGGGCAGCTTAAGAGCAAATCTGCATTAGACAATAATCCGCTGGGGCGTGTTTTACTTGTAGCCGATCAAAACCCGAGTGCGGATACAGAAACCCTCGAGCTTAAGCTCGGAGAGGCTATCTTGCAGGAAACGCCGCAACTAGAGAGCTTGCTTACCCTCATTAAGATGATCGCTACTATTGCGCCGCTCGGAGGGCTTCTGGGAACGGTGACGGGGATGATTCAAGTTTTTCAGCAGATTACGGTTTTTGGTGCTGGAGACCCGACTATTATGGCTGGCGGAATATCTTCTGCTCTAATGACTACGGTGCTTGGTATTGTTGTCGCAATTCCAACAATCTTTATGCACACAGTAGTGAAAAGTCGTGCGGATAACATAATCCATATTCTTGAAGAGCAGGCTACAGGTATGATTGCTCAAAAAGCAGAACAGCAAGCTGCTGGCTAACGGAAAACATTTAGGATTCTATATGTATTTTGCACTTCTTGATATTATCGATGCAGTAAACAACTTCATGCTCAGAGGGGGCCCGGTGCTATGGCTGATAGCCTGGCTTCTTCTTATTAAGTGGTCCTTAATTTTTGAGAGAATTTGGTACCTGAACACTGCCCACAAAGCGAACGTCAAATCTACATTAGCCGCGTGGGGTGCTAGAACCGATACAAAATCTTGGAGCGCTCATCAGATCAGGACCATGATGATATCCAAAATTTCTTTGGATGTTAGGAACACTCTTCCGATTATTGAGGTTTTGGTAACAATTTGCCCACTTTTAGGCCTTATTGGTACCGTAACGGGAATGATAGAAGTATTTTTTGTCATGGCCGTCAGTGGCGGTGGAGATGCCAAATCGATGGCTGGCGGAGTATCAAAGGCAACAATACCGACCATGGCGGGAATGGTTGGAGCGATATCTGGAATTTTTGCTTCAAATTATTTGCGCGCGAAGGTAGATCGCGATATGGATTTGTTAGAAGATCGGATGCCGTTAAGTAACTAATGAACGAAAGGTAGAGAGACGATGAAACAAGGATTAATGAAGAAGAAAGACGCGGAAGAGGCGGGTGAAATTGATTTAACCCCAATGCTCGATGTTGTATTTATTCTTCTTATATTTTTCATTGTTACCTCAGTCTTCGTGACCGAAGCCGGCATTGAAGTTACGAGACCTGAAGCATCAACAGCAGAGGCTACCTCAGGTGATCTGATCTTAATTGCAGTGGGTCAAAATGGTGATATCTGGATTGATGGTGATCAAATTGACCCAAGATTTATAAGAGCCCGATTTGAATTAAGGCTGGTCGATGCGCCTAATTCAGCGGTCATAATTCAAGCTGATGCAAACGCTGATAATGAACAAGTTATGCTGATTCTCGCCGCCGCGCGAGAGGCAAACATTGGCGACGTATCGATTTCGGCGGAGGGTTAGACATGATGGTAATGAGATGGACCCTATCGATGGCAATGGCGTGCGGAATAACCCTTTCTTTATTCTATTTTATGCAGGCTTTGATTGCGACAGGCGGAGACCTTGAGCAAAACCTATCCATTGTGAAAATTGTTGATGCAACGATGCCCGATATTGCAATGGAGGTTGTTGAAGAGATAGATAAACCGGAACCAATTGAAGACAATACGGAAGTTCCAGAAGAAGCCCCAGAAAGACAAATTAATCTGTCCGAAGGGCCGGCTATTAACATTGATCGCGGCGGGATTGAAATTGATACGGGGCTTGAGCTGAGCAACGCATCCATCTCTGCAACAGATGGTGATTATTTGCCGTTAGTGGCAATTGCACCCCAATATCCTACCCGTGCGGCTCAAAGAGGAATTCAAGGATGGTGTCTTGTAAGTTTTACAGTTGATGGTTTAGGTAATGTGGTCGAAGAAACTATTGAAGTAGTCGATGCAGAACCCCAATCAATTTTTGATCGCTCTTCCGAGAGAGCTGCGGCTAGGTTCAAGTTCCAGCCTCGAGTCATTGATGGTGTTGGGGTTGACGTCCCAGGAGTTCAATATCTGTTCAGGTATCAGTTAGAGGATTAAACGCATGTATTTTTTGGTTAAAAACATTTTAGAGCGCCATATCCTTGTTTTTTTTGGTTGTGTCCTGCTGTCTTCAGTGATCATTGCTGGCGAAGAACAGCGCAAGCCCCCTGAGGCGCGCACTTCGGGCACGCTTGGGCCGCAGGTAATGCGGGCGGTTAGTGAGATCCAAGAAATGATGTCGCCTGAGGATGAGGACGATGAGCCTGACCTTGCGGGCGCAAAAGAGGCACTTGATGAACTTTACGAGCGTCGATATGAAAGAATGAACGACTTTGAGAAGTCAACAGTTCTGAGTTTTTTCACAAATTATTATCTGACCATTGAAGATTATGCAGGCGCTCTCGGTATTTTCGAAGAAATACTCACCATAGAAACTCTCAGAGAAGATACAAGGCTGCGCACACTGCGATCGTTAGGGCAGTTATACGCCGCTGAGGAGAACTGGAACGACTCAATTCGTTATTACCAGGAGTGGCGTGATTTGTCGCTCGAAGAGGATGATCTGGTTTTTCGCGGTTTGTCTTATGCCTACTATCAGTTAGAGCAATACCCTGAAGCCCTGCCGCTTTGGTTGAGTTATATGGATATTGTGCTTACCGAGGGAGAGGAGCTAGGAAGAGACGACTACGCATACCTAAATGGCCTTTACTTTACTCTTGAGGATTTCGAAAGCGCTTTGGATCTCACAAAGACAATGATCGTTAAATTTGATAACCCGACCGACTGGCAGAATCTTAGCGCAATATATGCAACATTAGAGGACGAACCCCGCAGGGTTCAGTCACTTAATCTTTACTATCTTAAAGGTCTTATGGATGATGAGACTCGTTTTCTTAATTTAGGACAATCGATGGCTGGGTTAGAAGCGCCTTATTCTGGTGCAAAGATAATAGCGGAGGGTATCGAGCGTGAGATTATTGAGTCTGACGTCGATAACGTAACGACGTTTGCCCAAATGTTGTTGATTTCTAATGAAGTTGAGGAAGCTGTTGAACCAGCGCAGAAAGCAGCTGAACTTGATGAGACTGGCAACAGTTACGACACACTTGGCTATATACACTACGTAATGAACAATTATGAGTTGGCAAGTGAAGCATTCAATAATGCACTTGAAAAAGGTGAGCTAAGTGACAGAAATGATACGCTATTATTCTTGGCTCGATCTGAGTTAGCTCTTCAGAATTTTGATTCGGCGCTTGAAGCCGCAAACGAGGCCGGCGAGTCGACAGATGAGCGAGTAATTAAAAGTGCTCGAGATTTTGCAAGGCTTATCGAAGGCAGACGGAGCTTTTATACTACAATCGCGCAGCGCAAAGCTGATGCGATTGATTTCTATCGCGGTTACCCCCCTCTGGACTAACGGAGGAATGGGAGCATTATTTGCGAGATGCGTTCGATTTTTCACTTGATGCGAGCTTCTAGTCTTTAATTTAATTTGCGTGCAGTATTTGCTTAATTTCGCCGAAGCATCCCCTTGAAAAACATCTTTACAACCCCACTTCTATGATAATTCATTCAGCCTCTATGAGGCTTCAAAAAAAACTGATATTGGTTGAAATAGGTAACGCTAATGGCTAAATCACAAGACACGAAAAAAGAAACCCGAGGGTTTGAAACCGAAGCTAAGCAGCTTCTGCATTTAATGATTCATTCTCTTTACAGCAATAAAGAAATTTTCCTTAGAGAATTAATTTCAAATGCCTCGGATGCAGCTGACAAGCTGAGATTTGCCGCGCTTTCCAATCCTAAATTATTGGGAAATGAAGAGCCAAGCGTATACATTGACTTCGATACTGACAAGTCAACTATAACCATATCAGATACTGGTATAGGGATGTCACGTGCAGAGGTAATCAACAATCTTGGAACCATTGCAAAATCGGGTACTGCGCAATTCTTTGAAAAACTTACTGGAGATGAGCAAAAAGATTCGCAATTAATCGGACAATTTGGTGTTGGGTTTTACTCGGCGTTTATTGTTGCAGATAAGGTTGAGGTTTTAACACGTCGTGCGGGTAGACCTGCTAAAGAAGCCACCATTTGGAAAAGCAAAGGGGAAGCCAACTACAGTATAGAGGTAGGTGAAAAAGCGGAACCGGGAACTCAAATCACTCTGTTTTTAAAAGATGATGAGAAAGAATTCGCGAGCAGCTTCAGAATAAAAAGCGTGATAAAGAAGTACGCAGATCATATTGCTATTCCAGTGTACATGCCCGTGGAGGCGCCAGTTCAGAGTGAGGCCGCAGAGTCAGAGCTAGAGTCGGATGAGGCTTCGGCCGCATCTGATAATGGTTATGAAATCGTTAACGACGCAAAGGCTCTGTGGACTAAACCTCGGGCTAAAGTCAAGAAAAGTGAGTATAACGAGTTCTACAAACATATAAGCCATGATTTTCAGGAGCCCTTGACTTGGAGTCACAACAAGGTCGAGGGAAAGCTTGAGTACACCAGTCTTCTCTTTTTACCTTCCCGCGCGCCATTTGATTTGTGGAACCGTGACGCGGCCAGAGGCCTAAAGTTGTACGTCCAACGCGTCTTTATCATGGATGAGGCCGAGCAATTTTTGCCTCTCTATTTGCGATTTGTAAAAGGGATTGTTGACTCAAATGATATCTCGCTGAATGTTTCACGTGAAATTCTACAAAAAGACCCTGTCGTAGATAGCATGCGATCTGCTCTCACAAAGCGAAGCCTTGACATGCTCGATAAGTTTAGGAAAAAGGATCGTGAGAAATACACAGAGTTTTGGAGCGAGTTTGGCCAAGTTCTGAAAGAGGGGCCTGGCGAAGACTTTGGGAATAAGGAGAAGATTGCGAAGCTCCTTCAGTTCAATACGACTGAGTCTAAAGAAGATAAGCAGGATCAAGGATTAGAAGACTATCTCGGTAGATGCAAGAAAGATCAAGATAAAATTTACTACCTCGTCGCTGAGTCTCTCAATGCGGCGAAAAGTAGCCCGCATTTAGAAATTTTCAAGAAGAAAGGAATTGAAGTCATTTTGATGACCGATCGCATTGACGAATGGTTGATGGGTCATTTAACAGAGTTTGACGGTAAGCAATTCCAAGATGTCGCCCGAGGTCAGCTTGATTTAGGCAAGCTTGATAGTAAGAAGGAAAAGAGCAAGCAGAAAAGTGTTGAAGAGGAGTATGCAAGTTTAGTGGAGCGCGTTAGTAAGCTCCTAGACTCAAGTGTCAAAGAGGTTCGAGTCAGCCATCGGCTGACTGATTCCGCAGCTTGCCTTGCGGTGGATGATAATGATATGGGGTTACAGATGAGGAAAATTATGGAGGCCTCAGGCCAGTCTGTTCCGGAAACCAAGCCAATACTAGAACTGAATCCACAGCACCCACTGGTCACAAGACTTGACAAAGAACAAGATGAGGAGAGATTCGGTGATATAGCAGCGGTACTTTTTGGTCAGGCAAGCCTAGCTGAAGGAGGGCAATTATCTGATCCGGCAGACTTCACCTCTAAATTAAACAAGTTACTGTTGCAGATTAACTAATGCCGGGATTGACGGAAGGTCCTTATGCTTACATCTTGTTGAGGGGCTTTATGCCGAGCATTTCAAGACCTTGCTTCAACGTTTCAGCTGTAAGCATTGCAATCGCTAGCCTAGTTCGTCGTTGGTCCGCTTCTGCGTTTAAAATCGGGCATGCCTCGTAAAAGCTCATAAATATGCCGGCTAATTCATATAGATAATTGCAAAGTATGTTCGGGGCAAGTTCTCTCGAGACGTTGTCGAGGATCTCATCAAGTTGCTGTATCTTAATTAACAGACTGCGCTCTTCGTATAAGCTGATACTGATGATTTCGTTGTCATTGCAATCAAACTGTTTTTCATATTTTAATATCAAGCTTTGAATCCGAGCATATGCATACAGTAAATACGGAGCAGTGTTGCCATCAAAAGACAACATAGTTTCCCAGTTGAAAACATAATCGCTTGTGCGATTCTTTGACAGATCGGCGTACTTGACCGCTGCAACACCAACTACGTTGGCAATGTTACCTCTCTCTGTATCATCGAGTTCTGGGTTTTTTTCTGTCACAAGATCGAGCGCGCGTGATTCAGCCTCATCGATTAACTCAGTGAGTTTGACTAAGTCGCCTGAACGTGTTTTGAAAGGTTTACCGTCAGAGCCCATCATCGTGCCGTAGGGCACATGAATAAGAGAGACTCTTTCACATTTAATTTTAGCGGTTGCTGCGACGGCAAATACTTGTTGGAAATGGAGAGTTTGCCTCGCGTCAACGACGTAAAGAACTTGATCAGCTCGCAACGTATTTGCTCTGTAATCGATTGCAGCTAAGTCCGTCGTCGCATATAAAAATCCGCCATCGCTCTTCTGCACAATCACAGGCAGAGGCTCTTTATTTTTTCCAATGAATTCAGGTAAGAAAATACATTTTGCCCCGTTAGATAATGATAAAAGCTTAGCAGTTTCTAAATCGTCGATAGTTTTTCCAAGGGCATTATTGTATGCGCTCTCGGGTTTAAGATGGCTGCGGTTAAGAGCTACGCCTAATCTTTTGTAAAGGGCGTGGCAGTGATCAAGGGACTTATCTATAAACCTTGCCCACAGAGCCATGTATTCTGGATCTTCAGCCTGTAATTTGACAACGCATCGACGCGATTCATCAGCAAAAGCCTTGTCTTGGTCAAAACGATGCTTTGCTTCTCGATAAAAGTTTTCTAAATCACTTAAGTCGTTTATCGAATCTGCACGATCGCCGTTAGTTATCTCGCGTAAGTATGCGATCAACATGCCGAACTGAGTCCCCCAGTCCCCTACATGATTTTGCCTAATCACCTCATGATTTTTCCTCTCAAGGATCCTCGAAATTGAATCACCAATAATAGTCCCCCGGAGATGCCCGACATGCATTTCTTTTGCTAAGTTCGGTGAGGAGTAGTCTACTACAACGCGTAAAGAGGGAGATGCGGGAGAGATCAAGGTTACTGGGTCGTTTATATGTTCTTTGGCGCGATTAATAAGTAAGTCATTAGATACAGTTAAATTTAAAAACCCTGGTCCGGCAACTTCAGCGCTCGTGATAACAGTTCTCTCTTCAGAGTTCATAATCTTTGCAACACTTAGTGCAA
>TARA_B100001093_G_scaffold3643_1_pt1 | contig 11690 bp, 12 predicted proteins | sample TARA_B100001093 | Tara Oceans TARA_B100001093 (sample SAMEA2623116) | marine metagenome | biome: marine biome (ENVO:00000447); feature: surface water layer (ENVO:00002042); material: "saline water (ENVO:00002010), including plankton (ENVO:xxxxxxxx)" | depth 5 m
GAGCGGGTGACGAGAATCGAACTCGCACAACCAGCTTGGAAGGCTGGGGCTCTACCATTGAGCTACACCCGCGAGAGGCGGCCTCATGCTACCGACCGACTCGACGTGGAAGGGCATCAGGAGGCTTCGAAGGCGGCCAGGACGTTACGAGATCGACGACATCAACGAGAGCGGCGAGCGTGAGAAGTGACGCGACCTCGGTAGCTGAGTACCTTGACGAATTGCCTGACGACCGTCGTGGCGACCTCAAGGCAGTGCGCGCCTCGATCCTGGCCGCGATCCCCTCGGGCGTGGTCGAGACCTTGAATTGGGGAATGATCTCGTTTGAAATCCCGCTGGAGCGATACCCCGATACCTACAACAGCCAGCCGTTACTGTTCGCTGCGTTGGCCAATCAGAAACGACACATGGCCGTCTATTTGCACTGCATCTACGCAGATCCGACGATCCGTCAGGATTTCGAGAACGAGTACGCGGCATCCGGCAAGCCGATGGATATCGGGAAATCGTGCGTTCGCTTCACACGTCTGGAGCGGCTGCCACTTGACGCCATCGAGAGGGCGGTGCGTCGAATGAGCGTCGAGGAATACATCGCTGCCTACGAAGCCTCGAGGCGACGCTCCTAGGACTCGAGCATGATCTGGCCGGCGGTCCATCCACCGCCGACAGGCGGCACAGTCACTTCGAGATCGACGCTGACGTTCGACACGTCCGGAAGGTAGCCACTGGGGGCCTGGATGGCACTGTTGCCACGAGTCTCCAGGACGGGAATCGCAGCCAGCACCAGGGCTGCCAGCCCGGCTGCGGCCAGCACGAGCAGAGACGAGTCGTTCTCGTCACGTGCACCCGAGGTCCAGTTCATGCAAGGGGTGTCGGCTCGATGGGCGGAAGACTTCCCGTTTTCGCCGGTAGACCGGACATTCGAGGGCTGATGCTCGCCCGTAGGATGTGCCGGCTAGCGCGGGGCGTAGCGTAGTGGCTAGCGCGCCTGCTTTGGGAGCAGGAGATCGGGAGTTCGAGTCTCCCCGCCCCGACCATGAGTGCCGCCCGGCGCCGTGATCACCAACCCTGGAGATGTACGTGAAGACCGACCTCGAGTCACTGAGCCCGACCCGTGTAAAGTTGACCGTTGAGCTGCCCTTCGATGAGTTGCAGCCGAGTTTCGATAAGGCGTACGCATCCATCGCTAAGCAGGTATCGGTGCCGGGCTTTCGCAAGGGCAAGGTTCCCGCGCGGGTGATCGAGCAACGTTTCGGCCGCGGCGCGGTTATCGAGGAAGCGATCAACGACGCTGTGCCGAAGGCGTACGAGGACGCCCTGCGGGAGAAGGAGATCGTCCCAGTAGGCCGGCCGGAGGTCGACGTCACCGAGATCGAGGACGGCGAGAAGGTCACCTTCACCGCCGAGGTGGATATCCGACCGGAATTCGAACTCCCCGACTACAAAGCGATCACCGTCGAGGTGGATGCCGCCGAAGCGAGCGACTCGGACATCGACGAGCACATCGACAACCTGCGCACCCGCTTCGCGTCACTCAAGGACGTTGACCGGGCGTGCGCCGACGGGGATGTCCTGTTAGTTGATATCTCGGGATCGACCGACTCTGGCGACGAGGTCGACGACCTCTCCAGCAGTGCCATGTCCTACGAGATGGGTACCGATGGCATGCTGCCCGGCTTCGACGACGCGGTACGCGGCGCGAGCACCGGAGAAACGCGCACGTTCCCGTTCACTCCGAGCAACGGAGACTGGGCCGGGGTGTCGCTGACCGTCACTGCGACCGTCACCGCGGTCCGTGAGCGTGAACTGCCGGCCCTCGACGAGGAGTTCGTGACGATGGCCTCAGAGTTCGACACGGTCGACGAACTCCGCGAGGACGCGCGTAGCCGCGTGGGCCGGCTCAAGCGAATGGAGCAGGGGCAGCAGGCGCGCGAGAAGGTCAACGAGGCATTGATGGCCTCTGTCGATATTCCCGTGCCCGAAGGCGTGATTGCGGCCGAGGTCGACGCCCACTTCGAAGACGGCCACGAAGCCTCCGACGAGCACCGCGCGGAGATCGAGCAGCAGTCCCGCGAGGCCCTGAAGAGCCAGTTCATCCTCGATCGCATCGCCGAGGTCGAGGAGGTCTCGGTGGGTGAATCGGAGTTGTCCAACTGGCTGATGCAGCAGGCGCCCCGGTACGGCATGGCTCCGGACGCCCTGGCACAGGCGCTTGTGGAGTCCGGTCAGGTGTCGATGGCCCTGTCGGACATTCGCCGCTCGAAGGCTCTGGCCTTGGTGCTGGAGAACGCGACCGTCACCGACAGCAATGGAGACGCCGTCGACCTGCAGGCTCTGGAATCCGAACTCAACGAAGCCATGCAGGCGGCCCAGATGGCGCAACTCCAGGCGCAGATGGCCGCCGCGGAGTCCGGTCAGTAGTTCGGCTGACGGCGAACCACAGGCCCGCGAGCGGGTGTTGTTCGGTAATCGCCGTTAGGCTCGGAAATCCACATCGATAGGGAGTTGGTGAACAGCGTGAGCACCCCCGATTTCCGTGCACCCAGCAGCGGATTGAGCGGCTTCGGCGACATGCTCGACGAGCGGCTACTGCGTGAACGCATCATCTGGCTCGAGGGTGAGGTGCGCGACGAGAACTCCGATCGCATCGCCAAGCAGTTGCAGGTGCTCGCGGCCGAAGATCATGAGCGGGATATCTCGCTCTACATCAACTCACCGGGTGGCTCGATCACCGCGGGCATGGTCATCTACGACACCATGCAGTTGATCCCTAATGCTGTCGCGACGGTGGCGATGGGGCTGGCGGCGTCCATGGGCCAGTTCCTGCTGTGTGCGGGCGCTCCGGGTAGGCGTTATGCGACGCCCAACACGCGGATCATGATGCATCAGCCGCTTGGCGGTATCGGCGGTACAGCGTCAGATATCAAGATTCAGGCCGAGCAGATGCTGTTCATTAAGAAGCGGATGGCGAGTCTGATCGCCGATCACAGCGGCCAAACAGTGGAACAGATCGAGACGGATTCTGACCGGGACCGTTGGTTCACGGCCGAAGAGGCGCGTGAGTACGGACTCATCGATGTTGTCTACAGCACGGATGCGGACGCACCGGGCAAGAAGGGAAGTGCCAAGTGAGTGACGTTCCCTTCCTGGCGCAGTCGCCGTCCAGCCGGTACATCATTCCGGAGTTCCGCGAGCGCACCGCCAACGGTGAGCGCGTCCATAACCCGTACACGAAGTTGTTCGAGGAGCGCATCATCTTCCTGGGCGTGCAGATCGACGACGCGTCGGCGGACGACGTCATGGCGCAGTTGCTCACGTTGGAGTCGATGGATCCCGATCGAGACATCCAGATCTACATCAACTCACCCGGTGGCTCGTACACCGCGATGACCGCGATCTACGACACCATGCAGTTCGTCAAGCCGCAGGTGCAGACGGTCTGCCTGGGGCAGGCGGCATCTGCGGCGTCGGTGCTCTTAGCCGCCGGGACGGCCGGCAAGCGATTCGCCCTGCCGCACGCCCGCGTCCTCATCCATCAGCCGTACACCGAAGGTGGGGGCCAGGGCTCGGATATCGAGATTCAGGCGAACGAGATTCTGCGCATGCGTAAGGAAATGGAAGTCATCCTGGCGCGGCATACCGGTCGGTCCGAGGAGCAGATCGAGCATGACATCGAGCGGGACAAGATCCTCACTGCGGATATGGCCAAGGAGTACGGGATCATCGACCAGGTGATCTCCTCTCGGAAGGTCTGACGCCACCCTCGACCACCGGTCGAGACTTCCATCCTGGCTCGGCGCGCGGATATCTAGGCACGATCGACGAGATCGGGGTACGGTCTTGCGTGTCCTGCCAACGATGGTGGGGCCGTCGGCTCGTCGGGCGATATTTGTCCCCATGGGCCGCGAGGCAGGAAGGGGCGCGCCGTGGCTCGCATCGGTGAGAGTGGCGACCTTTTGAAGTGTTCTTTCTGCGGCAAAAGCCAAAAGCAGGTCAAGAAGCTCATTGCCGGCCCCGGGGTCTACATCTGCGACGAGTGCATCGACCTGTGCAACGAGATCATCGAAGAGGAACTCAGCGAGGCGGTCGAGTCGCCGGTCGGCGGGGAACTGCCCAAGCCGCGGGAAATCTACGAGTTCCTCGACCAGTACGTCATCGGACAGGACCCGGCCAAGAAGGCCCTGTCGGTCGCCGTCTACAACCACTACAAGCGAGTCCAGGCCGAAGCCCGCGAGAAGCCTCGCGAGGATGTTGTCGAGGTTGCCAAGTCCAACATCATGCTGCTCGGCCCTACCGGATCGGGCAAGACGCTGCTCGCCCAGACGCTGGCACGGATCTTGAACGTGCCGTTCGCGATCGCCGACGCGACGGCCCTCACCGAAGCCGGGTATGTCGGCGAGGATGTCGAGAACATCCTGCTCAAGCTCATCCAGGCGGCCGACTACGACGTCAATCGGGCGCAGACCGGCATCATCTACATCGACGAGATCGACAAGGTCGCCCGCAAGAGCGAGAACCCGTCGATCACCCGGGACGTCAGTGGTGAGGGCGTGCAGCAGGCGCTGCTGAAGATCCTCGAGGGAACAACGGCATCAGTGCCTCCCCAGGGTGGACGTAAGCACCCGCATCAGGAGTTCATCCAGATCGACACGACCAATGTGCTGTTCATCGTCGGTGGCGCCTTCGCCGGGTTGGACACGATCGTTGAGCGGCGTCTCGGGAGGAAGAACCTCGGGTTCACCTACGACCTTGTCGACGGTGAACGCGAGGAGACCGCTGCGGTCGAGGATGTCTTCTCGCACGCTATGCCCGAGGACCTACTCAAATACGGGATGATCCCGGAGTTCATCGGTCGCCTACCGGTATTCACGTCGGTCACCCAACTCGACCGCGAGGCACTCATCGAGGTTCTCACCGAACCCAAGAACGCCCTCGTCAAGCAATACCAGCGGCTCTTCGAGATTGACGGCGTCGAGTTGGAGTTCGCTGCCGATGCGCTCGAGGAGATCGCAGAACTTGCGCTGATGCGTGGCACGGGGGCGCGAGGACTGCGTGCGATCTTGGAGGACGTTCTCCTACACGTGATGTATGACGTGCCGAGCCGCGAGGATGTCGCAAAGGTCGTCATCAGCGGTGAGGTCGTTCGCGACAAGGTCAACCCCACCATTGTGCCGCTTGAAGTGGATGCGGCTCCGCGCGAGAAGTCCGCGTAGGTCGACCAGCGAGGCGAACCTCGCGTAGCGCGTGTCGCGTTGTGCCCCTGATTTATGTGATCAGCGATTCAATTCGTGCAGCAAGTCGCTGTCCGGGGTGATCTCCTTGCCGTGCAGCAGACGAACGCTTAGCGCTCGTCAGAGGAATCCGAGTGGAAGTTCTCGACCAGCGCGTCGAACGCCTCGGCGTCGTGCGCAGCCAAGCGATCAGTGCCCGATGCGTGATCCGTAGGAGCCGTCGCGTCCTGCGCGCTTTCGCCCTGGTTTTGTCCTGAGTTCTCGCCGTGAGATTGGACGGCGACGACCTCGGAATCGGTGAGCAGTTGCACCATGGCGGCGCGGGAGCGCTCTGCTGCCTGGGTCGCGTGCCGCTGGTAGCAGCGCCACGCGATGGCCATCACCACAGCCAAGAACGCGATCATGCCGAGTGACATCACCAAGGTGCTCACGACTACTCCACGGGGGCTAGTTCTGCCTCTACCTGAAGAGTTTTGGACCCATCGGTCACATTCATCCCCTCGATGTTCCCCGCGGCTGCCAGATCCTCCATCGCCTGGCGGATGCGCTCGATATCGGCACCTGGGCCTGAGATCTTCGCCGACGAGACGCGGGCCCGCATCGAGACTTTCTGCTCCGACTTCACCTTCCGCACTCCGCTGAGAGCCCGACCGGTTGCTTCCAGTACTCCGGGGTCTCCTTCCGGCAGCGCTGAGAACTCCTCGACCTGCGGCCACGAGGCCCGGTGGATCGACGAGTCATTGACCCACGACCACACCTCTTCGGTGGTGAACGGCAGGAACGGGGCGAACAGGCGCAGTTGGACAGACAACGCGAGAGACAGGGCCGCCTTCGCGCTCGCTCCCGCCTGCTCTCCCTGGCCACCGTAGGCGCGTTCCTTGACCAGCTCGACGTAATCGTCGGTGAACGTCCAAAAGAACGACTCGGCAAGTTCGAGCGCGCGGGCGTAGTTGTAGTTCTCAAACGCTTGGGTCGCTCGATCCACCACGTCACGCAGCATCGCCAGCATGGACAAATCCAACGGTCGAGTAATCGCCGAGACGTCGTCCACGACGCCCATCGACAAGACGAACTTGCTGGCGTTGAGCACCTTGATCGCGAGCCGCCGACCGATCTTCATTTGGCCGATGTCGAAGGCGGTATCGGTGCCGGGACGCCCCGATGCTGCCCAGTAGCGAACGGCGTCGGAGGAGTACTCATCCAGCAGGTCCATCGGCGTGACGACGTTGCCCTTGGACTTGCTCATCTTCTTGCGATCGGGATCCAGAATCCATCCGGAGATTGCCGCGTTCGACCACGGCAAGCAGTCATCCTCGAGGTGCGCGCGAACAACGGACGAGAACAGCCAGGTGCGGATGATTTCGTGTGCTTGCGGACGAACATCCATCGGATAGACGCGACTCCACAGATCCGGGTCGCGTTCCCATCCACCGGCGATCTGCGGGCTCAGGGAGCTCGTCGCCCAGGTGTCCATCACGTCCGGGTCGCCGATGAAGCCCCCGGGTTGTCCGCGTTGATCCTCGGTGAAGCCGTCGGGAACGTCGCTCGACGGATCGATCGGCAATCGATCCTCCGACGGGATCAGGGGGCCGTCGTACACCGGGTTTGCGTCTGCGTCCAGCCGGTACCACAGCGGCAGCGGGACGCCGAAGAAGCGCTGACGGGAAATCAACCAGTCGCCGTTCAACCCTTCGACCCAGTTCTCGTATCGAACCTTCATGTGGTCGGGATGCCAGATGAGTTCGCGTCCGCGCGCCAGCAATTTCTCGCGCAGCTCCGCGTCACGGCCACCGTTGGTGATGTACCACTGACGGGTGGTGACGATCTCGAGCGGCTTGTCTCCTTTTTCGAAGAACTTCACTGGATGAGTGATCGGTCGTGGGTCGCCGTCGATGTGCCCGGTCTCGCCGAGGATCTCCACCATCCGCTCCTTGGCGGTGTGGGCAGTGGCCCCGGTGATCCGCTCGTAGAACGCCGCGGCGTCTGGCGTTGCGATCCACGCGGGTGTTTCTCGGATCACGCGACCGTCCCAGCCGATGATCGGTCGGGTGGGGAGCTGCAACTCTCGCCACCAGGTGACGTCGGTGAGGTCACCGAACGTGCAGATCATCGCGATTCCCGAGCCTTTCTCGGGATCGGCGAGCGCATGCGCGACGACCGGCACCTCCACGTCGAACGCCGGTGTTCGCACCGTGCTGCCAAACAGCGGTTGATAACGCTCGTCGTCGGGGTGCGCGACGAGGGCGACGCATGCGGCGAGTAATTCCGGTCGGGTGGTCTCGATGAAGATTCGCTCGGGGTCGTCCTGACTCGAGATGGGAAAACCGATGCGGTGATACGCGCTGTCGCGTTCGCGGTCCTCGAGTTCGGCCTGAGCAACCGCGGTGCGGAACGTCACGTCCCACAGGGTCGGCGCCTCCGCCTGGTACGCCTCACCGCGAGCAAGATTGCGTAGGAACGCCAACTGACTCGTGCGCTGGGCGTTGTGGTCGATGGTCTGGTACGTCTGCGTCCAGTCGACGCTCAGGCCCATCCGACGCCACAGTTCCTCGAACGCCTTCTCGTCCTCGACGGTCAGGCGCTCGCACAGCGCGACGAAGTTGCGGCGACTGATCGGCAACTGGTTCTTGGCGTCCGGCTTCTCGGGCGGCTCGAAATCGGGGTCGTACGGCAGCGACGGATCGCAGCGAACGCCGTAGTAGTTCTGCACGCGGCGCTCGGTCGGCAGGCCGTTGTCGTCCCAGCCCATCGGGTAGAAGACCTCGAAGCCGCGCATCCGCTTGTAGCGCGCCATGCAGTCGGTGTGGGTGTAGGAGAACACGTGCCCGACGTGCAGCGACCCGCTCACCGTCGGTGGGGGAGTGTCGATCGAGTACACCTGGTCGCGGGTTTTGCTGCGATCGAACCCGAACGTGCCCTGTTCCTCCCAGGCCGCCGACCATTTTGCTTCGATCCCATCGAGGGTTGGCTTGTCCGGCACCGTCGACGAGGCCGAGGCAGCAAACGGTGACGTCGAATCGGACATGATGCTTCATCCTAAGAGAACCTGCGTCTGGCTACGCTCGCGTGGTGGACCTTCCCCAACTTTGGGCCGAACTCGAATCGCGGTGGCCGGAATCGATCATCGATCCGTCGTTGACGCGAATCGTGTCGGTGATGGAACTGCTGGGTGATCCGCAACGCGCCTATCCGGTCATCCAGGTCGCGGGCACCAACGGCAAGACGTCCACCGCACGCATGATCGAGTCGGTTCTCCGCGCCTACGGGCTTCGCACCGGCCTGTTCACCTCGCCGCACCTCGTGGATGCCCGTGAGCGGATACGACTCGACGGCGAACCGGTGACCGCCGAGCGGCTTGTGGACACCTGGAATGACATCGAGCCGTACGTACGGCTGGTGGACAAGAACTCCACCGACGCAGGCGGTGTTCCCCTGTCCTACTTCGAAGTGTTTACGTCGCTGGCCTACGCGGCCTTCGCCGACGCCCCCGTCGATGTCGCCGTCATCGAAGTCGGCATGGGCGGCACCTGGGATGCGACATCCGTGGCCGCCGCATCGGTCGCGGTCATCACCCCGATCGGTATGGACCACGCCGAGTATCTCGGCGACACGATCGAGCAGATAGCCGGCGAGAAGGCCGGCATCATCGCTCCCGGGTGCATCGCCGTCACTTCTTGCCAAACCGACGACGCGCGACCGGTCATCGTGACCCGAGCGAGTGAACTCGATGTGCCGCTGAAGATCGAAACGGAGGACTTCGGGTTGCTGTCTCGCGACGTCGCGGTGGGTGGACAGTTGGTTTCGATGCGTGGACTGCGCGGCGACTACGACGAGGTCTTTGTGCCGTTCTTCGGTGAGCATCAGGCGTCGAACGCGTGTCTTGCCCTCGCGGCGGTCGAGGCCTTTCTTGGTTCCGGCGATGAGGCACTCGACGTCGACATCGTGCGCGAGGGATTCGCGTCGGCGGATAGTTCGGGTCGGTTGCACGCGGTGCGCCTGGACCCCACGGTGCTGGTCGACTCTGCGCACAATCCGCATGGCGCTCGCGCGCTGGCTGCTGCGATCCACGACTCCTTCACCTTCGACCGATTGATCGGCGTGGTGGGTCTGCTGTCGGATAAGGACGCCCATGGTGTGCTCGAAGCTCTTGAGCCGGTGTTGGACGAGTTGATCGTGACGACCCCGGGATCTCCTCGAGCGCTACCGGCGGACGATCTCGCGCGAGTGGCGGAGAACTATTTCTCCGGCAAGGACGTCGTCGTCGAGGATGAGCTGCTCGACGCCGTTGACCGTGCGATGGGTATCGCCGACGCTGACGGTGATGTCGGGGGATCGGGCGTTCTGGTGACCGGATCGGTGGTCCTGGTGGGGGATGTTCTGCGCTTGTTCGCCCGAGAGATGCGGCGGCCCGACATGCCCGATGCCGCTGACGACGACAGGATGGCGTGATGCGCGTCCTCGGCTCGACGGTTCTGGTCCTCGAAGCGATCGTCGTCTTTCTTGCGGCGCTGGTCGCCGCGGGCACCGGTGCGGTCGACGGCATGGGCCGGTCGCTGCTCATCGGCGGGGTGCTGGCGCTCGCGTTGATCGCCGGCGTCGGAACGCTCGGGCGCCCGTTCGGGGTCACCGTCGGGTGGGTCTTGCAAGGTTTCGTTCTCGCCTGGGGTTTATGGGTGCCGTCTATGTGGATTGTCGGCGGCATCTTCGTGGTTTTGTGGTTCTTCGCGGTGCGCAACGGCAGCCGAATCGACGCACTGCGGGCCGAGCGCGCCGCCGAGTCCGATGGCACCGGTGCGGACAACTAGGCTCCGGGGCACACCCACCCCTTGGAAGGAAGAGTCGTGACCGAGCGCACCCTCGTTCTCATCAAGCCCGACGGCGTTCAGCGTGGACTCGTCGGTGAAGTCCTCTCGCGCATCGAGCGCAAAGGCTTCGCTGTTATCGCCCTTCAGATGCGCACCCTCGAGCGTGCTGTCGCCGAGGAGCACTACGGCGAGCATCAGGACAAGCCGTTCTTCGCCGACCTCGTCGACTTCATTACCGGTGGGTCGCTGGTGGCCGCGGTCATCGAGGGCCCCGAGGCGATCGCGTCGTGGCGATCGATGATGGGAGCGACCAACCCGGCCGCTGCGGCGCCCGGAACGATCCGCGGTGACCTCGCGACCGAAACACAGATGAACGTCACGCACGGCTCGGACTCACCGGAGTCGGCTGCGCGAGAGATCGCGCTGTTCTTCCCCGCTTTGGGTTAGTAGGTCTGGGCTAGCAGGCACAGGTGCGCATCATCGGTCCCTCCTTGATGGAGTGGACAAGTCGTGTGCGCACGTTGTTTCCCGTCGCCCTCACCGGACTCGGTGCCACGACCGTCGTCGGCCCACCGTTGGTCGGATGGTCTGTGCTTCGCCTCGCACGATCTGTTTCCGCCGCTGAGAGCGACCGCGCTCGGGCATCTGGCGTGGGCGTGGGCGTGGGCGTCGCGAGCGTCGCTGATGCGAGCCTCGTCGCCGGAACCGTCGTCGCGCGCAGGCGCTTTTTGACCAACACCGCGAATGCAGCCCGTGACCTCGACCCCGGCTTTCGCGAACCCCCGGTGAGCCCCTTGGTGTCGACCGGGCCCGGATCCCTCGTCGATCCGCGCGGAGTTGGCCGCGAAGGCGCGCGATACGTCGGAACCGCCACCACCGGTGACGACGTCCGCTTCGTCACCGGAGCCGAGCCCATCGCCGAGCCCATTCGCGTGTTCGTCGGGTTGGACGCCGGGGCCAGCGTGCAGCAGCGGGTGGATCTCGCAATGGCGGAACTGCGCCGAACGGGTGCGTTCGACCGCTCCCACCTCGTCATTCAGGCTCCGGCCGGAACGGGCTACGCGAACGCCACCCCGGTCGATGTCGTAGAACTCCTCTCCCGAGGTGACTGTGCATCGGTGGCCGTGGGTTACGGGCTGCTGCCAAGTTTCCTGTCGCTGAACCGAGTCGACCTTGCGCGCCGCACACAACAGGCGTTGCTGGAGGCCATCACCGCGGAGTGCGACGAACGATCCGCGCGACCGCGATTGCTGCTTTTCGGGGAGAGCTTGGGAGCGAAAGTGCAACAGGCCGCTCTTGCTGCAGGCGTCGCGGATCTCGATCGTTTTGGTATCGACGCGGCGTTGTGGGTCGGCACACCCGGGGGCGTCGATTACGACGACGTTCATCGAGCGTTCGACCACGTCGCGGTCACGCTGGATAGACCCGCGCAGATAGAGCAGGTGCTTCGTGAGCGCCCGACACCGCGCGTGTGGTTCCTTGAACACGACGGAGATCCGGTCGTGCGATTTCGATCAGACCTCGCCCACACCCGGCCGACGTGGCTGTCGCCGGCCCAGGGGAGGGGAGTGCCCCCGGACATGCAGTGGCGGATAGGCGTCACCTGGGCGCAGGTCCTCGTCGACACCCTGTTCGCGACCGACGTGAGCCCGGG
>TARA_B100001093_G_scaffold407021_1_pt1 | contig 11689 bp, 9 predicted proteins | sample TARA_B100001093 | Tara Oceans TARA_B100001093 (sample SAMEA2623116) | marine metagenome | biome: marine biome (ENVO:00000447); feature: surface water layer (ENVO:00002042); material: "saline water (ENVO:00002010), including plankton (ENVO:xxxxxxxx)" | depth 5 m
CTACCATTGATTGCAGTAAACTGTTCTATTTTAGGTGGTGCTTTATTCATGCAAGAAAGACAATACTCAACAATTACTGAGGCAACTGTTTTTGCTTTGGGTTCAGGTGTAGGTTGGTTTTTAGCTATTGTAGCTATAGCTGCAATTCGTGAAAAAATTCGTTATTCAAATGTACCAGCACCCCTTAGAGGTTTGGGAATTACATTCATCATTACTGGTTTGATGGGTATCGCCTTTATGAGTTTTATGGGTATTCAATTATAATTTAGAAAAGACAAGAAAATGGGTATAACACTTATCACAACTATTCTGGTTTTTTTGACAGTATTACTGTCTCTAGTTGGTGTTCTATTATTAGCAAAGGCAAAGCTATCTCCAGGAGGTACAGTAAAACTTATTATTAACGGAAAAAAAGAAATTGAAGTTGATGCTGGTTCCACAATACTTTCGACGTTAAGTAACAATAAAATATTCTTACCTTCAGCTTGTGGTGGTGGTGGTACATGTGCAATGTGTAAATGTCAAATTACTGAGGGAGGAGGAGAAATTCTCCCTACTGAAAAGCCTTACTTTTCACGCAAGGAAATTGCTGATGACTGGAGATTAGGTTGTCAAGTTAAGATCAAAAATGATATGAACATTGAAATTCCTGAGGAAATCTTCGGAATTAAAAAATGGGAATGCGAAGTTATCTCTAACTACAACGTAGCTACATTTATTAAAGCCTTTATCGTTAAATTACCTGAAGGTGAAACGTTAGATTTTGAAGCAGGTGGCTACATCCAAATTGATGTTCCTGAAATCGAAGTTGACTTTAAAGATATCGACATTCGTCCGGAGCCAAACGATCTTGCAGGACTAGATAAATTTAAAGGTGAATGGGATAAATTCGGTTTATGGCAGTTAAAGATGAAGAACGACGAGGAGTGCTTCCGTGCATATTCTATGGCCAATCACCCAGCCGAAGGAAATATTGTTATGTTAACCATACGTATCGCTACCCCACCTTGGGATAGATCAAAGAATGCATGGATGGATGTAAATCCTGGTATTTGCTCTTCTTACGTATTCTCTCGTAAAGTAGGCGATAAAGTAACAATTTCAGGCCCTTATGGTGAATTCTTCATTAAAGATACTGATACAGAAATGGTATACATTGGTGGTGGAGCCGGGATGGCGCCAATGCGTTCGCACTTATTCCACTTATTCCACACTTTGAAAACAGACCGTAAAGTAACATATTACTATGGTGGTCGATCTAAACGTGAGTTGTTCTACGAAGAAGACTTCCGACAAATTGAAAAAGAATTTCCAAACTTCAAGTTTCACTTGGTACTTTCGGAACCAGCACCAGAAGATAACTGGAAAGAGAAAAAAAGTTTAGATGATGAAGGAGATGGATTCTTAGGTTTCGTTCACAATGCCGTAATTGAACATCACCTAAAACCTCATGAAGCTCCTGAAGATATTGAGTTCTACTTCTGTGGTCCGCCATTAATGAACCAAGCAGTTCTCAAAATGTGTGATGATTGGGGGGTACCTGAAGAAAATGTTGCCTTTGATGATTTTGGAGGCTAATCATATCAAAATAAAAAAGACTCGCTTAATAGTGGGTTTTTTTTATTTTATTTTCATTTAAAATGAAAAATTAATGATGAAATATTTATTTCTTATTTCTGCGCTACTTATGTCTTGTGGAGATTCAAATCCGAAAAAAAAATTTGTAACTAACTTCGGAAACACCCAAGGAACCACTTACTCCATTAAGTATATAAGTCCTCATGGAATAAATTACCAAAATGATATTGATAGTATCTTAAAAGCTGTAGACCTTTCGCTATCAACATATATAAACGAATCTATTATTAGTAAAATAAATAGAAATGAAAATGTAATAATCGATTCAATATTTACTAGGGTGTTTAAAATGGCGATAAAAATAGCAAATGAAACCAATGGTTCATTTGACCCCACTGTTGCTCCATTAGTAAACTTCTGGGGATTTGGTTTTGAAGAAATATCTAATAAAAATGAAAATAAATTAGTTAATTTAATGCAATCTGTGGGTTATAAAAAAATCAGTTTTAAAGATGGTCATATTGTAAAAGAGAATGCAAATACCCAAATAGATTTTAATGCCATTGCACAAGGTTTCACCGTAGATTTAGTAGGAGAACATCTACAAAAACTTGGTCTTACGAACTTCATGATAGAAATTGGTGGTGAAGTCAAATGCAGTGGACTTAATGACGATCAAAAACCTTGGCGCATTGGTATAGATAAACCTTCAGAAGAAATTCAAAAAGAACGCTATCAAGCCATAATAGAAGTTTCAAATAAAGCCATAGCAAGCTCTGGAAACTATCGCCACTATAAAGTAGACGAAAAAACAGGAATGAAATACGCACATACCATAAACCCTAAAACCGGAGTACCATTACAAACAAATTTATTAGGAGTAACTATCTTAACTGAATCATGCATGGAAGCAGATGCCCTAGCAACTGCTTTTATGGTAATGGGATTAGAAACTAGCAAACAATATTTAAATAACCATCCTAAAATCGACGCACTTTTCATATACTCAAATTCTAAAGGAGAATGGTTAAAATACCAAACTGAAGGTTTTGAGAACGTGTCTGTATATCAGAATAATTAAAATTTTCAATAATAAACAAATGAAAATAATATTTGCAACCAACAATCCCAATAAGTTAAAAGAAATCCAATCTTTAATACCTAAAGAAATTGAAATCATCAGTCTAAAAGAAATTGGTTGTAATGAGAATATCCCAGAAACAGGTGACACTCTTGAGGCAAATGCTTTTCAAAAAGCCCATTACATAAAAGACAACTTTAATTACGACTGTTTTGCTGATGATACTGGTCTTGAAATTGATGAATTAAATGGTGACCCAGGTGTTTATTCAGCACGTTATGCAGGTCCTAAAAGAAATGCAAATGCAAATATGAATAAGGTTCTAAATGAACTTAAGGGGAAGAAAAACAGAAAGGCCCAATTCAGAACAGCCATCGCTTTAATTCTAAAGGGTGAAGAACACCTATTCGAAGGAACAGTTAAAGGATACATAAGTAAAGATAAACAAGGTAATGAAGGTTTTGGCTACGACCCTATCTTTATTCCAGAAAATGACATACGTAGCTTTGCACAAATGTCTATGCAAGAAAAAGGAGCTATCAGCCATAGAGGGAGAGCGGTAAGAAAGTTGGTGATGTGTCTCAACAATTTATCTACACCACCCACCGAGCAATAAATTGTTAATATCTTAAAGCTTCAAAAAAGGTAAAATTTCAAAACATCTTTTATATTTGAAACGCTTCTAAGATCAAGAATCATCTATGGGAAATTTCATTGTATCGGCACGTAAGTATAGACCACAAACCTTCGACACAGTTGTTGGGCAGCAATCTATTACCAATACATTGAAAAATGCTATAGTAAACAAGCATTTGGCGCAAGCTTTTTTATTTTGCGGCCCTCGCGGGGTAGGTAAAACCACTTGTGCGCGTATTCTCGCTAAAACGATCAATTGCTTAAATCTTAAAACCGAAACAGAAGCTTGTAATAAATGTGAATCTTGCACCTCATTTAACGAACAACATTCTTTTAACATTCATGAGCTTGATGCCGCTTCAAACAACTCGGTTGAAGACATTCGTAATTTAGTAGAACAAGTGCGTATCCCACCTCAAGTTGGCGATCGTAAAATATACATTATTGATGAGGTACACATGTTATCTCAGGCAGCTTTTAATGCATTCTTAAAAACATTAGAAGAACCCCCTACACACGCTATTTTCATTTTAGCAACAACAGAAAAGCACAAAATAATTCCAACCATTCTTTCACGCTGTCAAATTTTTGACTTCAAAAGAATTCAGGTAGAAGATGTCGCTTCTCATTTAGCTAAGATTTGTGAGAACGAAAATATCGAATTTGAAACTGATGCACTTCACATCATTGGTCAGAAAGCTGATGGTGCCTTACGAGATGGACTTTCTATATTCGACAGGATGGTAAGCTTTAATAAGTCTAAAATTACATATAAAGACACCATAGAAAATTTAAACATTCTTGATTACGATTACTATTTTAAAGCAGTAGATCAGGCTTTAAAACAAGACATCCCTTCTTCCCTACTTACATTTAATGAGATTCTTCAAAAAGGTTTTGACGGACATAATTTCATCAATGGATTGGCGGAACACCTTCGAAATGTGTTGGTTTGTAAAAACCCACAGACCTTAGAACTTATGGAAGTTGGTGATACCATTAAAACAAAGTATGTAGAGCAATCTCAAAATTGCGATCAGGACTTCATCTTAGGAGCCCTTGAAATATGTAACGAGTGTGACGTACAATACAAAACTAGTAGAAACCAAAGACTACTTGTAGAACTTGGCTTAATGCAAATTTGTTCTCTTTCTTCTGAAGTAGGACTAAAAAAAAAACGCAGTAAGTCATTCATCTTAACGCATAAGGCTTTTAATGCACCAATAACCAAAATCGATAATTCTATTGAAACGCCAACAATAAAAGCGCAAATCAATAAATCACATACGCAAATACCAAAAGTCATCGAGACACCAAAAGTTCAAAAAGCCATTCTAAAAAAGGCAAATCCTGCGATTATAAATAAAATTAAAAAAGGCAATTTAAGCGGTTTGTCTATTAACCAATTTTTGAACACAAAAGAAGACGAAAAAGAAGACGAAGAAATCACTGCAGCTACCGGAAAATCGCGTTCTGAATTTAATGAAGAACAACTAAACCCATTATGGTTAGAATACTCGAAAACTATTGAGAAAAAAGGAAAAATCTCTCTTTTCCGACTTTTTTCGGAACAATTCCCAAAAATTGACGACAATTTCTTATTACACTTTCCTGTAGAAAGTCAGGCTTTGGCAGAAGATGTACAAACTGAAAAACCAGAACTACTTACCTTTCTGAGAAAGTCATTAAACAACTATGGCATAAACATTGACTTCCCAGTGATTGCTGTAGAAGAAAGTAAAATACTCTATACGTCACAAGACAAGCTTAAACATATGCTAGAAAAACACCCCAAGTTAATGTATATGAAAAAGCACTTAGACTTGGATTTAAATTAAGTAGAATTATATCGTAACTATCTAGTTTTTAAATATTTATGATCAACATAAAAAGTTCCAAAAGGCATAACCGAACCTAATAATACTATAGCAAGTGTCTTCATACTCCAATTTTGTTCCTGCTTAAAGTAAAAAGCAAAACCAAGATAAGCTACAAATAAGATTCCGTGTGGCATGCCCAACAATTTAACATATGTAGGGTCTCCTAAAGAATACTTTACAGGAACAGCCACAAAGAGTAGTAAAATATATGATAATCCTTCCAGTAGCGCAATAATTCTAAATAATTTCATCCTTTTAATTTTAAGACAAAACTAATGCATAAAGCACAAATAAAATACTGTAGAAATAAAAAAGAGGCTTACGCCTCTTTTTATTATAATTTACCCATTTCTTTTTCGAAAGTATCTTTAAACTTTTCATAATCGTAATCAATCATTAAAAGATCATCTTTCATTATACGTTCGTGAAACTTATCTACCAGTTTTTGCGCTGATAATTCAATCGCAATATAAGTTTTAAACTTTCCTTCAGTTGTTTTGGTCAACTTTTCACAGATGGTTTTAATACCAACAAGTTCTTGTTTTATGACTTCCCTATTTAGCCCTTCAAAACGCTCCTCAACCTGTTCTAAATTATTCAACTCTGAAGATTTAACGTAATTATCAACTAAAGATTCTACCAAAATTTTCACAGAAGCAGCTAGATCTGCTCTGGCATTACTCAAAGCTTTCTTTTTAGATACAACCTGATCTAAACTTTCACCAATACTGTTCGCTCTGAAATACTTTTTATTGGTAAAAAAGTCAGGTCCTGAACAAGGAAGAACAACTTCTACTTCGGTTTCCGGAATGGGCTGATTTGCAGCTTTCTTAGAGCCACTACAAGCAAATAATAAAGGTAAAATACCCAGTGCTAAAATGTACTTTTTCATATATATTTATTTAAAAAGGATTTGAAAATTCTGGATTATTTAAAAATTCTTCGTCAGTTAATGTACGTAAAAATGCTAATAAAGCTTGTTGATCTTCCGGAGAAAGTAACAATCCATCTCCAATATTTTTCATCAATGGATCTACCGTAGAGGACGCATGCCCCCCAGAATTATAGTGTTCTATCACTTCTTCTAAAGTTGAAAAACGTCCATCGTGCATATAAGGTCCAGTAACTTCAATATTTCTTAAAGTAGGCGTTTTAAATTTGGCTTTATCTACATTACTTCCTGTTATCTCATATAGACCCATGTCGGAAAAATTTTCGTCACTATCTAAACCATTATTATGGAAGGTGAAATCTGTAAAATGCGGAGCACCATGACAGTGAAAACAATCTGCACCTGCTGAAAAATCTGTTCTATCAACATTAAATAAGTCCCAACCTCTAACTTCTTGATCTGTAAATATCACATCACCTCTAATCCACTTATCCCATTTAGAATTTCCTGAAATTAAAGTTCTCTCAAACTGAGCTATGGCTTTTACAACGTAATTAGAATCTATTTCGTCTATATTAAAAGCAGATTTAAACAAATCAGGGTATTCAGCATGTGTATTTAACTTATCAGAAACATTTAACCATGTATCGTGCATTTCAATAGGATTTCTGACAGGCTCAAAAGCTTGATCTTCGAGGCTTATTGAACTACCATCCCAATTTAGCTCATCACTCCACGCGATATTTATAAGTGCCATAGCATTACGATTTCCTTGAACTCCATCAATACCCGTACTAAATTGATTTGGGTCAGAAAAACCTGTTGCTTGTCGATGACAAGAGGCACAGGATTGCGTACCATCTTTACTTAATAAGGGTTCATAGAATAACATCCGACCAAGTGAAACTCCCTCCTCAGTTAAAGGGTTGTCCGCAGGCACATCTATCGGTGGTAAAGAAGAAGGTATAACCAAAGAATAAGGGGTCGTATTAAATTCATCTGCCGGCTCATCACAATCATTTATACAACAAGATTGAATAAGTAATACAAGAAATACTAAGAATGTATTAATAGTGGCTTTAAACATAATGCAAATTTAGAAAATTATTACCGAATTAAATTAACAAATGTTGTTCCACAAAACCTTACATAATCTCTTTTTACATTCATGAATAATCAAATTTGAATTATATTTGTAAAGAATTTTACATAATGATTGGACAAGAAAAAACTCAGACCTATTTTATCTCAGATTTAGATTCAGGATTAAAAGCCATAGCTGAAAAAGTAATTTCTGAACAAAGAATTACCGTAAAAGAAGGTATTTACCTATTTGAAAAAGGAGAATTGGGTTTTTTAGGAAGCTTAGCCAATTACATCAGAACTAAAAAACACGGCGATTATACTTATTTCAATAGAAATTTCCATATTGAACCTACTAATATTTGTGTTTTCGATTGCAAATTTTGTTCCTACTCCAGATTACTTAAACACCGGCAAGAAGGCTGGGAATTAAATGCGGACGATATTTTAGAAAAAGTTAAAGAATACGATGGAAAGCCAGTTACCGAAGTTCATATTGTAGGTGGTGTTCACCCAAAAATGGGCTTAATGTATTTTGCAGAACTCATTAAAAAAATAAAAGAATACAGACCTGAATTACACGTCAAAGCTTTTACTGCTGTTGAACTTGAATTTATGTGTCGTAAAGCAAGAGTTTCATATGAAGAAGGTTTAAAAATTCTTAAAAATCATGGTCAGGATTCTCTTCCTGGAGGTGGGGCTGAAATATTTGATGAAGAATTAAGAAATCGTATATGTAAAGACAAATGTACTTCTGACCAGTGGTTAAAAATTCATGAAACTGCTCATAATATTGGAATGCCATCAAATGCAACCTTACTGTATGGACACTATGAAAGCTACGCTCATCGAATTGACCACATGAATAGCTTGAGAGAACTTCAAGATAATACAGGTGGATTTAATACGTTTATTCCTTTGAAATTTCGCAATGGGAACAATCAAATGTCGGATATACCTGAAGTATCTACTACAGAAGATCTTAAAATGTACGCAGTATCAAGAATATTCCTTGATAACTTTGATCATATTAAAGCTTATTGGCCCATGATTGGTAGAGATACTTCTCAAATGTCACTAAACTTTGGAGTAAATGACATCGATGGAACCATAGACGACTCTACTAAAATTTATTCTATGGCAGGTTCTGAAGAACAAAACCCTAGCCTAAGCACACAAGAGCTTTGCAAACTCATAGAAGATGTTGGACGTCACCCAATTGAAAGAGGCACACTCTACAACATTATTAATGACTATAAAGGATATAATTGGGAAAGTGAAAAAATAAATAATTAATTTACAACTACATATTTTAAAAAATTTGTTCTAAAGCATAAACGTATCTTATTTTATTATTAATACCCTCCTAGATGAAAAAAATACTATTTACTCTTTTACTATTCAGCTCGTTTTTACAAGCGCAGCATGTTTTAAGTAGCAGACTGCAAGATAGTATCTCTAATGCAGAACATATAAATCAAAAATTTGCAATTCGAATAGAAATGCAAGATAAAGTAGATGCATTTCAATTATATCAAGATTACATTCTAACACAAACGCCCCTTAAAGAAAGAGCAATTAAAACTATTAAAAGGTTTAAAAGCAAAGCCAAAACAAGTCAAGAAAACCTAATAAACTTTATAAAAAATAACGCACCATCATCTTATAACACCCTTCGTAAATATTGGATTACAAATCAAATTTACTTAGAAGGTACACTAGACTTAATTTATGAGATCGGACAAAGGAATGATGTGGCTTATATTGATTTAAATATTGATAAAACCTCTCCTTTAAAAGAAATAAGTTCTAAGCATCAACTTGTAAGTACAGGAACAATTGAAACTGGATTAGAGGCTATTAATGCTCCGGCATTATGGAACTTAGGCTACACTGGAAGAGGCTTACTGGTTTATGATTATGACACAGGTGTCTGTCCAGAACATCCAGCAATAAAAAATAGATTTTTAGCAAATCATTTTCCAATGGATCAAAGTTGGTATGGATATTTTAAAGATTTCCCTAATGAAAGTAATAGTGATCATGGTACTCACACGCTAGGAACTATGATTGGCAAAGGTTTACCTACTGGAGATACCATAGGTGTTGCTCCCGGAGCTTATTGGATGGCATGTGATTTAGTTACCAGTACTGTTGAAGAATTACCCCCACTTGAAAATATTGTTGCTGCATATGAATGGGCCTTAGATTCCGACAATAATTCAGAAACAACAGACGACATCCCAGATGTTATTAACAACTCTTGGCGATGGAATGACAATCCCGATACAGTTCACTGTAATGATTATATTAGAGATTTAATGAATGTGCTTGAGGCAGTTGGTATCGCAAATATTTTTTCGGGAGGCAATGCAGGACCAAACAATACCACTATTTCTGCACCACAAAGAATAAACACAACGATAGTGAATACCTTTTCAGTAGGAAGCGTGAATGCAAACCTTAATGGAAACCCAATTAGTTATTTTTCAAGCAGAGGTCCCTTACAATGCCCTGCAAACGATAGCTCACTCATTATTCACCCAGAAGTTGTTGCACCTGGACACGATGTGCGCTCATCAGTAGGACCTAATTCATACAGTACAAAATCAGGTACTTCTATGGCTGCTCCACATGTTTCTGGTGCCGTTTTATTACTTAAAGAAGCTTTCCCTGATCTTAGCGGTGCCGAAATCCTTACCGCTCTTTATTATACTGCTTCAGACCTTGGCGAAACAGGAGAGGATAACACATTTGGAAGAGGTATTATTGATTGTTATGCAGCGTATTCATACTTAAGTCAATCATATACTGCTTCAGATCCCAACCTACCCAAAAACGACTTAATATTTACTAAAATTCACGAACCTTCTCCAATTATATTTTGTAATAATACGGTGAATCCTAATTTTAGTGTAATAAACAATGGAACTGAAACAATAGACTCAATTATCTTTACCCTAATATTAAATGATGAGCTTCTTGAAACATCAACTTGGTACGGTAGTCTTAATATAGGAGACACGCTTAACCACTCCTTAGCGTCATTTACAATTTCTGAAATAGACTCAATTGAAAATGAATTACAAATTAAAGCGTCAGTGCCTCATTGGAATGAAATTGACGTATATAATAATTCAATGATGCAACGATTTAGTATTCATAAACAAATAGAAGCACCATTTATAGAGACTTTTGAAAGTAATTCTTTTTCGACTATGCATTGGAAAATAATTAATAGTGATGATAAAGCGATTTGGGAATTAAGTGAAACTTACGGATTAGACAATTCATACATCTCGGCCAAAGCAGCTTTATTTAATTATGGAAAAATTTATCAAAAAGATAAACTATTAACTCCTAACATTCAATTGAACATCAATAATAATTACTATTTAAACTTCGATTATGCGCATCAACATAGAAATGTAGGGGGTCGAAAAGATTCTTTAGTTGTAGAAGTGAGTTCTGATTGTGGATCAACTTATAAAAGAATATTTGCAGAAGGTGGGAGCAGCTTAAGTACCTCTGATACTTTGGATATGAATTTTGAACCTATATATAGTTCACACTGGGAACACAAAAGCATTCAACTAAACGAACACATTAACAATGAAGAGTTTATTCAAGTTAAATTTACCACTGTTAATGGAGGACAAAACAATCTTTTCTTGGACAATATAAGCGTGGCAACTCAAGAAGAATTTTCTGTATTAGAATTACAATCAGAAAACATACTATTGATGCCAAATCCCGTAAATAGCAATATTAAAATCATTTGGGATGGAAACCAAAAACAAAATATTCATATTAACTTAATCGATATAAGCGGAAGAATTATAGATCAGAAAGAATTTACTTCCACTAAAAATTTAGCTGTCAATTGGATACTTTCCGAATTGGAAACAGGATACTATTTCTTCCAATTTAAAACTGAAGATGGTGACTTCACAAAAAGCTTTGTAAAGAATTAATTTTTTACTGACTTATTTCTTAAATAAAAAAGACTGTATTTCAACAGTCTTTTTTATATTTTATCAAATTGTACTCGTACTATCTTAAGTAATCTAAAATATTACTTTCTACTCGATTTAACACATTAGTTGAATCTGCTTTGATAAATTCATCTCCTGTAATGTGTTCATAAAGTTCAATATATCTTTCAGACACAGAATCTATGAAAGGTACATCCATATCAGGTATTTGCTGCCCATCTTTCCCTTGAAAACCATTAGAAATCAGCCATTGACGGACAAATTCTTTCGATAATTGTTTTTGAGATTGATTAGTATCCTGTCGTTCTGCATAGCCATCCTTATAAAAATATCGAGAAGAATCTGGCGTATGAATCTCATCAATCAAAGTAATATTACCATCCTTATCTTTTCCAAATTCATACTTCGTATCAACCAATATCAATCCCATATCAGCAGCAATATCAGTACCTCTCTGGAAAATTTCACGTGTATACTTTTCCAAGAGCAAATAATCTTCTTCTGACACAAGACCTTGTGCTAATATTTCTTCTCTAGAAATATC
>TARA_B100001093_G_scaffold240451_2_pt1 | contig 11687 bp, 7 predicted proteins | sample TARA_B100001093 | Tara Oceans TARA_B100001093 (sample SAMEA2623116) | marine metagenome | biome: marine biome (ENVO:00000447); feature: surface water layer (ENVO:00002042); material: "saline water (ENVO:00002010), including plankton (ENVO:xxxxxxxx)" | depth 5 m
CGATTGATTCGTGGAGCAGGTGCAGTACCCATCGAACGTTCCCAAGATACAAGCGATCAAGATGGTTCCAAAAATCGAAATCGGCAACAACTCGACAGCGTAGCAGCAGTTGTCGCCGATGGTGGACGATTGATTATTTTCCCTGAAGGTACGACGCATACCGATTCAACAGTCAAACGTGCACGCTCTGGAGCGGCTCGAATTTTACTTGCTGCTCGCCGAAAAGCAGAACGTGATGGAAAACCAGCTCCTCAATTAGTACCGGTTGGGCTGCATTATTCTGAATCGCAAACATTCCGTGAAAGAGCTGCTGTTATCGTTGAAAGAGTCATGCAATTCGAGGCAATTCCTGTAATGGTAGAGGATGAAGAAGAACAGGACCGTCTTGACCGTGATTGGGTTGGTGAAGTAACCGATGCTATCGGAACTGAACTCAAGCGCGCCAGCCTCTCAAAGACGACTTGGAGGGAGCGAACTCTCATTTGGAAAAGTCGAAGTCTCGCGTATGCAGAGAAAATACGTCAGACTGGTGGGAAATTGGTCAAGCCGACGTATGCAGAATCTGTGATGGGTGCTCGACGGGTACGGGCTGGTTGGGAATACCTTGCTTTGAACAACCCTTCAATGACTACGCAGATGGTTAACGATTGTGAGCAGCACTTCGATCAACTTGAACAACGAAACCTGACTCCGCTCGATGTCGATGCTCGTCCAGACCGTCTCACGCGTATGGGTTCACTGAAACTGTTAATTTCGTGGGCTTGGTCTGCAGTTTGGATGCTGGGCCTCATCTCGTGGAGTGCCGTTTTTGGTAATCTGGTGCCTTATAGAGCGAATGGTACAGCAGTCAGAATTATGAAAAAACGAGGCGCAGACCAATCGATAATCGGCACACTGAAGGTCATTTCTGCAGTCGTCTTCTTTCCGCTGTGGTGGATTGTGGCCTCTTCAGCATTGACCTGGATGTTGCTCTCAAGTGCCAGCCCTGTCAATGAATTTTTACAGTTGCACTGGCTTTTGGCAATGCTGACAGAATTACCAGTTGTGCTGGTGTTTGTGCTTTTCTTCCTTTGGTGGCCTACATCAGCGAAACTCCATTTGCGATTATACGCTCGTTTGGTTGTGAAATCACGTCAATTACAGCGTTGGAAGGCTTGGAAAGATGATGAGCATAATTGGGAGGAATTGGTTCAACGGCAACGTTTACTCGCCGGTCGATTGGTTGGACTTGGCGGAGATCTAATTTTACCCGGCGATCCAGATTGGGTCGACCCTCCAGCAGGCAAAGATGATGTTGAATCGGTCAAAAAACGGCAAATACCATCGGTTTGACTCATCCCAGAGGCGCATTCCCACGTTAACGAGGAAACCCTATGTTGATATGCAGGCATTAACACGTCGCCTACGGCGACAGGTCATGGTAGGCACTGAACACATCGAGATGATACCTGCTCCAGATAATGAAATCTGGTCTGCAGAAGTGAATGGAACTCCTGTTGAAGTATTGGCTCCATCCAATGCTGTTCTTCTTGATGTTTTACGCGATAAAGTAGGTACACTTGGTGTTAAGCGAGGTTGCGATCTAGGCACATGCGGATGTTGCACAGTAATGATTGATGGACAACCTCGCCTCTCTTGTTTATGCCTTGCAGGGCAAGTTGAAGGAGCCGAAATCACGACCGTTGAAGGCTTGGCAAACGGTGCGCATCTCGCCCCTATACAGGCTTGTTTTGGCGAATATGGCGGCTCACAATGCGGTTTTTGCACACCGGGATTCCTCATTAGCGCTCAAGCGTTATTGAACGAAAATGACTCACCAACCGACCAAGAAATCGCTTGTGCAATCGACGGAAATCTTTGCCGTTGTACAGGCTATCAACAAATCATTGACTCCATTCAAGGTGCTGCGGCAATCCATCGTGGAGAAGTCGAAGCCCGTGCACCTGCAAGTGACCCACATCCAGACCCTCATCCAGAGGGTCCCGAAGAACCCAATATGCCTCCAGGCCACGCACGGTGATTACATGTCAGGGGGATATCGTCAACAACCAGGTGGTGCGGGTGGCACGACACGTAAAGACGGTAAGCGCGTTGCTGGAAAGCAAGCATTTCCTCCACCAGGTTCCGGTGGCTCAAAGCCAAATATGAGCCCCAGAGATCTCGACTACATCCCGGAATCAGTCGGTGGAAAAGAACCTCAACCAGCCGGTTCTCACATACATGACCGTGCTCGAACAGGAACCAGTGTCGGTAAAGAAATGCCACTGGTTGATTCCAATGCTAAAGTCACTGGTCAAGCATGGTATGGAGACGACGTACGCCTGCCCAACGAAGTCATTGGCAAGATTTTACGCTCCCCTCACCATTATGCTCGAATCAAATCCATTGACACATCACGAGTTGAAGCCCTCCCTGGCGTTCTTGCGGTAGCAACTGGTGCAGATTCTCCGCACCGATTCGGTGTATTGCCCGTTACCAAAGACGAGCATGCCATGGCTGTTGAGAAAGTTCGTCACGTTGGAGATTTGGTTGCATGTGTAGCAGCAATCGATGAATCTACTGCACTGGAAGCTCTCAATTTATTTGACGTTGAATGGGAAATACTTGAACCGGTATTCGACCCTAAAAAAGGGCTTGAAGATTCTGACGAACCGATTCACTGGAGAGGTAAGTATCACTTGGCGAGGACCAATGTTCAAAAGCGAGTTTTCCAAGAATTTGGTGACCGCTCATTGGTTGAAAAACCGCATGCTCAATCACATGGTAAATGGAAGATGGCAGGTGTTCATCACGGATTTACAGAACCGCACGCAGTTGTTGCTCATTGGGACCCAAATGGTCGTTTACAACTGTATACTCCTCAACAAGTTCCTCATTACACTCATCGAGCTCTTTCAACCGTACTGGATGTTCCAATGCACCAAATCAACGTTATTCGTACCTTCGTCGGCGGAGGTTTTGGTGGTAAATCTGACCCGTTCCCGCATGAAATGTGTGCTGCAATACTCTCAAGAAAATCTGGAAGACCAGTACGTATAACCTTTGACAGAGAAGAAGTGTACTGGATTAACCGTGGAAGACATCCGAGCCATATCGAAGTCAAAATGACCGCTGATGAAGATGCTCGGATTTCAGGATTTGATATCGATGCGCTCATCGATGGTGGAGGATTTGCTTCTTTTGGACACGTAACTTCGTATTACAACGGAGTTCTGGCAACTGCTCCTTACGAATTGGGCTCGTTCCACTATACAGGTGCTCGAGTCTGGACCAATAAACCTGCATCGGGAGCCATGCGTGGTCACGGTGCGGTAAACACCAGGTGTGCTGTTGAAGTCGGTTTAGATGAAATGGCAGAAACAATGCAGGTTGATCCGATTGATTTGCGTCTGGCCAATCTCCTTCCACCGCACAGCAGAACCATCAGTGGCTTTAGAATCACTTCAAACGGAATGCGTGAAGCCCTCGAAAAAGTCCGTGAAGGTTCAAATTGGGATGAGAAATTCCGTCAGTTACCACTCGGCAAAGGTATCGGTATCGGGTGTGGATTCTTCATCTCTGGCTCAGGATTACCGATTCACTGGGACCCAAATCGATTCCCTCATGCAACAGTTCACATGCAAGTGGACATGGATGGCGGGGTAACTGTTCATACCGGTGCTGCTGATATCGGACAAGGTTCGACAACTGCAGTTGCGCAAGTCGTTTCAGAAGTACTCGCTTTGCCCATTGAGATGATTCACGTGCGCAGCCATGAAAGCGACACATCGCCAGTCGACTTGGGCTCATATTCAAGCCGTGTCACATTCATGAATGCAAATGCCGCCATTCGTGCAGCATTGGAAATACGTGAGCGCTTGCTCAATGCGGCATGGGATATTCTCGGTTACCATCCTGATAACCTGGTCATGAATGACCGTCGGATTTACTACAAGCACGACCCTGCAATCGGTGTGTCTTACCTCAAAGCACTTCACAAAGCGCAAGAGGACAAAGGAGCCTTGATCTCAAGCGGCGCTTATCGTTCTCCACCAATGGGTGGTGTTCACAAAGGAGCAGCAGCTGGTTTAGCTCCAGCATACTCGTTTTCATCTTATGTGGCTGAAGTCGATGTTGATGTCGAAACTGGAATGATTAAGTGTACGAATGTTTGGGCAGCCCACGATTGTGGAAAAGCCCTCAATCCTCTGGCAGTCAAAGGCCAAATTATTGGTTCTTGCCACATGGGACTGGGTCAAGTTTTGTCTGAAAAGATGGTTTATGGCCGCACTGGACATTTGCAAAACCCGAATCTTTTGGAATACAAAATACCCTCAGTGTATGAAATGCCACATGTTGAGCCAATCATCATTGAATCGTGTGACCCAGAGGGCCCATTTGGAGCAAAGGAAGCCGGTGAGGGGCCACTCCTCCCGATTTTACCTGCTGTCGTCAATGCTGTTTATGACGCGATCGGGATACGATTACGGGACTTACCTCTTACCCCAGATGTAGTATTCAAAGGAATTGAAAAGGCTCTCAAGCAGTCTGAGTATGACGACCCAACAGATTTGCCTTCGCCACGCTTGACACATAGTGCATTACAACCGAAGTTGGTTGCACGTGCGAATGAACACAAAATTCGAGATAAAGCACGCCAACGAACGGAAGATACCAGCCCTTATGTCAACGGCGTATTATTCGGCTTTGATCCAAACCTACCTCTTGAAGACCAAGTTGAAGGTTGGCGCACTGCAACTGAGCCGGACCCAGAACAACTTGCTGAACTCGGACTCGCTGGTCGTGCTTGGTTGAAAAAAGAACAGCGACAAATGGGAGGTGAACAGTGATGCTTATGCCTCCATTTACACTCCATAATCCGAAAACGGTGGAAGAAGCCTGCGAACTTGCTGGCATGCTGCTGGAAAAAGGTGAAGAATTTGATTGGGTTGCAGGAGGAACAGACTTGCTTCCAAATTACAAGTGGCACATCAATCCAAAACCACATGTTATTTCACTTGCAAAAATCGATGGCACTGATACACTCTCGTTGCACGAGATTGGATGTATGGCTCGCCTTGTTGACTTAACAACAGAGAATGGTATCCATCCATTGGTTGTTGAGGCTGCGAGTAAAGTGGCTTCTTCGCTCGTTCGACGCAACGCGACGATTGGAGGCAATCTTTGCCTCGACACACGCTGCTTTTGGTATAACCAAGGAGAAGATTGGCGCCGTTCTATAGATTGGTGTCACAAAGCAGACTGCGGTACTGGAGCAGATTGCCGGGTAATTCCTAACCAAAACACATTATGTGTAGCAACGTATCAAGGCGACATTGCTCCAACGTTGATGGTCCTCGATGCAGAGGTTCATCTTATTGGACCACAAGGGTTGCGAATTCTCCCTCTCGCAGAGTTTTACCAACTTGACGGGATGACAAAGAATGTTCTGAAGCAAGGAGAATTCCTTCTCAAAATCACTCTTTCAAAAGAAAGTGCTAAGCGAACAGGCACCTACCAGAAACTTCGGGTTCGTGACTCTTGGGATTTCCCAGAGGCGGGTGTAGCAGCCTCTTGGATTGAAGGCGATGTCTCAACGCTTCAAATCGCAACCACTGCGCTTGAATCGATACCTCGGTGTCACCCCGAGGAAGTCGCTGCTATACTCGAAGACGGCTGGAGCGGAATGGATTCTGTCAAAGCACTTGCTTTGAGTATTCGAAAGGCCATCAAGCCAGTGAACAATACCTCGTTGCCTCCAAGATATCGTAAATCAATGGTCCGTGTTCTCACCAAGAGAGCAGTCGAAAAAATACTTGAGAAGTGATCCTATGAAGCAGAATCTACTGGTCTTTGTGTTGACATTTCTCTTGAGTGCCTCTGTTTTGAGTTCAATACCGGTACATGCTCAAAGCCCTATTGATGGTCAATCCTGGACTCTCGGATGGGCGACCGATATGGATTCAACATACATTGTGGAAATGGACCTTGATTGGGATGCGGAAGGTGAAATCATCGCTTACATCGAAAATAATCGTATGGCTCAACTTGAATTGGATTTGTCGTATGATTTCGACAGTTGGGTGCCGTTTTCGTTCAGTGGACCTGAGAGCATCACTGTTTCTGGAAGTGGTAACGATACTTTCACTATTAAATTCTCTTCAATTGACGATGATGACACTCGAGAATACAGTCCAGATAACTCTTCAACATTGACCATAACAGCTGAAGAGAAGGTCGGCGACACATCTGCGAGTACTCAAGAAATAGAAGGCGATGTAAGCGTCCCTCGAGTTTTTGATTTACGCCCAACGGTCACGCTTCCCGATGAAACTCTTCACGCAGGTTCATGGATCGATTTGTCAACGCAATTGGTCAACAACGGCAATGCACGTGATGCAGTGAAGGAGGCCAGTGTTCAATTTCGTAGTTGTCCTCACCTCTCGATGACTGGCTTGGATGAACTGGCAAACACACTTGTCGATACAACGGGCGCTCAAAACGGCAAAGATGTCTTTGCTACGCTACGACTTGAGGCCTCCGACAGCCAACCAAATCGAGTCTGTGAAGTCACCATCTCGCTCACATCTGAAGGTGATGATGCTTCCCGTAGCGTAACTTTTGAACTTGAAGTTGTGGCGGTAGAAGCCAGTGATTCGTCACCAGATTCACCTCAAACAGATGATGACGAAGGCAGCAGCAGTCTTTCACAAGAATCCAACTCGTTACCTTGGGTTGGCGGCATTGAACTTCTCCTGCTTCTTGGCCTTGCTTCGCTTCGTAAACAATTCAGTTGAAAGAACCTCAATTTTTTGTTATTTTCGATGTTTTCCGGCGATATTGAACCCGTTGAATAGTATTCGACAAATTTAATTTTCGTCTCTTATTAACCTGCGTCTCCAAATCATGCATGAACAAGCATTAAGTGTGGAGCGAGGTTCCGACGGTTGTTATACTGTTCAAGAGTACGGCAAGCGAACAAGGGGTGAGATATTTGGCAGACGAGGAATCGACAAAAATATCCATCGAAACTTGGCTGAAAGTTGGCCTCGTATCTTCTCTCTTTCTCTCAGTCATCGTCATCAGTATCGTCAGTTGGGACAAGACGACCGTTCTCTCCCCATACAACAATGCTGCAGATGAATATTCAATGCAGCAATTAACCGAGATGCGAAATGTAGTCGAAGCAAGTGACTACAGTATCGCGAACACCATGTCTACTCCTATGCTCGTCAACGACTGGAACGATCCTCACCGAACCATGCTCATCATTGCTGGTCCTGAGAAACCCTTTGATGCAGCTGAAGCATCCGCACTTCACGACTTTGTAACCAAGAAAGGTGGTAAAGTCATTCTTGCAGCAAGTTCAACCAATGCACAATTGGTTGCTTCAGAATTTGGAGTGAAATATTTCGACGCACCTGTTTATGACGACCAACGTTTCTATGAAGTCGAAGATGACCTTGGCGTGCTTCAACCTGCAGACTATCGCCGATTATGGTCTGCTGCCAGTGTAAGCGAAAACATCAGCGAGATGGGAGATGAGCGACTGATTCCATGTTCTCAAGCCAATATCGCTATCGCTCAGGTTGAAAACTGCAGAATGCCCGTTCTTTTCCACCGACCAACTGCTATACAGGTTCTCGATGAACAATCTGATTCCGACCGAGAAATCAGTATTCTCGCAGCAGCATCAACGTCTGCTCGTGTTGCTAAATTCCCTGATAACATTGACAGCGATCAAAACCCGACATTGGGAGAAGGTATGACAGGACTCATTATTCGAATTGATTATCCTGTCTCCGACGTGCTTGACCGAAAACCAAACAACGACTACGGCGAAATTGATGTAACTGGCTCAATCGTGTTTGTTTCAGACCACTCCGTACTTGCGAACCACTTGTGGGATGCAGACCTTGCTGAAGAAAACGGCTACCTACAATGCACATCACCTGCTTATGTTGAAAACGGCCACAACTGTTGGGATACCGACCCAGATGGCCTTTCTGCCGCTCAAGGTGATACAACTTGGAACGGTAACAGTCAATACTTCTCTGCGCTAATGTATGACATGATGGAATTTGACAATCAAGAATTGTCCACTACCATTACCCGTTCTCCTTCTGAGTTTTACATCGTATTCGATGAAAGTCGTCACGTTTCCAGTGCATTGACATCCCCATTCACCGAAGCAATGGGCGCTATTGTTCTGCTTACCAGTGACGTCGTTCTCAAGTGGCTTATCATCTTGAATCTCTTCGCTCTTCTTGCTATTGCAATCATGGTCGTGCCTGAAAAAGAGAATTGGCGGCACGTCTTTGACTTGACTCGATTTAGAGAACGCCCATCGAAGTTAGACCCCTCTCAATACCAACTGCGAACCCGTGAAGCATTGCTTTCCAAGGTTCGTCAGTTCAATGACCTCACGCGTGACGAGTTCATGCGTAAATCCCCAGCGGAGATCATGCAAATGGTCCGAGATCCGCGCCTTGTTGAGCTGATAAGTTCAACCCGTTCCTACTCCAACGAAGAACTAAGGGAGATAATCCCACAAATTCGACGTTGGGGAAATTGATAATTGGAGGAAAATAGACATGCAACCCCCCGCCCCACCAGCAGCCCCGCCCGCGCCAGCGCCAGCAGCGCCTGTGGCCCCAGCAGCACCTGCAATGCCTGCACCAGCAGCGCCAATGCCTGCGGCACCTATGCCAGCAGCACCAGCGCCTATGCCAGCAGCACCTGCAATGCCAGCACCGGCCCCAGCACCTGTAGCACCGGCCGCTCCGGCCCAGCCGAAGCACCAGACCAGCCCAGAAAACAAAGAGAAGTTGAAGGCCGTCGGTTCGATTGCAAGCGCAATCAGTGCCGAAGTCCAGAAAGTAATTATTGGTAAAGCACACGTTATCGATAATGTTCTGATCAACATCCTTTCCAACGGTAACCTTCTGTTCGAAGATTACCCAGGTCTGGCGAAGACATTGATGACCAACACCTTTGCCGATGCACTCGGTTGTGATTTCAAGCGTGTACAATTTACGCCTGACTTGCTCCCTGCTGACATCACAGGTACCAACATCTATGACGCAAAGAAAGGTGAATTTACGTTCAAGCCAGGACCTTTGTTCTGTAACCTTCTTCTTGCTGACGAAATTAACCGTGCTCCTCCAAAGACCCAAGCAGCTTTGCTTGAGGCTATGCAAGAGAAGCAAGTTACCATCGGTACTGTGACGCACAAACTCCCAGCACCATTTATTGTTATGGCAACTCAAAACCCTGTCGAACAAGAAGGTACTTACCCACTACCAGAAGCACAACTTGACCGTTTCATGTTCAAGATGTCCGTAGGATATCCTGACCGTGCAGATGAAGATGAGATTCTTTCTCGTCGTATCTCTCGTGGAAAAGACGCTGTCGAAGTCGAAGTCATTACCAGTCCAGAAATGGTGATTAACATGCAACAAGCATGTGAATTCGTTTACGTCGACCCTGCTCTACGAATGTATATGGTTGAAGTTGTTTCCAGAACACGTGAAGATCCTCGTGTTTTGGTCGGCGCTTCTCCTCGTGGTTCCCAAGCATTGCTCAAGACCTCTCGTGCAGCAGCAGCTCTTCGTGGTCGTGATTTCGTCACTCCTGATGACATCAAAGCAATCTCTGAATTGGCACTTGCTCACCGAATTATTCTCAAGCCTGAACATCAAATTAAGGGTCTTGAGGCTGGTGAAGTTATCCAAACTATTCTACGAGAAGTTCCAGTACCTACAGTTTGATTGTAATACAATACTGATTTTGAGGTGAGTATGATGTGGAGTCGTAAATCTGCTATGTTAGGAAGCTTGGCTATTGCCATGTATTTGCTTGGTTTGACCTTGCGAAATTCCCAACTGGTTACGATTGCGGTTGTCATCTTCGTGTTCCTCACTTGGGCTGCTTTGTTTGGCGGTCATGCTGACGTTGCCGCAACAGGCCGTCGTGCAGAAGAGTGGACGGGAGAAGAAGGTGCGGCATTGAACAGTGTAAGCGCAATGCGCAAACTGTCCAGTGCTCGAATCTTCGAAGATGGAGAACTCAACATCACGCTGAGGATGCAGAACCATTCCTCTCTTGCCAAAATTCTTGAAGTTCGAGACCGTGTTCCAGAAGTTATGCGTATCAAAGATGGTGCGAATTATATTCTGATGGAATTGGGTCCACGCCGTGAAACATTCATCGAATACACCGTTGAATGCCCTCTTCGAGGATTTTACAGCGTTGGTCCAGTAGCGGTCAGAATTCAAGACCCGTTCGGATTATTCCACAAGGAAAAAGAATTGCATGTCTACAACGATTTCCTTGTGTTCCCGAAAATGGAAGACCTCAAAGAGACTTTTGTCAAATCCCGTGTTCCTAAGATTTTCACGGGTGCTGTCAACATCCGACAACCCGGACCAGGTTCTGAATTTTATTCCCTTCGTGAATATTTCGAAGGGGATTCATTCCGTGCCATTAACTGGTCTGCATATGCCCGTTCTGGAAAACTCATGGTGAACGAGCGCGAACGTGATGCTGTTTCTGATATCATCATCATTGTTGACTCACGATCAGTAGCTGAAACAGGACCTGTTTCGAGAAATGCACTGGTCTATTCAACACGTGCTGCAGCTTCATTAGCGAAATATTTCCTTGGCCGCAGAGATTCTGTTGGTGTCATTGTGTATGGCGATGAAGTTGTCAGCGTTGACCGAGATACTGGTAAGAAGCAACTCTATGTGATTTTAACGAAACTTGCCGGCGCAGTTGCTCGTGGTAACATTCCATTGCAAGTCGTCGTCAACCGTATCTTACCGCACATCAATAAGGGCAGTCCAATCATCTTCTTGTCGAATCTTGAAGACGACCCAACGATTGTCAATGCTTTGCGTGATTTCAGGGCTCGAAATTTCGATGTTACTGTTCTCACGCCTTCATCACTTGAGTTTGAATTCGATGCCCGACGTATCGACCGTACTGGCTATGAAGTCATGAAGACAGAGCGAGATGTTCTCATCAGTGAACTTCGCGGACTTGGCGTTAACATCATGGATTGGGAGCCGGATATGTTGCTCTCTACTGCACTTGCTGGGGCAAGAGGATTTTGAGGTGAGAATATGACTGTATCACGACCTTCCAGCGACACTGCCCACTTGTATGACGGTAAGACGGTTCGTTCCGCTGCACCTTCTCGAAAGAAGATTGCCGGACAAATCGGTTCAGGAAGTGAAATTCCAAAGGACGCTATTCCTGAAGTAGAAATTCCATCATTTATTGAAAGCCTTCTTGGCGGACCATTGGTGCCAAAGACGAAGTTCTTACCACCTGCTAAGATGGTACAAAACCTTCAACTCGGCGTCTATGGTATTCTTGTTGCGCTCGCCTTACTCACCTACATGATCTCTCCAGCCGAGGGAACGATTTGGTACATGATTACCGGAAGTTTAGGCGTCGCTACCGTGCTTCAATTGATTCTTATCGCCGGTGCAACAGGCACTGGATTTTGGGGGACATTCCAGCGTGATGGCCGCTTTACCCTCGTGAGTAATTTGATGTTCATACTTGCCATTCTGCGTTTTGCTTCATCAAAAGTAACTCTTTCCAATGACCTCTTTGGTCTTCAAGATAAACCATTCTTACTCTCCGCACTTGTTGTTATCTATGCTGTGCTCTTAATCATGTATTTCGAACTAACAAAC
>TARA_B100001093_G_scaffold25211_2_pt1 | contig 11686 bp, 7 predicted proteins | sample TARA_B100001093 | Tara Oceans TARA_B100001093 (sample SAMEA2623116) | marine metagenome | biome: marine biome (ENVO:00000447); feature: surface water layer (ENVO:00002042); material: "saline water (ENVO:00002010), including plankton (ENVO:xxxxxxxx)" | depth 5 m
TATTCTAAATTTACTTTGATTTAAAACTTTTAAATTAAAATCTGAATTATAAACATATTGATCGTCAAGATTAATATTTGACTGAACAATCACATTTTTTTTTGAAAATGGAATAACCCTTAAAAAGGAATTTTTAAGATAAAACAAGCTATTGTTTTTATTTCCATTATTAGTTATTGAATATTTAGGTAAATACAAATCATAATTAAGTATAATCGTGTAATTTTTGTTTTTTGCAAAGGTTTTTTTTTCAATTTTAATTATATCAATATTTTTTTCTAGACGAACCCAAGAAACATCGCTATCATTGATTAGAATATTCTTAATTTCAGTTCGACCTACAAGATTTGATTGTGGTTTTAATAATGATGAATCATACTCAGAGTAAAGTTTCTTAGAAAGGATAGAATTAAAGCTTGAATATGCATTATTCCAATCGTATAAATATAAATCCAGATTATTATTAAAGATTGAATCATTAATTATGATTATTTGCTTTACCGAAAATTTGTTATTTGTTGAATCAAATATAATCTCAATATTGTGAGAAGATTGTGATTTTAAACTAAAAAAAAATAAAAAAAAAATAAAAAAAGATATTAATTTATTCACTTCTAAAAGTTAGGAGAATATCCTTTGTTAGAATAAAAATCATCAATAATACTTATAACTTCTTGAGGTTTATTAGCAATTTTAAAAATAGACATGTCTTCATTGGAGATGTTTTTATATTGTTTTAAAACAACTTTATTTAACCAATTTAAGCAACCTTCCCAAAACTTAGAGCCATATAAAATAACAGGTATTTTTTCAATTTTTTTAGTTTGAATTAATGTCAAGGACTCGAATAATTCATCAAAAGTTCCAAAACCACCAGGCATTACAATAAAGGCTTGAGCATACTTGACAAACATAACTTTTCTAACAAAAAAATAATCAAAATCAAGAGATTTATCTTTATCAATATATTCATTAGGGTCCTGTTCAAATGGGAGTTTTATATTTAACCCAACTGAAATTCCATTTGCATTTTTTGAACCTTTATTAGCAGCCTCCATTATCCCAGGGCCTCCACCGGTAATTACGCCTAAGCCTTTTGAAACAATAAGCTTAGAAATTTCAATTGTTTCATTATAGTAATAATCATCTTTATTAGTACGAGCTGACCCAAAAATTGATACACAGGGACCAATTTCAGAAAGTCTCTCGTAACCTTCAACAAGCTCACCCATAACCTTGAAAACAGACCACGAATCATGTGATCTTTTTTTAAACCATTCTTTACTGTGCATAATTTAAATTTAACTCCTTTTTTACAAAAAGACTTGTTATAGATTTTTTATTTTTTATAAAATCATCAAAAAGACCTTGAAATATAATATTACCACCATTTTCTCCACCTGCAGGGCCAAGCTCAACTACATAATCAACAATTTTTAAAATATCAATATTGTGTTCGATAATTAATATTGTATTTCCTTTATTAGACAATCGATATATTATCGATAAAAGTAATTTAATATCTTCAAAATGGAGTCCAGTTGTTGGTTCATCAAAAATGAATAAAGTTTTTCCGGTGTCCTTTTTTGATAACTCTGTGGCTAATTTTATTCTTTGCGCTTCACCACCAGAAAGAGTAGTTGAAGATTGGCCCAGAGAAATATATCCAAGACCAACATCAATTAAAGTATTTAATTTTCTTATGATTTTAGGATAGTTTTCAAATATTAATGCAGCTTCTTTAATTGTCATGTTTAGTATTTCAGAAATACTTTTACCTTTTAACTTAACCATGAGTGTTTCAATATTAAACCTCTTACCATTACATTCATCACATTCAACATATATATCTGGGAGAAAATTCATTTCGATTTTTTTCATTCCACCACCCATACACTCTTCACATCTTCCTCCTTTAACATTAAAACTAAATCTTCCAGGTTTGTATCCTCTGATAACAGATTCAGGTAAGTTTGAAAACAACTCTCTAATATCATTGTAAATTCCAGTATATGTTGCTGGATTACTTCTAACTGTCTTACCTATTGGTGATTGATTAATCTGAATTACTTTATCTATGTACTCTGTGCCATCAATTTTTTTATGTGCTAAAGGTATTTTATTACCATTATAAATTTTATTATTAAAAACTGGATACAATGTTTCATTAATTAATGTAGACTTTCCACTTCCGGAAACCCCACATATACCAGTTATCATACCGATAGGTATCTGAACATCAATATTTTTTAGGTTGTTTCCAGAACAACCAGTTATTTTAATAAAATTTTTAAATTTTAAATTTTCTTTTTTAATTCTTGATATGTTTTTTTTTCCATTTAAATACTTAGCAGTTAAAGTATTTGATTTAGTAATCTTATCTGATATGTCATTAAAAACAACATTCCCTCCATTTTTTCCAGCACCTGGGCCAATATCAATAATATAATCAGATTTTAACATGATATCTTTATCATGTTCAACAACGATTATAGTATTTCCTAAATCTCTTAATTTTTTTAACGAATTAATTAGCTTATTGTTATCAATTTGATGTAATCCAATCGATGGTTCATCTAATATATACAGAACATCTTGTAATTGAGAACCAATTTGGGTTGCAAGTCTAATTCTTTGGGATTCACCTCCTGAAAGTGATCTTGTTTCTCTATTAAGGGTTAGGTAGTCTAAACCGACGTCTAAAATAAAATTTATTCTTTTCAAAATCTCAGAAATAATTTGTTTTGAAATTTTCATTTTTTTTGAATCCAGTTTTTTTAATAAAATAGATATCCAATCATTCAATCTAATGAAGCTCATATCACTTACTTCAGAAATATTTTTGTTCAATATTTTAAAATTAAGTGACTCTTTTTTTAACCTTTTACCATTACAAACTTTACAATTAGATTTCAACATATAGTTTTTAGCCCAAGATTTTAACTTTTTGCTTTCAGAGAAAGAAAATTGATTTTCAATAAAATTTACAATTCCTTCAAAATCAATACTGTATGTTCTTGTTAAACCCAAAGATTTTGACATTATTTTAAATTTTTCTTTGCCACCAAAAAGAATAATATCTAACGCTTTTTTTGGAATATCATTAATCGGATCTTTTAGGTCAAAATTATATTTGTTTGCAATGTTTTTAAGCTGACTAAACATCCAATTATTTTTATATGACCCAACAGCTGTGATTCCTCCAGAATGAATAGATTTGTTTTTGTCAGGAATTAATGTATCAATATTGACCTCGTTGATAAAACCCAAGCCTTTGCATTGTTTACACATTCCATACGGTGAGTTAAATGAGAAAGAATTTGGTTCAGGAATTTCATATGATATTCCTGATTCGGGACAAATTAAGTTTTTACTATAGTAAGATGGATTTTCACTTTCATCAATAATTAGCACAGAACCGTCCCCATTTGAAAAGGTAATATTAAGACTGTTTTTTAATCTTTCTTTAGAGTTATTATCACTCTTTAGCGTAAAATTATCCACTAAAATTTCTATTGTATGAATTTTATATCTGTCCAACTCTAGACCATTTTCAATTTCTATTATTCTATTATCAACTCTAACCTTATCAAATCCTTGTTTTTTTATACTAATAAACAATTCTCTATAGTGTCCCTTTCTGGATTTTATAACTGGTGAAAGAATTTTTATTTTTTTATCTAAATATTTATTAATAATTAAATCAAAAATTTTTGAATTTGTATATGCAATCATTTTCTTTCCTGAAATGTAGCTGTGAGCATCTGACACTCTAGCAAAAAGCAGTCTTAAAAAATCATATATCTCGGTTATAGTTCCAACAGTCGATCTTGGATTTTTAGTTGTTGTTTTTTGTTCAATAGCAATTACTGGAGATAGTCCGTCAATTTTATCAACATCAGGTCTTTTCAACTCTCCAATAAATTGTCTAGCATAAACTGAAAAGGTTTCAATATATCTTCTTTGAGCTTCAGCATAAATAGTATCAAATGCTAAAGATGATTTACCACTTCCTGAAAGACCAGTTATAACAATCAATTTGTTTCTAGGAATTTTAAGGTCAATATTCTTAAGGTTATGAACCTTACAACCTTCAATTGAAATATTCTCTTCCATTCAAAATTTGATAATCTCCTAATATAGGAATTAAATTATATTATTTACCATCACCATAATCATCACCTCTTGGATCAGCTGCAGTAAAAATTTTATTTTTTTCGATTAAAATTGCGTCAACTCTTCCAACCAATGAATAACTATCATCAAACTTATAACCAATATCCATTAATTTATTTTTTGTTTTATTTGAAATAGCATTTTGCTCATAAAAAATTTGATCTGGAAACCATAAATGATGAAACCTAGGCTTGATTACTGCCTCCTGTATTGTCATATTAAAAAAAGATACATTTAAGATAGTTTGCAAAACAGATGTTATAATAGTTGGACCACCAGGACTTCCTAAAATCATATACAGTTTATTATTCTTTTCGATTATTGTTGGTGTCATTGAGCTTAGCATTCTTTTTTCAGCATTAATTGAATTGTTCTTGCCGCCAATTAAGCCATATATGTTTGGTGAACCAGTTTTAATAGAGAAATCATCCATTTCATTATTAAAAAAATATCCGAGTGATGGTGAGATCAATTTAGAACCAAAATTTGAATTCAAAGTTGTAGTGACTGAAACAGCATTTCCAAATGAATCAACTATAGAGTAGTGCGTAGTTTCATTAGACTCATTTAAATTGATATGCCCGTGTTTTATTTCACTTGATTTTCTGGGTTTTTCAAAATCTATCTCTTTAAATCTTGAAATCAAATATCTACGTGATGTAATTGAATCAATAAAACTATTATCTATAAAGTCTGGGTCACCTAAGTAAAAACTTCTGTCAGCAAAAGAAAGTTTTTCTAATTCAGCTAAAGCTTGTACATATTCAATTTCTGAATTATTGAGTGATTTTTGATTTAAAAAATTTAAACTTTTTAAGATTTGAGACATCACTATACCACCACTTGACGGTAATCCCATTGTAATGATTTTTAAATCTTTATAATTAAAAACCAATGGACTTCGCCAAACAGGTGAATATTTCATTAAATCTTCATGGGAAATAATTCCTCCCCTGTAACTTAAATATTCGACTATCTTGTTTGCACTATCACCATTATAAAAAGATTTTAAACCGTTTTTAAGAAGTGATCTAAGTGTTTTGTATAGTGCTGTGTTTTTAAATAAAAAACCCTCATAAAATTCATTATTAAATAATTTAATTTCATTATTTAGTTTCAATATTTGACCCTTCGAAGAATTAAAAAGATTAGCTTGGTTTTTTGATAATTTAAATCCATTTTTAGCCAAATTCATAGCAGGTTTAAAAATTGAATCCAATGGGATTGATCCAAACTTATCATAAACCTCAGACAAACCTGCAGGGGTTCCAGGAACTGCAACTGAAAGGGACCCAATATTACTGAGATTTGGAATTACTTTATTTTCATCATCTAAAAACATATTTTGGTTTGCTTTTAATGGTGCTTTTTCTCTGTAATCCAAAGAACCGATATTTCCTAAGCTGTCTCTATACACTAAGAAACCTCCACCTCCAAGATTACCAGCATTTGGATACACAACAGCTAGAGCTAAATCAACAGCAATCATGGCGTCAAATGCATTTCCACCCATCTCTAAAATTTCAATTCCTGCAAGGGTTGCTTCTTTCTTTGCAGAAACTATTGCATATTCATTAAAAAACGGTTGTTTATTACACGAAAAAATTATTAAAAACAATACATAAAATGGGAGACGAATCTTATTTTTCACAATGAGTAAATATATAATAATCACTGTGTATATTTGCATATGACATTAATTAAATCTATTTCAGGAATAAGAGGAACCATAGGTGGTAGAGTTGAAGAAAATTTAACACCTATAGATGCTGTAAATTTTGGTTGTGCTTATGCAGAATGGATAATTTGTAAAAATCCAAATTCAAAAAATAAAGTTATAATTGGAAGAGATGCAAGAATCTCAGGAGAAATGATTCAAAATCTAGTTCAATTTTCTTTAATATCCATGGGAATTAATGTAGTTGACCTGGGTTTGTCAACTACACCGACAGTTGAACTAATGGTCCAAAAGCATAATGCCAATGGAGGAATTATTATAACAGCAAGTCACAATCCAAAAGAGTGGAATGCTCTCAAGCTATTGAACGAAAATGGTGAGTTTTTAAACTCAATTGAAGGAGAAAAAATAGTGGATTTGTATGAGAAGAAAAAATTTAAATTTTCAAAAGTTGATAAATTAGGGACTTTAACTAATTTAAAAAATTCTATGACTCAACATATAAATTCTGTTCTAAATCTAAAAATAGTAAATGTTGAAAATATTAAGTCAAAGAAACTTAAAATAGTAGTTGATGCAGTTAATTCATCTGGGGGGATAATTATCCCGGAATTATTAAAAAAATTAAATGTAGAAGTTATTAAACTATATTGTGAACCTAATGGTGATTTTCCTCACAATCCTGAACCATTGAAAAAAAACCTCAAAGATTTATCTAGAAGAGTGATTGAGTTAGGTGCTGATATGGGAATTGCTGTAGATCCAGATGTAGATCGTTTAGTTTTTGTTTGTGAAAATGGAGAAGTGTTTGGAGAAGAAAACACATTAGTAGCTTGTGCTGATTATGTTTTAAGTAAAACACCCGGTTCAACTGTATCTAACCTCTCATCCTCACGAGCTTTGAATGATATAACTATTAAGTATAATCAAACTCATTATTATTCTGCAGTTGGAGAGGTAAATGTGGTTGAAAAAATGAAAAAAGTTAATGCAATTATTGGAGGTGAAGGAAATGGAGGGGTCATTTATCCAAAAAGCCATTACGGAAGAGATGCTGTTGTTGGTATAGGACTTTTTTTATCACTATACAGTGAAAAAAACTTGAGCACGAGTAAACTGCTTGAGACATATCCAAAATATTTTATGGTAAAAAAGAAAATTAATTTATCTAGTTCAATTGATGTTGATCATGTTTTAAGTCAAATTGCAGCTAAATACGAAAATGAAAATATAGATTATGTTGATGGAATTAGAATTGATTTTAGCAAAAGCTGGGTTCAATTAAGAAAGTCAAATACAGAACCAATCATTAGAGTTTACAGTGAGGCAACAAGTGAAGAAAGAGCAAAAAGTTTAATTTTAAATATTGAATCATTAGTCCACGAAATATCTAATTAAGTATTTGGGGCCTTATCCATGTGCTTAAATCTATTATGTGTCCACAAATATGGGTAGGGATCTTCTCTTAATTGATTTTCCACCAATTTTAAATATTTTTCTGTTATTTCATAATCCTTGTAATCATTAGGGTTTTCAGCAATAAGCTGAAAGTCAACAGAATAGTATCCTCTTTCTATTTTTTTCATTCGTGCATAAACAACAGGAAGACTGAGTTTCTTTGCAATTCTTTCAGAGCCAGTAAATATAGGAACTTTTACTCCTAAGAATTTACTCCAATAATTTTTACTTCTCATTTGTGGAGATTGATCAGCAACTAATCCATAAAGGTGTGGTGTTATTGATTGAGCCTCAGTTTTATAAATTTCTTTTATAGCGTCATATCTTGAAATTAACTCTAAACCATGTCTAGATCTAGAATTATACATAAAATTATTAATTGATTCATTTTTTATTGGCGTATATACTGCAGAAAACTTGTGTTTTATGTAGTAGGGGAGGCCTGTACACCACTCATAACCTGAGTAATGTGAGACCATTAAAACAACACTCTTTCCTTCATCATAAAACTTGTTTAATAGATCAATATTAATAATCTTAAATCTTTTATCAAAATCTAACTTAGAAAAAGAATCCATTTTAATAGACTCAAAATATAGGTCAGTAAAGTATTTGTAAAATTTATTAACAATAATTTGTATTTGATCTGATTTGATTTTCAGATTACTTCTTTTAAGGTTATTTTTTACAATATTTACTCGATACTTAAAAACCTTATGAATTATAAAAGAAGTGAAGTCTGAAATTAGATATATAACACTCAGAGGAAGTATTTTAATAAATTTTAACAGAAAAGTAACAATCACTTTTAATTTAATTATTCTTCAACGATGAATTTAAAATAAACTCTAATTCATCATCCTTTATGTTTTTTGCAATAATTTTTTTATCAGGTCCTATCAAAAATGATGTTGGAACTCCCTCAGATGCAACATTATATAATTTAGATATTGGGTCATTAAAATATTTTAAACTCGAAATATGAACCCAATTTTCAATACCATCATCCTCAATTGCTTTTCTCCACGAAGCTTCATTAATATCAAGAGAAACACCAACAATAATAAAATCTTTATTATCATATTTATTCATGGTTTTAACTAAACCGGGGTTATCAATTCTACATGGAGCACACCAAGATGCCCAAAAATCTAAAAGAATATATTTTGAATCTATTGAACTCAATGAAATATTTTCTCCATTAAGACCAGGACCTGAAAACTTTGGAGCAAAAGCACCAATTGTTGGAGATTCAGAATTAGTAAGATTGTAATTGTCTATAATTTGTTTTATCTCAATAGAAGAACTTGTTTTTTTTATATTTTCAGAAAAATTATTTAACAGACTATCTGCGAGCCTAAAGTCAATAGACCTTTCGTAAATCATTCTTCTAAGTATTAATGATGATATATACGAATCATTATTTTGATCAATAAAATCAAATTCATAATCGGTCAATTTCTTTCTCATACTAACGAACTGAGATTCAAGATCAGCAACAACTAGTGAATCTGAGTTGTAGACAGCTTTATTAATCTCTTGATCTATTACAGATAATTCATTTGTAAAGTTCAAGGTTTCATTTTTATATTTCTTAAAATCATCATTCGATTTCGTTCCAGTAACTTTTGATGAGGAAAGTGAGTCTTTAAAGATTTTAAGATTAATTTTTCCAGGCTCAAGGATTAAAGGGATATTGCCCATAATATCTTTAAAAAATAAATAATGCATTTCAGGAAAACCAATTGTATCAGAAAATGAAAATTTTCCATTTTTAATTATTGTAGAATCTTTCAATATTGGCTTGTTATCTTGATATTGAACTAGAAAAACCTTTTCATTATCATTAAAATTTGAATCAGCGACTATTTTTACGTCGTTGGAAGTACATGATATGATAAAAAACAACAATAAAATTAACTTTTTCATACTAATATGATTTAGGAATACTTCGTCAAAAGTAATAACTTTAATTTAAACTGATGAAAGAAATAGACAAAGTACTTAATAGCATTAAAAAAATTGTAGGAAATAGAAATCTTATAGTTTCAGATTGGGATAAAGAACCATTCTTAAAAGGCTGGAGATATGGCGAAGGAAAGGCTCTAGCAGTAGTTAAGCCTGAAAAATTAATTGAAATGTGGGAGGTACTTGAGTTGTGTGTAAAAAATGACTTAATTATTATAATGCAAGCTGCAAACACAGGTCTAACTGGGGGATCAACCCCAGACGGTAAAAATTATGATAGAGAAATAATTATAATAAATACTATAAATTTAAAAGATATTCATGTAATAAATGACGGGAAACAAATCATTGGGTTTGCAGGAAGCACCCTTTATGATTTAGAAAAAAAAATAAAAAAATATGGAAGAGAGCCGCATTCAGTGATAGGATCAACGTCAATTGGAGCTTCAATTACAGGAGGAATTTGCAATAACTCTGGAGGGTCATTAGTACATAGAGGGCCTGCATATACACAACTTGCTCTTTATGCTAAAATAAATGAATCTGGCAAACTTGAATTGATTAATGAACTTGATGTTAACTTAGGATCTAATCCAAAGGAAATTTTCAAAAATTTAGAAGAAAAAAAATACGATAATAATGATATAATTTACTCTAATAAGTTAGCATCTGATAATAAATATTCAGAAATTGTTAGAGATATTAACTCAAATATACCTGCAAGATTTAATTCAGATAAACGATTATTGTATGGTGTTTCAGGAAGCGCTGGAAAAGTTGCTGTATTTGCTGTTAGAGTAGATACATATCCAAAACCAAAAGAAAGTCAAGTTTTCTTTTTAGGATCAAATAATGTTGATGTTTTTTGGAAATTAAGAAGGCATATTTTATTAAATTTCAAAACGCTTCCAAGATTAGGCGATTACATGCACAGAGATTGTTACGATGCAGCAAAAAAATATAGTAAAGATTCATTTATTGTAATTGAAAAACTTGGAACAAAATATTTACCAATATTATTTAAATTTAAAAGAGTTATTGATTTAATATCTAAAAAAATTAATTTTCTTCCCAATAAATTGTCTGATAGAGTTTTACAGTTTTTAAGTTTATTTTGGCCAAACCACTTACCTAAAAAAATGGAAAGTTTCAGAGACCAATATGAACATCTATGGATTATTGAAATGACAGACAATGGTATTGATGAAGCTGAAGCATATTTTAAAACCTTTTTTAATGAAAATGATGGCTCTTATTTTAAATGCAACAATAATGAAGCAAAAAAAGCACAATTACACAGATATGTTTCTGCAGGTGCATTTGGAAGATATCAGTCATTAAAAAACAAAAGCAACAAAGAATCTTTTTCAATGGACATTGCTCTTCCTAGAAATGAAAAGAAATGGTTTGAAAAACTTCCTGAAGATATAAATGATTTATTTGAAATTAAACTTTATTATGGTCATCTTTTTTGTCACGTAATGCATCAAAATTATGTTGTTAAAAAAGGAGTTGATACTAAAGATTTATTAAGTAAACTTCTAGAATTTTATGAAAGTAGAGGAGCTGAATATCCAGCTGAACATAATGTTGGCCATGAGTATTCTGTAAAATCTTCATTATTTGATTTTTATAAAAAACTTGATCCAACAAATAGTTTTAACCCTGGAATTGGCAAAACAAGTAAATTGAAAAACTGGAAGTAAATCTCTATACAATACTAATATCTTAATATTTAGACTTATTTTTGTTAAATAATATGAGTAATAAGTTTGGTAAAATATTCACCTTAACAAGTTTTGGTGAATCTCACGGAATAGCAATTGGAGGTGTAATAGATGGATGTCCTCCGAATAAAGAAATTGATCTATCTAAAGTTCAACACGATTTAGATCGAAGAAGACCTGGTCAGTCTAAAATTGTAACTCAGAGAAAAGAAAGTGATAAAGTTGAGTTTTTATCAGGAATATTTGATGGAAAAACAACTGGAACCCCAATTGGATTTATAATAGTTAATAAAGACCAAAAATCTAAAGACTACGATCACATAAAAGATATCTTTAGACCATCACATGCAGATTTTGTTTATCAGAAGAAATATGGAATTAGAGATTATAGGGGAGGTGGTAGAAGTTCGGCCAGGGAGACTGCTTGTAGGGTTGTTGCTGGATCAATTGCAAAACAAGTTTTAAATGAAATTTCTTTTAACGCTTTTGTATCAAAGGTCGGAAATATTGAAATTAATTCTGACTTTTCTAAAATCAATTTTGATAATACTGAAAAAAATCCTGTTAGATGTCCAGATTTAAAAAAAGCTGAGGAAATGGAATCTCTTATTAAGACTATAAGAAAGGACGGTGATACGATAGGAGGGATTGTCTCATGTGTAATTAAGAACGTTCCTGT
>TARA_B100001093_G_scaffold64524_2_pt1 | contig 11680 bp, 13 predicted proteins | sample TARA_B100001093 | Tara Oceans TARA_B100001093 (sample SAMEA2623116) | marine metagenome | biome: marine biome (ENVO:00000447); feature: surface water layer (ENVO:00002042); material: "saline water (ENVO:00002010), including plankton (ENVO:xxxxxxxx)" | depth 5 m
GAATCTATTGATTTCACATTTAATATGCTTGGAAAACACAATGTTCTTAATGCTGCAGCAGCAGCAATATTATGTATATATGAAGGAATATCTATTGAAATCATTCAAGATTCATTACTCAAATTCGAAGGTATAGATAGACGAATGCAAATCTTCGGGGAAAGGCGAATAAATAATAATCATTGTATTTATATAGATGATTATGGCCATCATCCAACAGAGATAGAAAAAACAATAGAAGCAATTAGAGAATCATTTTCAGGTTATAAAATAAATATGGTTTTTCAGCCACATAGATTTACCAGAACACATGACTTATTTGATAAATTTATTGATGTCTTGGGAGCAGTGGACCAGTTACTTCTCCTTGAAATTTACTCAGCGGGAGAAAAAGCCATTGAAGGAGTTGATAGTTCTAATATTAAGAAATCTCTACTTAATTCTGGTTTTAATAACGTAGAACTCTTCTCTAATAATGATTCTATCATCAAAGAATTAGACCAGAACATTGATTCAGATACAGTTTTTGTATTCCAGGGTGCAGGAAATATATCTTCGATTAGCAGCGCCATAAAAAAGGAAGTAAGCTAGCGTGAATCTGGTACCACTTCTTCAAGAGCAAAAGATTTTATTATTGTCTGGCGGTTGGTCTGCCGAAAGAGATATATCTATTAAATCAGGGTTAGCTGTATCAGAAGCCCTAGAAAGAAAGGAAATTTCTTTTAAACATCTTGTTTTAAATTCAGAAAAAGAGGCTAAACTTTTACCTGATGATTTTGATTTAGCTTTTATAGCTTTACACGGCAGAGGTGGAGAGGATGGCTTTATTCAAAAAATTCTTGAATCAAAAAATATTAAATATACAGGAAGTGATTCTGAATCATGTCAAACTTCTTTGAACAAAATAGAAGCAAAAAAGATATGGAGAGACCTATTACTTCCCACACCTGACTTTGTTGAAATTATTAATGTTGGTGAATCTGATATGAAATTAACTCCTCACCTATCTGGCGAAAATGATATAACTGCTTTAGATAAAACATATGTTGTAAAACCTGCAAACGAAGGATCTAGCTTTGGTATTTCGATAGTAAGACCAGGTAAGGGTAGTCTTGAAAGCGCTATGCTTGAAGCATCTAATTATGATTCTTCAATCTTAGTTGAGGCTTTTGTAGAAGGTAGAGAACTTACAGTTTCTATTCTTGGAGATGAGGTTTTCCACCCCATACATATAAAACCCTCAGGAGACTTTTATGATTTTAAATCTAAGTATGAAGGGGTAGGTACCCAATATCAAAAGGCAGATATTTCTGAAACTAAACTTAAAGAAATAAAAGATTATGCCTGGCATGCATTCAATTCACTTGGTTGCAGTAATTGGGGCAGAGTAGACTTTATAGAAGACTATGATGGTAACTTTCAAATTATCGAAGTTAATACTGTACCTGGCCTGACAGAGACAAGCCTTTTCCCAAAGGCAGCATCATATGCAGGCCTTTCATTTGATGAAGTGGTAATGAAAGTTCTTCATTTATCTTGCAAATAATGGAACTTATAATAAAATGCCGGCTACCTTGCTCCACATGATTTACATGGGAGCTTAAAACCAAGAGGAAAAAAATGAGAAATTACGAAATAGTATTTCTAGTTCATCCCGATCGTTCAGATCAAACCAGCTCTATATTATCTAAACTAGATAAGATCGTTAAGGATTCAGGAGGAAGCGTTCATCGCTCTGAAAACATAGGCAATAGGAAACTAGCTTATCCCATACAAGATCAATTTAAGGCGAGTTATGGTCTTTTAAATATTGAATGTAATCAAGAAACTATTAATGAAATCAAAAGCTCCTTTAAATTCAATGACTCTATAATTAGAAACTTAGTATTGAACGCTAAGAAGGCACATCAAGACCCTTCCATTCTCCTTTCTCAAACAAAAGAAGATAATGAGAAAGATTCTTATCAGGAGGCTAGAGAAGCCGCAAATAAGGTAGTAGATCAAGAAGCTAAGGCCGTAGCAGGCTCTAGTGCAGAATCATCAAATGAACCTGCAAAGTCTAAAGAAGAAACTTCCACTGAAGAAGCAAAGGAGGAGTCAAAATAATGGCCAAGAAACAAAAGAAAAATTTTAAACGCAAAAGTGATTTTGATAATAGACCAAAGTATTGCAAATTCACTTCTTTAGGAATAGAAGAGATAGATTTTAAAGATATAAAACTATTGAAAGAATACATCACCGAAACAGGGAAAATAATCCCAGCAAGAATGACAGGAACTTCTGCTAAATATCAGAGACAACTAAACAAAGCTGTGAAGAGAGCAAGGCACCTTGCCTTAATACCATACACAGATTCTCACTATAAATAAGTTATGGAATTAATACTCTTAGAAAAAGTAGCCAAATTAGGCGACCCTGGAGACCTTGTAAACGTAAAATCCGGGTATGGAAGAAACTTTCTCATACCTTCAGGAAAGGCCGTAAGGGCAGATCAAGAAAATAAGGCAGAATACGAAAAAAGGAAAGAAGCTTTGCTAACTGCGGAAGCTGATAGAAAAGATTCTGCTATTCATCAAGCCGCACTAATGAAGGAGATATCTATTGTCATAACAGCTCCAGTTTCTGAAGAAGGAACGTTGTATGGTTCCATTGGTACAAGAGAAATTTCTGATGCCGTAGCAGATAAAGGTCATGAAATTGAAAAAAGTGCCGTCAGATTGCCGGACGGCGTTCTAAAGGAAGTTGGGGAATATTCTATAGACGTGGAGCTCCACCCTGAAATCATTATTCCGATTTTGGTAAAGGTTATAGCTTCAGAAGAAACTTAAAAAGTAACTTGTCTTAAACTTCTTCCGGTGGGAGAATTAGATTCATTCATCTAAACTTGCTATGGCTCTGGAAAATATATCAAATAAAGAATTACCTTACTCAACTGAAGCTGAAAAAGCCGTTTTGGGTGGTATTATGCTCAAAAATGAAACATGGGATATTGTTTCTGACCTTGTCAAAGAAGATGATTTTCACAAAGATGAGCATAAGTTAATTTATAGAACTATCAACAATCTGCAAGACGCTGGAAAACCGGTTGATGTAATAACTGTCCAAGAAGCTATAGAGGGAAATGGTGATCTTCCAAAACTCATCAATACTGGCGGAAAGGACTATCTCACATTACTTGCAAGAGAAACACCCAGCGTAGCTAACATTCAAAGTTATGCTGATATTATCAAGCAAAGGTCAAACTTAAGGCGCCTTATAATAGCTGCAGACAATATTTCAAAAGTAGCTAAAGAGTCTGATGCATCGGGAAGTGATAGGATTATCGATGAAGCGGAAGAAAAAATATTAAGCCTTAGAGATGATTTGAATCGGTCAGTGGGTCCGATTGAAGTAAAAGATCTTCTAGGACAAGTTTATACAGATATTCAAGAATCATCTGAAAGTGGAAATTCTCTGGTAGGCGTTAGCACCGGTTTCACAGAAATAGATGAAGTGACCCTTGGTTTTCAAAAATCTGATTTAATTATTATTGCCGGCAGACCATCGATGGGCAAAACGGCTTTTGCATTTAATATTGCTGAGAATGTTGCTCGTCAAACCGACCAAACTGTATTGTTATTCAGTATGGAAATGTCGTCTGAACAAGTTGTTAGGAGATTTATTTCAAGTATTTCAAGTATTGATCTCCAGAGATTAATGAGAGGACAATTAGAAGAACATGATTGGGAAGGCATCGATAAGGCTTTATCTGTTTTAAGTCAAAAGCATTTATTGCTTGATGACACTCCGGCGCTGTCTCCTTCAGAAATAAGAGCAAGAGCCAGACGAGTAAAGAGAGAAAATGATGACCTAGCAATGATCGTCATTGATTACCTACAGTTGATGCAAATACCAGGAAGAGGAGATAATAGAGTTGCCGAGATTAGTGAAATAAGTCGGTCTTTAAAAGCTCTTGCTAAAGAGTTAAATGTTCCTGTAATTGCACTTTCTCAGCTTAACAGAGCAGTTGAAACGAGACCCAATAAAAGGCCAATACTAGCTGACCTCAGGGATTCAGGGGCCATTGAACAAGATGCTGATGTTATAGCTTTTCTATATCGACACTCTTACTATGATCCAACCGATTTGGAGAGTAAAGGAAAAGCCGAAGTCAATATTGCTAAACAAAGAAATGGTCCTACAAAAGCTGTTCCTGTAGCATTTATTGAAAATACAGCTACTTTCCAAAATCTTGCTAAAAGTGATAGATTTCCTCCACAATATTATGACGAAAATGATGATTCTTTTCAGCCTTAAAACTCCATAACTAAATAAAGATAAAAGATATGAAAATAGAATATACAAGTGATACTCCCCGAAAGATCAGAGACTATAGTGAATCTGATCATGAAATGAGCCCAGAAGAGGTTGAGGACATTGCTGAAATTTTTAAGACTCCTTTAACAGGAACTTATAATTGGGATTATTCCATTCAAGACAACAGAATTGCTAAATTATATGAGCTTGGAAAGAAATTAAATTGGAATGTTTCTATGGATATCAATTGGGATAGACCTATGGTGGTTTCGGATGAGATACCCCCAATGTTTTGGGATGAATATCCTCCTTATAAGAAACTTAGCCAAGTTCAGAAAAGAGAATTTTTGAGACATAGAGGTGCCAGTCAATTTAGTCAGTTTTTGCATGGCGAACAAGGAGCACTTCTTGTGGCATCTCAGCTTGTATCTTGTGCACCAACATACCAAGCGAAACTATACGCAGCCTCTCAGGCATTTGATGAAGCTAGGCACGTGGAAGCTTTTACCAAATATATTCAAAATAGATCTAAACTTATGTATCCGGTAGGAACAGGCTTAAAGAGTCTACTTGATAAAATACTAACCGATGAAAGGTGGGACTTAAAACTCATCGGAATGCAGATCATAATAGAGGGATTGGCTCTAGCTGCCTTTAATACTGCAAAAGCAGTAACACCTGATCCGGTATTGAGAGATATTCTGCATTTAATCATCAGAGATGAAGCGAGGCACGTGACATTTGGAGTGAATTATCTCGAAGATTTTATAGAAAACCTTACTATTGAAGAAAAAGAAGACAGAGCAATGTTTGCCTATGAAGCATGCGTAATCAGTAAAGAGCGATTATTTCCAACTGATGTCTTCAGAAAGTTTGGATGGGATGAAGATGAGGCAAGAGAATTTTCAAATAAAGCCGGATTTGCAACTGAATTTCAGCGTCTTTTGTTTTCAAGGGTCGTACCAAACCTATCAAGGATAGGTTTACTTACTGATAGAGTAAGGCCACTTTATGACAAACTAGGAGTGTTGGAATTTGAATCTCATTCGCCTGATGGAGATATCTCTTGGGCCGAATTAGAAAAACCACTAGACGTCACTGCTTAAAAATATAATTCAGTTGTTCCCTAAGCGGGTTTTTGTTAACCTGTAATCCCATCGTTACGAAGTTATTTTTAAACGGCTTCAAAAGATCATATGATGGGAAATAAACAGACTAGATTTATATTTGTTACCGGTGGGGTAGTATCTTCACTGGGCAAAGGTATTGCTTCAGCTTCTTTAGGCGCAATCTTAGAGAGTAGAGGTTTATCAGTTACTATTCTCAAGCTAGACCCTTATATTAATTTAGACCCAGGAACTATGAGTCCATTTCAGCATGGAGAAGTTTTTGTAACAGAGGATGGTTCAGAAACGGATCTTGACCTAGGTCATTATGAAAGATTCCTCACTTCAAAAATGTCTAAATCTAATAATTTCACCACTGGACAAGTATATGAAGAAGTCTTAAGAAAAGAGAGAAAAGGTGACTATTTAGGAGGCACCGTACAGGTGATACCTCATATAACTGATGAGATAAAGAATCGAATAATTAAAGGTTCAGGTAATGCGGATGTGGCAATAGTTGAAATAGGTGGAACAGTTGGAGACATAGAATCACAACCTTTTTTAGAGGCCATACGTCAAATGAAGATAGACCTTGAGGCTCACCAAACTTTATTTATGCATTTAACTCTTTTACCTTTCCTGAAGTCTGCTGGAGAGACAAAAACTAAGCCAACACAAAGATCTGTTAAAGAAATGTTATCTCATGGATTACAGCCTGACATATTAGTCTGCAGATCAATTGAACCCATGGGAGAAGATGAAAGAAAAAAAATTGCTTTATTTACAAACGTAAAAGCAGATTCAGTAATTTCTATGCCAGACGTAGATTCAATTTATAAAATTCCTTTAGAACTTCACCATCAAAGAGTTGATGAAATAGTCACGGATCAACTTAAATTAGTTTCTATGAAGAAACCAAATTTACAAGATTGGAAAAAAGTTATAAAAGAGGATCTTGAACCTAAGGAGTCTGTAAAGATATCTATGGTAGGTAAATACACGGAATTGGCTGATGCCTATAAATCTCTTAACGAAGCTCTGCAGCATGGAGGTTTTAAGAATAACCTCAAAGTAGATATTGATTATGTTGATTCTGAAGGATTGAACTCTAAGAATGTTCATAGCAAACTTAAAAACTCGAATGCAATATTAGTTCCGGGTGGTTTTGGAGAGAGGGGTATAGAAGGAATGATTTGTGCTGTTAAGTATGCAAGAACAAGAGCAGTACCATATCTAGGTATTTGCTTAGGCATGCAAATAGCTGTGATCGAATTCGCAAGAAATATTGCCAACCTAAAATTAGCAAATAGCACCGAATTTGATGATAAAACTGACTTCCCTGTTGTTGGTCTCATAAGTGAGTGGTTGGATATAGAAGGCTCTGTTAAAAGAAGGGATTCCGATTCAGATCTGGGAGGCACAATGAGACTAGGCGCCCAAGAATGCGTATTAGAAAAAAATTCTTTAACGAGAAGCTTATACAAAAGAACTAAAATTCATGAAAGACATCGTCATAGATATGAAGTTAACAACAATTTAATTGGTAAGTTAACTTCTAAAGGGTTAAAGATTGTAGGGAAATCTGCTGATAAGATGCTAGTTGAAGTTATAGAGATGAGTGATCATCCTTGGTTCATTGGTTGTCAGTTCCATCCAGAATTCACCTCTGATCCCAGGAAGGGTCACCCCTTATTCTCTGGATTTATAAAAGCCGCAAAAAGAAATAAGAAAAAGAAATGAAGACAATAAAGGTAAATGAGATTGAAATTGGTAATGATAAACCCTTTGTTTTGATTGCTGGCCTTAATGTTCTGGAAGATGAAAAAACTATTCATTCTGTGATTGCACAATGTATAGCATCCTCAACGAAATTTAAAATACCCTTCATATTTAAGGCCTCTTATGACAAAGCAAATAGATCATCTATAAGCTCTTATCGCGGACCAGGTGCAAAAAAAGGTCTCGAGATACTAGCAGAACTTAAGCAAGAGTATGGTGTCCCGATCATTTCAGATATTCATACCCCTGAGGAAGCTGCAATGGCGTCGGATATTTTAGATATCATTCAAATACCTGCGTTTCTCAGCAGGCAAACAGATCTTATCGAAGCAGCATGCTCTACTTCTCTGCCTTTAAATATCAAGAAGGGGCAATTTCTTGCGCCATCAGACATGTTAAATATTTTAAAAAAATGCAGCCATTTTAAAAATGAAAATATAATGATTTGTGAAAGGGGTACTTCATTTGGCTATAATAATTTAGTGGTTGATATGCTTGGAATGGTTGAGCTTAAAAGAACAAACTCCCCGATAATTTTTGATGTAACCCACTCTCTACAAAGACCAGGTGGACTTGGCGATAAAGCTGATGGAAGAGGGTCTAGTGTTTTGGATTTAGCTCGTTCCGGTATGGCAATAGGCTTAGCAGGACTATTTTTGGAAGTCCACCCAAATCCTGAAAAAGCTTTATGTGATGGCCCGTGTGCATTGCAATTAGATCATCTTGATCTATTACTACATCAAATCAAAGATATAGATAATTTAATTAAATCTTTTAGATAGGATTCTTCAATGAAAATAAAATCCATTCAAGGCTTTGAGATCATAGATTCAAGAGGTAACCCTACTGTCGGAGCACGAGTTAATCTTGATGATTCAATTTCTGGAATTGCATTTGTGCCATCGGGTGCGTCCACAGGCCAACATGAAGCGAATGAGAAACGTGATGCAGATGAAAACAGATATCTAGGTAAAGGAGTGCTTGGTGCGGTAGAGTCCATTGAAAAGGAGATAAGCCCTATTTTGGAAGGGAAAAATGTTGAAGATCTTTTGACGAATGATAAATTAATTATCGAATCTGACGCTTCTCCTAATAAGAGTAACTTTGGTGCAAATGCAATCTTAGCAGTTTCAATGGCTAGTGCTAAAGCTGCTTCGGTTTCAAAAAATATGCCTCTCTATAAATTTATCAATGAAAAGTATTCCGAATTCTCTGGAAAAATTGTTCCGCCTTCTCTGCCAATCCCCATGATGAATATTCTTAATGGAGGAGCCCATGCAGATAATCCCATTGATTTTCAAGAATTCATGATACAACCAAAAGGCTTTGAATCTTTTTCTGAAACTTTGAGAGCTGGAATTGAGATCTTTCACGTTCTCAAAAATATTTTGCAATCTAAAGGATTAAATACTGCCGTAGGAGACGAGGGTGGTTTTGCTCCCAATTTAAAATCTCCTGAAGAAGCTTTAGATTTAATTATGATAGCTATTGAGCAAGCTGGATATAGAGCGGGTGAACAAATCTCTTTGTGTCTAGATATCGCTGCTACGGAATTTCACTCTAATTCAATTTATAGTTTGGAAGGAATGAATAGGAAATTTAACTCTATGGAAATGGTTGGATATATTGAAGAGCTTTGCAATAGATATCCTATAAGCTCAGTTGAAGACGGACTAGACGAAGATGATTGGGACGGTTGGAGCAATCTTACGGAATCACTAGGCACGAATGTCCAGTTGGTCGGTGATGATCTATTTGTTACCAATCCTGAAAGGATAGCTAGAGGAATACGAGATAAGTCAGCTAATTCAGTACTTGTAAAAGTGAATCAGATAGGGACTCTTCTTGAAACCTTTGAATCTATAAAAACTGCCTCTAGTAATGAATTTAGTAACGTAATATCTCATAGATCTGGAGAAACGGAAGATACTTTCATAGCAGATTTATCCGTTGGTGTAGCATCTGGACAAATTAAAACAGGGGCTCCTTCTAGATCTGACAGGGTTGCTAAATATAATAGATTATTAATGATAGAGTCTGAGTCTGACTTATGTATGCATTCATAAGTAAAGCTTTTAAGTCATTTCAAAGACAGCCTTTATTCTGCAGCCTTTTTTTTATTCTCAGCTGCTTATTGGGAGTAACTCAATATCAATATTGGTTAGGAGATTACAACAGAGAAGGTCTTATTAATCTTAAAGAGGATATAGCCTTAGTAGAGCTAGAGAAACAGATTATTGAGAATAACAATCAAGCATTAATAGAAGAAAAAGAAAAATTGAATTCTGGAAAAGAAGCCCTAGAAGGAGTGGCAAGGTTAGAACTTGGAATGATTAAACCCGGTGAAACATTTTATGTTTTCAAAGATCCAACATCAAAAAATACTGCAGAAGGTAAATAAATAAATTGATTGATCCATTTATAGTAATAATACCCAGTGCAGGACTGGGGTCTCGATTTGGATCAACTACGCCAAAGCAATATCAAAAAATTAATGGGAAATTGATCATAGATTTCTCTTTGGAGTTTTTCTTATCCTTTAATGAATGCAAAAAAATTGTACTGGCAATTTCTGATTTAGGTAACTTTTCCCAAATAATAAAAGAAGATAGTCGTATAGATATTATTTCAGGAGGCAGTTCTAGAGCGGAGTCTGTGAAAAAAAGCTTTGACCACATCCTATTGAAAAGTGATCAAGAAAATATTTTGATACATGATGCTGTAAGGCCATGTCTAGATAAAAGTCAATTTGTAGATTTCATGGAAATTTTTTCGTCCTCACAATCAACCGGTATGATTTATGCAAATCCTTGCACTGATACATTAAAATCTTCTACTGATGGAGAAAGTATAGACTCTACTGTTGATCGATCCAATTTATGGGAAGCACAAACTCCTCAAATCTTTAAAAATGATAAATTAAAAACGGCCTATGATCTTTGCTTAAAAGATTTAAATCATATAACAGACGAATCCTCATTATTTGATCAATTAGACGAAGATATAAGACTCTTCATGAGCTCTTCTGATAATATCAAAATAACTCGAAAAGAGGATTTACAATTAGCTGAATATATAATCGACAATATAAAAAATTAAATATATGAGAATTGGTCAAGGTTACGATGTACATAAGATAAAACCTGGAAAAGGAATGGTTTTGGGGGGCATAACAATAGAATGTGATTATTCTATTGAAGCTCATTCAGATGGAGATATCATTATTCATGCCCTTATCGACTCATTGCTCGGGGCGGCCGCCTATGGTGATCTGGGTACCTATTTTCCTGTTAATGATGAATCCATAAAAGATATATCAGGATCTTCTATGTTGTCTACAGTATTAGAAAAATTGGCATTAGATCACTACAAAATAATTAATGTTGATATAACCTACGTAGGGCAAGTACCTAAGCTGATGCCTTACCGCGAACTCATAAGAAAAAATTTATCTACAACATTGGGAATAGATATTGAGAATATTAGCTGTAAAGCAACAACTACAGATGGTCTAGGCTTTGAGGGAAAACTTGAAGGAATTTCTTGTCACTGTGTTGTTCTTATTGATAAATAGATAAAATTAATTATGAAAATACTTCTTTCCAATGATGATGGCTATGACGCTCCGGGACTTAAAATTCTCTATGAGACACTCAAAAATTTTGCCGAACTATTCGTAGTTGCACCTGAGATAAATAACAGCGGTGCAGGTTGTTCCATAACCACTAACAAGCCCATGCATGTTACAGAACATAGCAATGGTTTTTTGTCTGTCACAGGAACACCGGCAGATTGTGTATATCTCGGTATTCATGAATTAGCACCTTGGCATCCAGATTTGGTGATTAGTGGAATAAATTTAGGGGCAAACATGGGAGAGGACCTACTTTATTCAGGAACAGTAGGGGCTGCTTTAGAAGCAAGAGGATTAGCTTATCCATCGATAGCTATTTCTGCAGCTGCCTTCCATCAGCCTGGGTCTTTGGCATATATGGAGCCAAATTATAATATTTCTGCAAATGTAGTTTTGGATTTACTGCAAAATTATAATCTGCAAAAAATTGACTCATCTTTAGTTTTAAATATCAATACTCCAAATGTTGTTTTACTTGATGACCTTGCTTACAAGGTCACATCTGTTGGTTCTTGGGGATCTAGAAATCCTCCACAAGTGCAAAAAGCTGAAAATGGTCAACTCACATATTGGACTTCACATAGAGATGTCTACTCAAAAAATGGACAAAATACTGATATAAATGCCTTGGAAGAAAATATGGTTTCTATTTCACCCATTTCTCCAAATTTCACTGTCGATAAAGTTAAAGATAAAACTTTTAGCCTAGATAAGAAATGAGTTTAGATAAAGATACACTGCAAGGTCAGGGTATGACCTCATTAAGAACAAGACAACGCCTTATAGAAAGGCTTACTGAAAAAGGAATTTCAGATGTGCGTGTATTGGAAGCAATCAGAGATAGCCCTAGACATTTATTTTTAGA